>Ga0315899_10003232_pt1 | contig 17780 bp, 13 predicted proteins | sample LakEriMetagenome_2_FD_203518 | JGI IMG/M metagenome (GOLD analysis project Ga0315899, IMG submission 203518) | Freshwater fungal communities from buoy surface, Lake Erie, Ohio, United States - Buoy 4 MA112 | ecosystem: Environmental > Aquatic > Freshwater > Lake | place: USA: Lake Erie, Ohio... | reverse complement strand
TTGCCGGCATCATCGGCTTGACCGTCGGCCAGGCCTTTCTTGAATTCCTTCTGAGCTTGGCCGAGGTTCTTTGCCAACTTGGGCAGTTGTGCCCCGCCGAACAGCACGAGGACGATGACCGCCACGATGATGAGTTCAGGCCCGTCGAGGAATGCGAACATGCCCAAAACCTAGCACCCTCGCTCGCATTTCGCTCTGCGCCCGAGTTCCCTTGCGTGGTGCTCAGGGCTATAAATGGCCCATGTTGGAGTGCGTGATCAACGTCAGCGAGGGCCGGGACGACACCCTGCTGGCCGACCTCACAGAGTCCGTTATCGGTCACCTGCTCGACGTCCACACAGATGCCGATCACCACCGCAGTGTCTTCACACTGTCCTCGCCCGACGCGGCCCGGCTCCTTGCCGCACGAAGTGTCGAAACGCTCGACATCACGAACCACATCGGCGAGCACCCTCGACTCGGGGTTGTCGACGTGGTTCCGTTCGTCCCGTTGGGCGAAGCCACCATGAAAGAAGCGTGTGCCGCGCGCGACAACTTCGCGCGTTGGGCAGCCAACGAGTTGGGAGTTCCGTGTTTCTTGTACGGCGCGGTTGGCGACCACAAGCGAACCCTCCCCGACCTGCGGCGCAACGCTTGGCGCACACTCGGGCCGGATTTCGGACCGAACGCTCCGCACCCCAAGGCCGGAGCCATGTGCGTGGGCGCTCGCCCGCCGCTCATCGCTTACAACGTGTTGCTCGAATCAACCGACCTCGTGTCGGCGCGCAAGATAGCGAACTTGGTGCGAAAGCCCGGTTTGCGAACCATGGCGTTTCATGTCGATGGACGCGCACAGATCAGCATGAACATCGTCGACATCGACTCGGTCACCGTTGCCGACGCATTCGACACGGTGAAGATGTGCGCGCAAACGTTTCACATCGCACCACACCGAGCAGAGTTGGTGGGGCTGGTGCCTCTCTCGGCACTCGAGAGAATCGACCCAGCGAGGTGGGAGGAACTCGATCTCGGGGTCGCCAAAACAATCGAGTGGCGATTGAACAATCTGTAAAGAACGGGTGCGGGCTAAACGGCCTGGCGGCCAGCCTGTGCGCGAGCCCGACGCAAGCGGCGACGCTCACGTTCCGACAGCCCACCCCAAATGCCGAACTTCTCGCCGTTCACCAACGCGTACTCCAAGCACTCGTTGCGCACGACACAACCACGGCACACCTCTTTCGCCTCACGAGTGGATGCACCACGCTCGGGAAAGAAAAGATCAGGGTCAACACCAAGACAGTTGGCCTCGTCTTGCCAACCGCGCTCCATATTCACTTCTTCTAGTTCTGGGAACTGCATGACTTGCCTCCCGCTCTGCAGATCATCGACATCCACCATTGCCCTCCGGCAACTGTTGACCGGACGGTGTCCCCCCAACATCAAGTGGCATGCCTCTGATGGCAGCGCTGTAATTACAACGATGTCATTGTGCCAAAACCCTTAGAAATGTGCAAGTGCGCTCGTGCAGGAGGGACAGCTGTCCCCGCGCGCACCTGCCGAAGCGCAGAATTCCCTTGAAAAAACACCAATTTCAACTCACGAAAGCCCTGAAACCCTTGCAATACAAGGGTTTCAGCGGGCTCGCGACATCCGGCGCTTGTGCTCGAGAAAGTCCACCAAGATGAAGTCGCCAAGGTCTTGATTGCTGGTGAAGAAGGCCCGGCCGTGGTTGATCTCTGTGAGTCGCTCGATGAACGAGCGCAACGCGGTGGTGGCGTCGAGGACAAAGGTGTTGATGAGGATGCCGTCACGGGTGCACTTCATCACTTCGGCAAGGGTTGCCTCGACGGTTTCACGCACGGGTGGATAGTTGAAATAGACGTCGCCGTACGAGGTGATGTGCGCCGTTGGTTCACCGTCGGTGATCATGATGATCTGCTTCGTGCCGTGCTGTTTTGCCAGCAGCTGTCGGGCCAACATGAAGCCGTGCTGCATGTTGGTGCCGTAGACGAAGTCCCATGACACAGCAGGAATCTGATCCGCCGTGAGGATTCGTGCGGTTTCGCTGAATCCGACAAGACCGATGTAGTCGCGCGGATACTGCGACGTGATCAATGAATGAAGTGCCATGGCGACTTTCTTCGCCGGCAGGAAGTTGTCGCGCATGGGCATCGACATCGAGAGGTCGATCATCAACACGGTGGACGACGTGGTGAGGTGCTCGGTGCGCTCGATCTCGAAATCCTCGGCCTGGAGTCGCACCGGCGTGCCACCACCCTGCCGACGCAACGCGTTGCGCAGGGTCTGCTGCAGATCGAGCCGGAACGAATCGCCGTATTCGTACGGCTTGGTCTCGTACATTCGCTCGTGGCCACCACCGTTTTCGCGCATCTGGTGCTGGCCGATCTTGTCTTTGTCGAGCTTGTTGAACAGTTCCCGCAGTGCGTTCTGTCCGATCTTGCGCAGGCCCTGGGGAGTGAGCTCGAGCCGGCCGTCCTTCTGGTTCACCAGGCCAGCCTCTTCCAACATCTTGGTCAACTGCGCTAGGCGCTCCATCGACTGCGCGGCATCATCACCCAACAACTCCCGCACGCGATCGAGGTCGGCTTCGGCAAGAGCACCGGGGTTGGTGGCCTGGCGCATGAAGTTCTCGAGATTGTCGAGTTCACCCAGTTCTTGCATGGCCTGCATCGCCTCGCCCATGCCCATGGGGTCTTCGCCGCTGAACTGGTACTGCCGATCCCAGCCGGCATCGGGAAACATACCCTGAAGGTGCTGGCCCAGACGATCAGCCTGCCAACGCAGGTCCATGTCGTCCATCAACTGATCCGAGAGTTGCTGCAGTTGCGCACGCTGCTCGGGCGTCATCGAGTTCATCATCGCCTGCATCGCCGCCATGCGCTGCGCCATGATCTCCAACAACTCGTCGAGGGTCTCGGGATTCTCGGGAAAGAAATCGCCGAAATCCTCCATGAACTTTTCGAAGCCGGGATCTTCGCCCTGTTCGCGACGGTCCAACATGTCGTTCAACGCAGCCATCATGTCTTTCATGCGCTGCATGTCTTGGGGTTGCATGTTCTCCATGGCCCCCGACATCTGATCCACGAACTGCTGCATCAACTGCTCGCGCAACTTGTCCATCAGTTCGTCGAAACGTTGCTGAGCCTCGGTGGACTGGAAGTCGTAGTTCTGCAGTCCGCGCACCTTGCCCGCCAGATCCTGGGGCAACATGTCGAGTTCCATGTGATGTTCCGTGGCGGCATCGCGAGCCGTTGTTGCGCGGCGCTCGTCGCCACTTGTGTTTGCCTCGGCAACGTTCTTGTCGAGTTGATGACGCTCTTCGTTGACGATGTCGTCAAGGGCCTGGGAGATCTCGCTGTAGACGCCGCCAAGGTCGGAGCGTTCGAGAAGTTCTTCGCGTCGTTCGCGGATCTTGTCCATCATTTCGCGCATGCCGGCAACGCGCTCGCCGTTGCGGTCTTTCATTCCCTGTTGCATGATGCGCCGCAGCGCACTGTTCACGTCGCCGTGGTACAGAAGGTCGTCGGTGACCGCCTCGAGCAGCGCGTCGGCATCGATGTCGAATCCTTTTTGACTTCCGTCCCAACGTGAATATGTGAAACGGGTCGACATGAATCCAACCTAGTTCGCCTAACCTGAGGGGTGCATGCGCGTACCCCGGACATTTGCCTTCGTCGACCTCTCAGGCTTCACGCATTTCACCGAGACCCAAGGCGACGACGCCGCTGGCAAGTTGCTGGCCTCATTTCGCTCGGTTGCCCGCGATGTGGCCTCTGAACGAGGCGTACGAATCGCCAAGTGGCTGGGAGATGGCCTGATGGTGGTTTCCGTCGACCAATCCGATGCCGTGGTGTTTGCCATGGAGCTCCAAAGTCGTGCCGCCACCGCCTGCGCCCCGCTCACGCTGCGCATCGGTCTGGCCACGGGTTACGCCCTGCTGTTCGAGGGTGACGACTACATCGGCTCGGCCGTCAACACCGCAGCTCGCCTGTGCGATGCGGCCGGTGCTTTCGAGGTGCTGATTCCCCGCGACCAGCTCGAAGAGCTCCCCGAGGGCGTCAGGGCCGACACGCACGCGCCCCTCGACCTGCGTGGCTTCGTCGAACCGCTCGAAGTGTGCGCACTCACCGGCGACCCCGTGCTCACCGATCGGAACGACACAGGCGAACTGTGGACCCGTTCGCCGTTCGTGATGTGACCGTGGCACAAGCCGGTTTTCGACTCACCTTCTCCGAGACATCACAGCAACGCGACAGTGACCTCTCCCATGCCGCATCGCTGGCCTCTTCCGGGCTCACCGCTGTCCGCCTGCGCATCGCGTGGCAGAGCCTCTGCCCAACCTCCGACAAGGCCAACGATCGCGCTCGCGAAGAACTCACCGAATACGTGGTGGCTCTCATGGGCCTGGGTCTCGACGTGTGGCCCACACTGTGCGGCGCTCGGCTTCCCGGATGGTTTCTCGACGAAGGGGGCTTCAGCGACACCAAAATCACCGAACGAGCCTGGCCTCGTTTTGTCGACACCCTGGCCGAAGACATCGGCGACATCGTTGCCGGCTGGATTCCCTTCGAAGCCCCAGTGGCACTGGCTCTCACGTGGCGTGGCGACCCCAGCGGGCCGATCGAAGCCAAGTTTGCCGACGCTTTCGGAGGCATCGTGCGCTCGTGGACACAAGCGGCACGACTTCTTCGTGGAACCCCCCTGATGTTGGCTCTCGACATTCAGCATCCCGGTTGCACAAGCGACATGCGTCAAGTGTGGGTAGAGGCCATCACCCGGGGCATGCTCGCCATTCCCGGTCGGATGTCGCGGGAACTCGACGATCTCCAACACAGCGCCACCGACATCGCACTCAGCACCAACGACGCATCGGTTCTCCACGACTCGTCCGCGCTGCACAGATGGAGTGAGCAGACGCTGCAGCATCTCTTCTGGTTTGCCGAGACGTTCGGTGGCGCACCCCTGTCGATCGCCGCACTTCCCGACGCCTCCACTGACGCACAACATGAAGACCTGATCGGAGTCGTGCAACAACTGTCCACCGAGGCTGCTTCGGGTGGCGCTCCGCTGCGGCACATCTTTCTCGGCGACGCTGGCCGCGTCGCCGCTCTGAGAGAGCCTCCGTCAGGCCTTTGAGCGGTACGTTGCCCGCGGTCCGGAGGCGTCTTTGTTGAGGCGCTTGGACAAGTGCAATCCCTCGAGAACGAACTCAACCGCGCTGGCCTGTACTGCCGGCGACTCGTTGCCATCGACGAAGACTTTCACCACGGCTGCGAGCGCGGGAATCTCGTTCATCAACGCCACCAGCTGGGCCGATGACACGTCTTCGCCGGCGTGCACGGTGACCCCCGACTCGAATGCGGCGAGGATTTCGTTCACCTGTTCCACACGCACGGCGGCAGGCGTGGCGATCTTCTTGTACACCTGAAGCACAGCGCTCTTCACCAAGTGCTCGAGGATCGCGCCTTCGCGGCCGTCATCGAGTGATTCCACTTCAACCTTGCCTGATGTGGATGCCGCCAAAGCCTCGAGGTCGCTGACACGCGGGGCCACATCGGTGTCACCCGCGCGCAGAGCACGACGGATGGCGTTGGCGGTCATGATCTCGTAGTTGCTGACCGAAAGACGCACGCTGACACCGCTGCGCTGGCTGATGTTGCTGCTGGCACGCGCCAAATGACTGAAAGTGGCGATGACCTCTTCCATGAAGTGCGGCACCCGCACCTTGACGTCGCCGATACTGGCCGGGCGGGCTTCTTGACGCACGATCTCGACTTCGGTGGACACCTCGAGTGGGTAGTGCGTGCGAATCTGACTGCCGAAGCGGTCTTTCAACGGGGTGATGATGCGGCCACGGTTGGTGTAGTCGTCGGGGTTGGCCGATGCCACCAACATGATGTCGAGAGGAAGACGAATCTTGTATCCCCGAATCTGCACGTCGCGCTCTTCGAGAACGTTCAACAAGCCCACCTGAATACGCTCGGAAAGATCGGGCAACTCGTTGATGGCAAAGATGCCACGGTTGGTACGCGGAACGAGGCCGTAGTGCAACGTGAGTTCGTCGGAGAGATAACGACCTTCGGCCACCTTGATGGGGTCGACTTCGCCGATGAGGTCGGCAATCGACGTGTCGGGCGTGGCCAACTTTTCGCCGAAGCGCTCGGATCGGTGCACCCACGAGACGGGAGCGTCGTCTCCCATGGTGGCCACAAGATCGCGCGCGTGCCGCGAGACAGGGGCGTACGGGTCGTCGTTGATTTCGCTGCCAGCGATGATCGGCATCCACTCGTCGAGCAGACCCGTGAGTGAACGAATCATGCGGGTCTTGGCCTGGCCCCGCTCGCCGAGAAAGACGATGTCGTGGCCGGCGAGGAGAGCGTTCTCCAACTGCGGCATCACCGTGTGCTCGTACCCCATGACACCTTCGAACAGGGGCTCGCCCGCTTGGATCTTGGCGATGGCGTTGCGGCGAAGTTCTTCCTTGACCGGCTGGGATGTCCATCCCGAGGCGCGCAGTGCGGCGACTGTGGCGGGAAGGTGTGCGGGTGGGACGACGTGCTCGGTCATGGCCCGACGATACCCTCACAGCCGATGGGCTGGTCAGCGGAGCACGATGTCACGCTGACGGGTCACCAACGGCAGTGGCGGGCGGCGGCGGCCAGCGAGGCACTGCGCCGCGATGCCATGGGCTTCGACTTCGACGACAGCGCGTGGCAGGACATCGCAACGCCCGGACATTGGCGCAACGCGCCCGGGCTTGCCGACTCCGACGGCCCGATTCTCTACCGTCACCATTTCACGTCCACGCCCACCACATCCGAGGGCGCTCGACAGTTCGTCGTACTCGACGGCGTCTTCTACCAAGCCGATGTCTGGCTGGATGGTGCCTATCTGGGTGACCCCGAGGGTTACTTTTTTCCGCATTCCTTTGATGTGACGCCGTTGCTGGGGATGGGCGACCAACACGTACTCGCCATCGAAGTTGCCTGTTCACCCCAACGGGACAAGCGCGCCAAGCGCAACCTCACCGGTGTTTTCCAACACTGGGATGCGATGGACGACACCTGGAATCCCGGTGGCCTGTGGCGCGATGTGCGTATCGAGCACACCGGTCCGGTGCGGATCGACACATTCACCGTTGTGTGCCGCGATGCCAACGAATCCCGCGCACACGTTCTGTTGAACACGCAACTGGACACCGCCCAATCCCGCACGGTGAGCCTGAAGACCCGCGTCGATGGCACCGTGTTGCACGAGCGCCAGCAAAGCCTCGCACGCGGCCTGAACGACGTGGTGTGGTCGTTCGACATCTCACGCCCGCGACTCTGGTGGCCCTACGAGTTGGGTGAACAAGCTCTCACCGACATCTCCTGTGAGGTGTGGGTCGACGGCGTTCTCAGCCACAGCGTGACCCGCCGCACGGGACTCCGCGAGGTGGCGCTGGGTGAGTGGACGTTCTCGGTGAACGGCGAGCGCCTGTTCGTGAAGGGCACCAACCACGCTCCCACCCGCCAGTCGCTGGCCGATGCCACCACCGACGAGATCCGCCGTGATGTGGAGTTGGCCCGTGACCTCGGCCTCAACATGATGCGTGTTCACGCCCACGTGACACGGCCCGAGTTCTACGAGGCCGCCGATGCCCTTGGCATGTTGGTCTGGCAGGACATGCCCCTGCAGTGGGGCTACGCGCGATCAGTACGTCGGCAAGCCGTACGCCAGGCACGTTCGTTGGTGCGACATCTGGGCCACCATCCGTCGATTGCAGTGTGGTGTGGCCACAACGAACCGCTCGCGCTGCGCATCGACCACGCAACAACCACGAACATCCCGAAAGTGGCCGCTGCATACCTGGCGGGCCAACAACTGCCCACATGGAACAAGACCATCCTCGATCGCTGGATCAAGACCACTCTGGCAAAGGCCGACGAATCACGACCCGTGATTGCTCACAGCGGCGTGCTTCCCCACCTGCCACAGATCGAAGGCACGGATTCACATCTCTACTTCGGCTGGTACCACGGCCACGAACGCGACCTCCCCGATTTCGCACGACGCATTCCCCGCATGGTGCGCTTCGTCAGTGAGTTCGGTGCGCAGTCGATTCCCGATCACCTTCCCGACTTCGACACCTCCCAATGGCCGAACCTCGACTGGGAGTCGGCGGCGGCGCGTTTCGGTCTGCAAAAGGCCATGTTCGACAAACACGTTCCCGTCGACGCCTTCGACACCTTCGAAGAGTGGCGAGACGCCACACAGACATACCAAGCCCAACTCCTGTTCCATCACATCCGTGAACTGCGCCGCCTCAAGTACTCGCCCACCGGCGGATTCATGTTCTTTTCGTTCGCTGACCCCGCACCCCGCATCAGTTGGAGTGTTCTCGACCACCAGCGCACGCCGAAGCTGGCCTGGCACGCGGTGAAGGAAGCCTGCGCACCGGTCATCGTTGTGGTGGACCGCATTCCCGACAACGCACAAGCTGGCGACACGCTCGCGCTCGACGTCCACGTGGTGAACGATCTCCGTCGCAGTCTTGACGATGCAAAAGTCACCGTGACGGTGGAGTCCGGCGACTGGAGCGTGTCGCGGACATGGGCAGGAAACATCCCCGACGACGACGTGTGTTACGTGGGTGCTGTCGAGTTCGACCTGCCGGTGACCCGGGCATCACCCCGCGTCACCGGCTGGATCAACTACTGACGAGCCGAATCTTTACTGGCGAGCCAAATCTTTACTGGCGAGCCAGGGACTTGCGATTCTTCACCTTGGCTTTGCGGTAGTCGGCATTGGCCAAAGCGATGACGTCGATCGAGATGTCCTTCGGGCATGCGGCCTCGCACTCACCGTGGTTGGTGCAGGAGCCGAAGTACTCGTCCATCTTCTCCACCATCGCCTCGACGCGCTTGTAGCGCTCGGCCTGACCTTGCGGCAGCAGGTTGAGGTGGGCGATCTTGGCCGAGGTGAACAAGTTGGCGGCGCCGTTGGGGCACGCAGCCACACAGGCTCCGCAACCGATGCACTGGGCGGCATCCATTGCTGCGTCGGCCACCGGCTTCGGAATCGGGATCAGGTTGGCATCGGGTGCGCCGCCGGTGGGTGATGTGATGAAGCCACCCGACTCAACGATGCGGTCGAAAGCCGAACGGTCGACTATCAAGTCGCGAATGATCGGAAACGCACTTGCCCGCCAGGGCTCGATGGTGATGTTGGCACCGCTCTGGAACTTGCGCATGTGCAACTGGCACGTGGCCGTGCTGCGCTCGGGTCCGTGGGCCTGTCCATCGATCATCAGCGAGCACGTGCCGCAGATACCTTCACGACAGTCGTGGTCGAAGACGATGGCTTCTTTTCCGTCGCCGATGAGACGCTCGTTCAGGTAGTCGAGCATTTCGAGAAACGATGCTTCGTCGCTGATCTCGTCGACCTTGTAGCTCTCGAAATGGCCCGCATCGTTCGGCCCCGTCTGGCGCCAGATCTTGAGGGTGATGTCCTTCAGGTGGTTGCTCACTTGTAGCTCCGGGTTGCGAGGTGGACTGTTTCGTAGTTGAGTTCTTCGACGTTGCGCTTGGCCGACATTGGGTCGCCGGTCCATTCCCACGCGGCGACATGACAGAACTTGTCGTCGTCGCGCAGTGCTTCGCCTTCTTCGGTTTGGTACTCGGCACGGAAGTGGCCGCCGCAACTCTCTTCGCGATCGAGTGCGTCGCGGCACATCAACATGCCGAGCTGGAAGAAGTCGTCGACTCGGCCGGCCTTTTCGAGAGTCTGGTTGAGATTCTCGCCGGTACCGGTGACGCGCAGATCCTTCTTGAACTCGTCGTACAACGCGGGCAACTCGGACAGTGCCTTTTCCAGGCCTTGTTCGGTGCGCTCCATGCCGCAGTAGTCCCAGATGATCTTTCCGACTTCGCGGTGGAACCAGTCGGGTGAACGCGTTCCGCCGATGTTGAGGTAGCCGTTGAAGCGTTCGCGGGCGGCGCTTTCGGCTGCCTTGAACTCGGGGTGGTCCGTGCCGGGAATCGGCTTGTTCAACATGGGGGCAAGGTAGTTGCCAATGGTGTACGGCAACACGAAGTACCCGTCGGCGAGCCCCTGCATGAGTGCAGATGCACCCAAGCGGTTGGCGCCGTGGTCGGAGAAGTTGGCTTCTCCTGCGGCATACAAGCCGGGGACCGTGGTCATCAACTCGTAGTCGACCCAAAGGCCACCCATCGTGTAGTGCGAAGCGGGGTAGATACGCATCGGCACGTCGTACGGATTCTCGCCGGCGATTCGCTCGTACATTTCGAAGAGGTTGCCGTAACGCTCTTCCACCACGTTCTTGCCGAGGCGGTTGATGGCGTCGGAGAAGTCGAGGTAGACGCCGTTCTTCAACGGACCGACACCCTGTCCCTTGTCGACCACGCGCTTGGCTGCACGCGACGAAATGTCACGGGGAGCCAAGTTGCCGTACGACGGATACAGACGCTCGAGGATGTAGTCGCGATCCTCTTCCGGAATCTGCGACGGTGCGCGTGTTTCGTCGGCACTCTTTGGTACCCACACGCGGCCGTCGTTGCGCAACGATTCCGACATGAGTGTGAGCTTTGACTGGAACTCGTCGCTCTGGGGAATGCACGTGGGGTGGATCTGCGTGTAACACGGGTTGGCGAAGTACGCACCCTTGCGGTGTGCACGCCATGCCGCCGTGACGTTGCAGGCCATTGCGTTGGTGGACAAGAAGAACACGTTGCCGTAGCCACCGGTCGCCAGCACCACAGCGTGGGCGGAATGTGACGTGACTTCGCCGGTCATCAAGTCGCGCACGACGATTCCCGCGCAACGTCCTTCGATGTTGACCACGTCGACAAGTTCGGTGCGGTTGAAGAGGCGCACGCCTCCCAGGCCGATCTGTCGGGCCAACTGCTGGTAGGCACCCAAGAGCAACTGCTGGCCGGTCTGGCCGCGGGCGTAGAACGTACGGCTGACCTGGGCGCCACCGAACGAGCGGTTGTCGAGCAGACCGCCGTACTCGCGGGCGAAGGGCACGCCCTGGGCGACCATCTGGTCGATGATGTTGACCGACACCTCGGCCAAGCGATGCACGTTGGATTCGCGGGCGCGGAAGTCGCCACCCTTGATGGTGTCGTAGAACAGACGGTGCACGCTGTCGCCGTCACCCTGATAGTTCTTGGCGGCGTTGATGCCACCTTGGGCGGCAATCGAGTGCGCACGGCGCGGCGAGTCGTGGAAGGTGAATGCATCGACTTGGTAGCCCAACTCGGCAAGCGACGCCGCGGCCGAAGCGCCGGCAAGGCCGGTACCCACCACGATGACTTTGAACTTGCGCTTGTTGTTGGGGTTGACCAACTTGACGTCGGACTTGTACGACTCCCACTTGTCCGCAAGCGGACCTGAAGGAACTTTGCTGTTGAGATCAACGCTCATTCTTGTGGCCTTTCTTGTTACTTGCTGACGAAATCAGACGTTGACGATGCCCGCGAGCACCGCGACTGGGAAGGAAACGTTGCCCACCACGACAACCGTGGCGAAGCCAGTGGCGAATGCGCGGCGCCACTTGTTGAATCGGGGGTTGTTCCAGCCCATCGACTGGAACAGACTCCACGCACCGTGGAAGAGATGGATGCCGAGCGCAATGTTGGCGACGATGTAGAACACGGAAACCGGCACACGCTCGAAGCTTCGCACCACATTTTCGTAGACGTTGGCACGAACAAACTCGCCGTCGGCTCCGACGGTGTTCACGACGCCGAAGGTGAGGTCGAGAAGGTGCCACACCACGAACAACAGAACGACAATTCCCGTGTAGCGCATGGAGCGGCTGGCAAAGCTGGCGATCTGATAATCGCGGGCGCTCTGGTACTTGACCGGACGAGCCTTGCGATTCAGTTGGGTCAACGACCACGCGGCATGAATGTGCAACACCACCATGGTGATGAGGCCTCCACGCAGCAACCACAGAATGACGCCCTTTGGTGCCAGCGGATAGAGAAGTTTTTTCAAGAACTCGGCGTAGGAATCGAGCGCCTCAGCCCCCTGATACATCTTCAGGTTGCCGATCATGTGAAAGAGCACGAAACCCATGAGGCCAATGCCGGTGACTCCCATGACGTACTTCTTGCCCACAGCGGTGCTGTAGAGGTCGAGAAGGAATGGTCGACGCTTTTTCGTCTGCGTGGCGGTTCCCGTGACGGGACCCCTCTTTTCAAGAACCTGTGCCATCCACAACGCCTTTCTGATGGACTTCCGGGGGCGGGCCCACGAATGAAGCCCTAATAAGCGAAGTAACGCTAGCCCCCGCTCCCTGACGGGGAGAACTTCACCGATGATTTCTGTTCGTACGCGCCCGATTCCCTACACTCTGACCAACCCCGTGACGTCCGTCTCTGAGCCTCTTGTGCCCCGGCGACGGACCAACTGGGCACAAGAGGCTTCACCACACGAATCACACACTCATTAGGACGGTCTTTCGACATGGAATCAATCCCGTACCTTGCCGGGCTCTCCGCAATCGCGGCGCTGCTCCTGGCTGGCTACTTCTTCAAGCTGGTGGGAGCCGCACCCTCCGGCGACGAACGCATGGTCTTCCTCATGACCGAAATCCAGAAGGGGGCAAGAGCCTTTCTGAAGAAGGAATACTCGTGGCTCTCGATCTTCGTCGTGGTCTTGGCCATCGTTCTGGCCGTCGTGATCACACCCATGGCCTCGATCACGTACGTTCTGGGCGCGGTGCTTTCGGCACTTGCCGGGTACATCGGCATGACCGTGGCCACCATGGCCAACGCCCGCACCACCGAGGCCGCAAAGTCGGGCCCCGCCAAGGCACTCACCGTTGCGTTCCGCGGCGGCGCCGTGATGGGCTTCACCGTGGCCGGACTCGCCTTGTTGGGCCTGACCGCCACCTACTTGATCTTCGTGACATGGCTGGAAGTCGATGATGCATTCGAAGTTGTGACCGCATTCGGTCTCGGCGCTTCGTCGATTGCCCTCTTTTCCCGTGTGGGTGGAGGCATCTACACCAAGGCCGCCGACGTCGGCGCCGACCTGGTGGGCAAGGTTGAAGCAGGAATCCCCGAAGACGACCCCCGCAACCCGGCCACAATCGCCGACAACGTGGGCGACAACGTGGGTGACGTCGCTGGAATGGGCGCCGACCTCTTCGAATCGTACGCCGGCTCGATCATTGCTCCGATTTCGCTCATTGCGTTCGCCGCTGGCGGCGTGGGCACCGGACTCACCGCGGCCGATGCTGGTCTTGCGGAGAACATCGGCTTCCTGATGTACCCGCTTGCCATTGCCTTCATCGGCATGGTGGCCTCGATCATCGGCTCGTTCTTCGTCCGTGGCGGCGACTCCACCGAGGCACACGCCCTCAGTGCTGCGCTGCACCGCGGAACCAACATCGCCATGCTCCTCACTGTGGTCGGCACCATCGCGGCCTCGTATTGGATCTTCGACGACCTCACCGACAAGCCGTGGGCGATCTCCGTGGCCGTCATCGGCGGACTCATCGTCGGTTGGGCGCTGGGCAAAGCCGCCGAGTTCTACACATCTGAGCAGTTCAACTCCGTGAAGCGCATTGCCAAGCAAGCCGAAACTGGACCCGCCACAACTGTTCTGAGCGGAATCTCGGTGGGCATGTTGTCCGTGGCAACCTCGGTCATCCTCATCATCGTCGGTGTCGGCCTCGCCTACTGGGGCGGCGATCAGGCATTCGGTGACGTGTCGGTGCCCGGTGGCATCTACGGCATCGCGGTTGCCGCCATCGGCATGTTGGCCACCACCGGCGTCGTCGTCTCCGTCGACGCCTACGGCCCGATCTCCGACAATGCCGGCGGCATTGCCGAAATGGCCCACCTGGATCCCAGCGTGCGCAAGGTCACAGATGCTCTCGACTCGCTCGGCAACACCACGGCCGCCATTGCCAAAGGCTTTGCCGTTGGTTCGGCGGCACTCACCGCATTGGCACTGTTCAAGAGCTTCCAGTACGCCATTGAAAAGGCCGGCAGCACGCTCAGCCTCGACGTCGGTCAGGTCGAAGTGTTCATCGGACTCTTCATCGGTGCCGGTCTTCCCTTCCTCTTCGCCGCCCTCACCATCGACGCAGTTGGTCGTGCCGCATCGAAGATGATCGAAGAAGTGCGCCGTCAGTTCCGCGAGATTCCCGGTCTGCGAGAAGGCAAGGAAGGCGTCATTCCAGACTCTGCACGCTGTGTTGCCATCTCCACCGAAGCGTCTCTCCGCGAGATGATCATTCCCGGCGCACTTGCCGTGGTCGTACCTCTCGTCACCGGCTTCATCAGCGTCGATGCACTCGGCGGTCTCTTGGCCGGATCACTGGTGACGGGATTTGCGCTGGCCATCTTCATGGCCAACTCGGGTGGAGCCTGGGACAATGCCAAGAAGTACATCGAGGCAAGCGGCGGCAAGGGCACCGACCAGCACAAGGCAGCCGTGGTCGGCGACACCGTGGGTGACCCGTTCAAGGACACCTCGGGCCCCGCAATGAACATCTTGATCAAGGTGATGACCATCGTCGCCTTGGTCTTTGCCAGCGCATTCGTGTGATGCGCTACCTCAGCCTCGACTGGATTGATGAGATCGGCCGCCGCGTGGCGGCCGATCTCTCTTTGCAGGCACTTGGTTCCACACTGTCGATCGGCATCACGCAGGTCGTCAGCGAAGGCCCCGACGACACCGTGATTTATCACCTGCAGGTGGGCAACGATGCCGTGACGTTCGGCCCGGGGCCGGCAGACCCCGAAGACGTGCGCCTGGAGCAGGAATGGGACACTGCCGTTGCCGTGGCAACCGGCGAAATGACCGCCGAAGATGCCTTCATCACAGGTTGCATCAGGCTCGGTGGCAATGCACAACTGCTGCTGGAAAGCCAACAAGTTTTCGCCGCACTCGACGCCGTGTTCACGGCAGTGGCCGAACAGACCGAGTATCACTGATACGAAAGTCGACAGACAAAAAAAGGGCCGGTCCGCAAGGACCGGCCCTTTTTCGTTCTTCCGAAACGAAGTGCTAGATCAAACCGAGTTCACGCACTGCAGCGCGCTCTTCTTCGAGCTCGGCAACCGAGGCGTCGATCTTGGTGCGACTGTAGGCATCGATGTCGAGACCCTGAACGATTTCGTACTTGCCGTTCTTGCAGACGCACGGGAACGACGAGATGAGCCCCTCGGGAACGCCGTAGGAACCGTCGGATGGCACAGCCATGGAGACCCAGTCGCCTTCGGGCGTGCCCTTGACCCACGAACGAACGTGATCGATCGCGGCATTCGCAGCCGATGCAGCCGACGACAAACCGCGGGCCTTGATGATGGCGGCACCGCGCTTGGCAACGGTGGGGATGAATGTCTCGTCGAGCCACGCCTGATCGTTCACCAGGGCCGCGGCGTTCTTGCCATCGACCTCGCAGTGGAAGAGGTCTGGGTATTGGGTTGTGGAGTGGTTGCCCCAAATGGTCATCTTCTTCACAGCGGTGTTCGGCTTGCCGACCTTCTGAGCCAACTGGGTGACGGCACGGTTGTGGTCGAGGCGGGTCATTGCGGTGAACTGCTTGGGGTCGATTCCCTTGGCGTTGTTCATTGCGATGAGTGCGTTGGTGTTGGCAGGGTTGCCCACCACAAGAACCTTCACGTCTTTCTTGGCGTTGGCGGCAATGGCCTGACCCTGGGGCTTGAAGATGCCACCGTTTGCCGACAGGAGGTCGGCACGCTCCATGCCGTCCTTGCGGGGCATTGCACCCACCAACAATGCGATGTCGGCGTCGCCGAAGGCAATGTCGGCCTTGTCGGTGCAGATGATGTCGACGAGTGGCGCGAATGCGCAGTCGTCGAGTTCCATCTTCACGCCCTCAAGGGCGCCGAGCGCCGGAGTCACTTCCAGAAGCTGGAGGATCACCGGGGTCTCAGGACCAAGCATGGCGCCGGAGGCGATACGGAAAAGGAGGCTGTAGCCGATCTGACCGGCGGCACCGGTCACGGCAACTCGTACTGGGGTTGTCATAGCCGAGAAGCGTAGGTCGGCAGACTCCCTAACTCCCAAGTGAGGTGGCGGTTGACCCCGGAATGCTGGTCGACGTGCTGGCAGTTGTGCTGGTGGACGTGCTGGTAGTGGCTACCGGCACGGCCGGTCGGCCCAGTGCTTCCAGAATGGCGGCGGTGTAGCGCTCTTGGCCAATGGGGCGCAGGTGGGTGCCGTCGTCGTAGACCCACTTCGGATTCGGGTCCACCAGCAGCTTCCAGTCCAGGACCTTCACGTTCGGATAGCGGTCGGGCAAGGCCCTGATCAGGGTGTTGTTGGACTTCTCCCAGCCCTTGCCCGGCACGGCGTTGGTGAGCACCAAGACAAGGGGCACGTCGGCCAACGGCGCCATGATGCTGTCGATGGTGTCCTGGCTGGTTCCGCTGTTGGTACCGAGATGGATCACCACTGTGTTGCCCAATGCGCCGATGGACTTCACGTAGTTCACGATGGGCAGAGCGGCCTTGAAAGGTCGACTCTTTTGGGCGTCGACAGTGATGCCGTAGGTGGCGAGTTCCTCGGCTGCGCCAAGCATCACGGAGTCTCCGATGGCGAGCACGTCGATCTTCTGCACCGCAACGGTCGTGGTGGTGGCAGCGGCCAGAGTCGATGACGGCCGGGATGCGTCGTTCGGAGACTGAACGGTGGTCGATGGCAGCAGATTCGTGGTGAACTCGTCGGCGTCGACCAAGCTCTGCGAGATGTCGTCGAGTTGCACTTTTGCCGAGGACAGATTGACCACCGCAAAAACAGGAAACGCGAGACCGACCACAAACACAGCCCCCATGCGGCGACGATGTGCCATGCGTTCCGGTGTGCGCGCGCCACGCCACGAGCGCAACCACGGACCCAGATGGCCTTTGCGGATGGGTGTCTCGATGAAGCGATACGACAACTCGGTGATCACCAAGGTGACGGCCATGAGCGCGGCGAACTGCATCCAGGTGAGTGGCTTGCCTGCGAGGTGACGAGAAAACTGGAAGATCGGCCAGTGGTACAGATACAGGCCGTACGAGCGCTGGCCCACCCACACGAATGTGCGATTGCCCAGAACCACTCGGCCGAGCACCGCTGTGGGGTGCGTGACCGCCGCGATCACGGCAAGTGTGGCCAGACCCACCAAGAAGAAGCCGCCGCGATACAACAGGTCGTAACCGGCAGAACCGTCTTCCCCGCCGCTCACGATGTTCTGGAAACGCCACATCATGACGCCGAGGGAAAGAAGGCCCAACAAACCCACCGTGTCGAGCAGTGCTCCGCGGCTGGCAATGCGCGCGCGAGCAATTGACCACGGCCGCCACCACACACCGAGTGCCGCACCCAGGAAGAGGCCGCCGGCACGGGTGACGGTGGAGAGATAAACGAAGTCGATACGGGCCACGTCGCGACCCAGAAAAGACATGTACTGGTCGGGAGTCTGCGAGACGTCGCCGATGTACCCACCGCGATAGATGACCATGCACAACACAGCGATCGCGATGCTGGTGAGCAAGAACGCAAGGCCGATGACGGGAAGGCGACGACGACCCAACTTCAAAAGAACGAACATCAACAACGGCCAGAAGAGATAGAACTGTTCTTCCACCGCCAGTGACCACAGGTGGCGCAATGGCGCGTAGGAGAACGCACTGAAGTAGGAACTGCCGGTGAAGACCTGGAACCAGTTGGTGACGTAGGTGAGGCCCGCAATCACGTCGCCGCGCAGGTTGCCCAACTCCGAACGTCGGAAGATCGCCACGTACGAC
>Ga0315899_10003231_pt1 | contig 17782 bp, 24 predicted proteins | sample LakEriMetagenome_2_FD_203518 | JGI IMG/M metagenome (GOLD analysis project Ga0315899, IMG submission 203518) | Freshwater fungal communities from buoy surface, Lake Erie, Ohio, United States - Buoy 4 MA112 | ecosystem: Environmental > Aquatic > Freshwater > Lake | place: USA: Lake Erie, Ohio... | reverse complement strand
TCGGTTACTGAGTTGATCCAAAGTGCGCTCACGTTTTCCATATGTGTCTGCTAATCCAAGAATCACACCAAAGACAATCAGAGTCGTTGCGATGAGCCACAGAGATCGAAGATTGTTTTCAATGATGTCGCTGCCCAAATACCCAAGTACAACAATCGGAATTGTTCCAATGACTATTAACCAACCCATTCGAGCCTGTGATTTAGCTTCACCGACAAGTTCTTTGCGCTGAACTGTCTGCCCAAACCAAGAACGAAGAATCGAAGCAATGTCTTTGCGGAAGTAAATCAGTACAGCTAACTCGGTACCTATTTGGGTGATTGCCGTAAATCGAGCACCAGGGTCATTTGCACCATCCATGAATTCGCCAAAAATACGAATGTGGGCACTTGAAGAAATTGGAAGGAATTCGGTGAGACCTTGAACAATTCCAAGAATGATTGCTTCGATCATCTCACCCTCCAATCCACACGTAGAGTCCAATAGTAACGAGCAAAGTCGCATTAATCATCGAAAGGTATATTTGGGGCATGAAAGCCAGCCTCGCACTTGAAGAACTAAAGGGCTTTGGCAAGAAAAGCAGAGTCAGCGACCTTGCGCGTTTCTACAAAACTGGGCCGGGTGAATATGCCGAAGGTGATGTGTTTCTCGGAGGAACTGTTCCTCAGACGCGATCCGTTGCAAGCACATACAAGAAAATAGAACTTGCAGAAGTTCAAAAACTGTTTGACTCTCCCTTTCATGAAGCACGTTTGTGCGCTGCAATAATTCTTAATTTACAATTCAAAGCTGCAAAATCACCGCAAGATCGCAAGAAGATATTTGATTTTTACTTGAAGCAAGTAAGAGCAGAGCGAATCAATAACTGGGACATTGTTGATGTATCAGCGCCATGGATGGGCGTCTACTTGACCGAAGTCGAAGATCCCATGCCCTTACTAATCAAGTTCTCCAAGTCAAAATCTCTGTGGCAACGTCGCGTTTCGATCATCCTTACCTTTGCACTTATTCGAGCCGGAGATTTGAAACCAACCATCATCATTGCGGAATCACTGTTGAAGGATAAAGAAGATTTGATTCACAAGGCTGTTGGCTGGATGCTCCGCGAGATGGGCAAAAAAGATGTGATGTTGCTCCGTGGATTCCTGAAACAACATTCACATGAAATGCCACGCACTATGTTGAGATATGCAATTGAGCGCTTGCCTGAAAAAGAACGCAAGAAGTGGCTCATAGAAAGTAAGAGCTAACCTAACAAAGGACGCAGTTCGACCTTGCGATTACACGCTTTAGAACCTTCAGCTGCTAGTTGCTGTGCAATTTCTAACGAATCTACTGTGATGATCCAGAATCCACTAAAGTATTCAGTTGATGAATGATGTGGTCCAGGAAGTGATTTTTCCGAACCATTTCTTGAATCAAAAACCTCTGCCTTATCCGGAGAATCTATTCCGCATGCAAACAAGCGTTGCCCAGCATCTTCAATCTTGTCGTTAAAGTCATCTATCGCCTTCATTTCTTCAGGCGTATGAAGTGAGCGTGTTTGAGTGTCAATGACTGAGATTAAGAAGCGCATAGGAAAAGTGTACAGAAAGGGTAAAATCAATCTATGCAGGAATTTGAGAATGAAGTACACGAGCGTTGGGGTGATACCGACGCTTACCGTCAGTCCACATCAAAAACTTCAAAGTATTCAAAAGAAGATTTCGAAGCCGCAAAAGTGGAGCAAGAGGCCGCTACTGAATTGTTCGTGTACGCATTCGGTAACTCACTGCCATTTGACTCCCCTAAGGCTCAAGAAGCTGTACGTGCGCATAGAGAAGCAATTACCAAATGGTTTTATGACTGTTCTGTCGAAATGCAGAAGAACCTTGCTTTGATGTATATCGAAGATCCGCGCTTCAAAGAATATTACGATGGGCGCGTGCGAGGCTTAGCCCAATACGTCCACGACGCGGTGATGGCCCAGTAACTAACTTTTTTTGACTATTTTGTAAATCGAAAAGAACACTGCCATCACAAGAATTACGCCAATGCCTTGCAAACCAGGTGAATCATCAGCCTCCCCGAAAACTAAGGCGAAAATACCAAGGCCCACGCCAAAAACTTGCGCAATTTTCTTTAGCATTATTTAGAATCCTTCTCGTAAGACTAATGATTTAAAGATAAGGTCATTTCGGAGTATAGGACTATGAGAGATCTATAAGTGTGCTTGCCCAAGAAATGGAATTCCTACTGCCCTATCCCGCTTACTCCAGCATCAGCACATCTCTTTGAAATCGATTCTGTGATTCCCTGAATCTCTGATTGGGCACTTGTTGCCGAGTTAGTTTCACCCAGTGCGGTGGTCAGTGCTTTCAAATTTTCTGCTAATCCAGTCGATAGTAATGAACGAGCTTGTTCACCAACTAAGTTGTCGACCGTTGTAATAAGACCAGAATCGATAACACCCGACTGATACGTACTAACTATGGTGTTGATGGTTGATTCCAAAGCTTTACATGCGGTGGCATCGGCGGCTTGTTTAGCCAAGTCAGATACTCCACAAGAGGACAACAAGAAAGTTAGTAGCACAGCAAAGATTCCGAAGCGAAGTTTCATGTGAGAATCTTTCGGTATGCGGGCCACAATCTCCATACGAAAACACACAAAGAAGGACTCTCAAAGCAAACTCTAAGATTCAGCATTTCCCATTGAGCATTGATCGCCCAAGGGAAGATAACTCCGGCGGATTATCTGTTTCGTGTGACTACATTCATCAGTTGCTCAAGTGGGCCTTGTTTGAATCTGTTCAGCCAAATAGTTGCGAGGTTGGCAAGGAACAGCCAAATTCCAAGAGCAAGTATTAATACCTGCCAAGTCTGAAGTTCTTGAAAGAGCCCTAATCCCCAAGAGCTAAAGATCCAAGCAGTGATTACCGATTGGGAAATGTAGATAGTCAGCGACATCTTTCCTGCTGGTTTCATCCATTCAACCAGTTGAGGTTTCTCCTCGACCAACTTACGAATGAAACCGATGTAGAACATAGACATGAGCGGTGCAGCAACAAAGGATGCGAAAAGCGCAATCAAGTAAGTAGCCTCAGATGGATCAGCGCTTTGTTCATTCTGAACCAAGAGAACTGCTGCAGTTATCTGAATCGGAGCGCCTAGGAATAGTCCTATTTTTATCAACTTGTTGTTTTGCTTGATATCAATTGGTGATGAAAGGAAGTTGGCTCTGGCCATACGAACTCCAACTAAGAAGGCAGCAAATGCCATTCCGCCTTGAAGAAAGACACCAGTTGAAACGCCATACGCCCACATCTCTAGGCGAGCTGGAACAGCATCGAAAAAGGAACCGTCCAATAAGACTTCATCAAGTTTTGTCTCCAGTGGTGCTTGCATGCTCTCTTCAGGGAATAACCGTTCGGCAAGAAAAGCCAAGGCACCAACCAAAAGAATTAATGTAGAACTGAAGATAAAAACTATGCGGGTCCAGATCTTAAGTGTTCGATCTGTTCGGAAAAAGAAAGCGGTGAGTAGTAACCCAAATAATCCATAGACAAAGATGATGTCCCCGTGCCACAAGAATGTGAAGTGAAATACTCCAAGTCCCATAAGAACAAAGCAGCGCTTTACCCAGCGACCTCTATTGGAACGCTCGCCACGGATTATGTAGTTAGAGCTGTATCCAAAGAGGAAAGAAAACAGGAGATAGAACTTCCCGGCAAATATCGATGCAATGATGAAGGTTGCAGTCCCGTTTGCAAATCCAAGTGTCCATTCACCGCGAGCTCCCTCGGAACTGCTGAGAGCCATGAATTGAATGTTTACGATCAAGATTCCGAGAAGGGCAAAGCCTCGTAATACATCGGGTGCCAAATCTCTTTGCTTCATTTTGTGATCTCCTAAATCGTTACATCAAAGGCCACCATTGCAACTGCAATAGCTATAGCCCACACAGTTAAACTCGCAATAATCAATATAGATGCACGAAGCGGCTTTACTCCCGCCGTCACTGCGGCTGCTGCTGCAAATTGAGTGCCAATCAAAATTGGACCAAGGGCTGCCAATCCATAAACCCCATACTTATCAAAGGCTTTGAGAGCTTTTTCAAGTTTTGGTAGTTCGGCAGACTTTCCTTGCTTCACTCTCCTGTTGATCAATCGTTCTCTGATGTTTGCAGCAAAATAAGCAAAGAGCACGATTGTTATCGAATTTCCGACAACAGCTGCAATCAAAGTTGCAACTGGATCAAGGCCAACAAGAATTCCTGCAGGAACTACAGCAATCGCTTCCATCCAAGGGATAGCACCTGCGATGAATACTCCAAATAATCCAAGGCTCTCAATATCGATCATTTAGATATCACGCTCGCGCCAAGCCAGGATCATCGAAGGCAAGGAGGAACAAACGAAAAGCATGGAAATTATTAGGTAACTTCCATCATTACCTTCAGGTTCGAACAATTTTAATTCTGGCGCATAAATCATCAGAATCAAGAGTGCCGCAATTAAATACCCAAGCGCGTAATACGCATATCTAAATGAGGTATCACGAATTTTGATCTGACGTTCATCTAGAAGCTCATTAGGTGCATCGGCTATTCCTCGAACACTAATGCGTAGAAGTAGATAACCCAGAAGGACAGCCAAGATAACAAATATGGCTGAGACGCTATAGATCACGACAGCCGTCCCATCAGAAAGATTCATATTGGTTTTTAGAGTTGGCCAGTAACTTCCCATCGCCACTAATACAAACCCTAGAGACATAACAAATACAAGAATTCTTCGATTTCTCTGAGACCGTAACCATCTGTACTTTGAGTTTTCGTCAGTAAGCAAGGATTTAACTCCCTTTTCAGTAACGCCCTCAAACCAATAAATCTTGTTCTTCTTTGACATCCTTACTTACCTTTCTTGAATGGGGTTAGTGAAAACAGCTCTGACACTTCTTGATTGAGCGCCTTAGAAATGCGCAAGGCCAACACCAAAGAAGGGCTGTACTCCTCGCGCTCGAGGTATCCGATGGTTTGGTAGTGAACTCCAACTTTGTCTGCCAGATCTTGGCGAGAAAGACCCAACGCAGTGCGGGCTTCCTCTATCCGGTTATAAACCGGCTCTTCAGGATTGCGACTCATAGGAAATAGCATATATGCTATGTAGCATTAATGCAACATACGCCCGATAGGCGTGGCGTACTAGATTTAAAGAATCAAGCCATTTCATTGAGCGAGCGAACTGCCAACTCACTTAGCAAAGCAGCTCCTCGATAAAGAACAGAATCATCAAACATTGCTCGAGGTGAGTGATTCACTTCAGATTTAGTAAAGTCTTTATCGACAGATGCACCAAGGAAGATGTACGAGCCTGGGACGGCCTCTAGAACGCGCGAATAATCTTCAGCTCCAGCAATTGCATGCGGCATATCCATATAGCCCTCGTTGCCAAAGAGTTCAGTTGCGACTCTGCCAACGAACTGTGCATGCGCATCGTTATTCACTGTGACGGGATATTGCTCGACAACCTTTACTTCAGCCTTTAGTCCGTAGCCCGCTGCAATTGATTCACATAAGCGAACTGCCTCGACCTTGATTCGAGTTCTATTCTCTGGTGAGAATGTTCGAATGGTTGCTTGGAACTCTGCTGTATCAGGAATGATGTTTGCTTTGGTGCCTGCGTGGAATTGACCGACAGTAATTACTACTGGATCAAAGGCATCGAAGGATCGAGTAATCATCAATTGAAGAGCGCTCACCATTTCAGCTGCAACTGGAATTGGGTCTTTAGCGGTGTGAGGTTGTGAACCATGTCCGCCCATTCCGACAACAGTTACATGTATTTCATCGGCAGAAGCCATCATGGTTCCGGGCTTAGTCGTGAATGTTCCCGTTGGCACTGATGATGACATCACGTGAATGCCGTAAGTTGTATCGGCTTTTCTTCCGCTTGCAGTTAAAACACCTTCTTTGATCATGTGCCCAGCGCCATCGAAGCCTTCTTCACCTGGTTGAAACATGAAGACAACATCGCCACTAAGTTGTGACTTGTTCTTCACCAATAACTTTGCTGCGCCAATCAACATCGCAACGTGTAAGTCATGACCGCATGCGTGCATGGCACCATCGATCTGACTCTTGTAAGGGATATCAGCAAGTTCTGTAACAGGTAGGGCATCCATATCTGCACGCAACAAGACAGTCTTTTCAGATTTGCCAGCACGTAGAACTGCAGTTACCGAGGTAAGAGATTTACCCGTAGAAATTTCAAGACCTAAACCTTCAAGAGCTGCAATTACCTTTGCTTGAGTCTTAGGCAGGTCTAATCCAATTTCTGGCTCTTGATGAATGTGGCGGCGAATTGCGGCTAGATCATTTTGAATTTCACTTGCTTCGGTCAGAAAATTAGCCATTGTCAGTCCCCCATCAAGTCAATTAGATGGCGATCATACTTAGCCCCTTAACCCAATGTCTATGAGTTAGAACGAATCTGTGCCGCGTGCTCTAGTGGGTGATTGATGTAGGTCTCGAGCCAGGTTTTGATTGTATATTCACCGCTTTCGGTGTGGGTTCCTGAATTTTCTAATTGTGGTCCGCTCAGTCTCTTAATTATTTCAAGGGATGATGCACGCACAGCTTTAAATACTGCCAATGACGGCTCTATAGGTAGATCTTTGTATCCCAGAGTTTCATTCTCGCCCCATCCACCTTCGTCATAACCTTGAATTTGCGTTCCAGGTTCAGCGATCAAACGTCGAAGTCGTGCGTAAGACTGAGCTTCGCTATCTGCAACATGGTGAATTACCTGACGAGCAGTCCATCCCCCAGAAGGTGAAGAATCAAGTTCGGCTTCACTTAAATTTTGAGCGACTTTCAGAAACTCAGCGGTTGCATTTGCATAAGATTCAGCGGCATTGTTTAAATCCATGAATGTATTAAACCCCAAAAGAATAAAGAAGTTTCGCTATATAAGCCGGATTGAAGAATCTTATGCTTGAAAGCCATAGTCTCGAAGCACTTCACAGACGTGAACTGAGTATTCCTCGTAGAACGAATCTCGACCCAATTGTTGAGCCATTTTGTGGTCATCTAAGTTCTTCCACTTAGAGATTGCCTCTAAAGAAGCGAAATACGAAATAGTTACTCCGTCACGACTTGTTGCATCCCGAAATCCGAAATGATGTTCATAGCCATCAATTGTTTTGACTAAATTCTCCATCTTTTCAGACCACTCGGAATACAACTTTCCATCATCTAATTTGCGAGTGGAGCGGAAGATAACTACGTAGGACATGATCGCATTCTGCCAAAGAGTTTGAAAATAAAGGCAATTCCAGACAAGAAAAAGAAGAGTCGCCCTATAAGCCGGATTCGGTTGAAGAGTTTCGACGGGTTGATACTCTTGGACCATGGCCACAGAAAATCAGGTAAGAAAAGTCGCTAGGGACTGCTCATTGGTATTCAACGCCCTTGGCGACCCCAACAGGCAAGATATATTGATCATGCTTGAAACGGAAGGGCCGCTCAATGTCCTACAGATTACTGAACGGCTGAATCTGGCTCGTCCGACTATCTCCCACCACCTAAAGATTCTGAGCAATGCTGGCCTACTCAAATCGACCAAGAAGTCTCGGGAAATCTTCTATGAGTCTGAGTGGTCTGATGCCTCTAAGAATCTCAAAAAATTTATGAAACTTCTGTGGGATTGCTAGTTGACGGCAGTCTAATAGGTTGATAAGTTTCGACTCATCAACGCATCAAGAATCTTCGGAGGCCCCTTATGTCATTTTCAATAGCTAAAACCCCGTCACTTAAAGGCAAGACTGCGCTAGTTACTGGTGGCAATATCGGTTTAGGTTTTGAAACGGTTAAGGCTTTAGCCTCTAAAGGTGCTCATGTACTTCTCGCCGCTAGAAATGAAGAAAAGGGCAAGGCAGCAGTTGCAGAAGTTCAAAAGCTCATACCAAAAGCCCAAATAGAACTACTTCGCTTGGATCTTGCCTCTCAGCGCAGTATCAAAGCCGCAGCTGCAGAAGTTGGCAACAAGTTCAGCCAATTAGATCTCTTGATAAATAACGCTGGAATTATGGCAATGCCAGAAATGAAAACTGAAGATGGCTTTGAAAGTCAGTTTGGCGTTAACCATTTAGGCCATTGGAGTCTTACTGGACTTCTAATGGATAACTTATTGGCAGCTGAACAAGCCCGAGTTGTTACTGTGACCAGCACTGCGCACCACTTGGTGTGGAACATCGACTTTGATGATCCACATTTGCGCAAGAAGTACGCCCCATGGAAGGCATATGCCCAATCAAAATTAGCCAACTATTTCTTTGCTCTTGGATTAGATAACGAGTTCAAAAATGCAGGAAAAAAAGCCATGAGCCTTTTGGCGCACCCAGGGTTGTCTCACACAAACTTACAGGTTGAGACTTTCGACAAGGGCGCTGCAGGATGGGCTGGAACTGTTTCAAAGTACCTAGCAGCTCGAGTGGGAATGGAGCCTGGTGAAGGTGCTCGGCCGCAAATTAGAGCTGCTCTTGATCCCAAAGCTAAAGGTGGTCAGTTCTATAGTCCAAGATTTGGAAATAACGGCGCTCCTGTAAAACACCCGATATTGCGAACTCGGAACAAGACGAACATTCGCAAGCTCTGGGAACTTTCAGAGAAAGAAACTGGCATATCGATTCAGCCTTGATTAATTTTAAAGAAGCGTCGCCCTATAAGCCGGAGACGACATTGCTATGCGTGAGGTCACACTCAAAAAAAGTAATTGCCCACATTATTGCCCCAGAAAAATAGTTATCAATAACGAAGAGAATCAATCATTATGATTAATTCCTAAAGATCGCTGAATACTCTTCAACACCATGGGAAATTCCGAAGGAGACATTAAACCCTCGATGGCTAAAGAACTAGCGCCATGGACAGCAGACCAAACAATGACTTCCCCACCCTTACGTGCACTCTTATCGATTACGCCATGAGCCATTAGTTCATCAAGACCTTCACGAAGTAAATTCCAAGCCTTACTGTCATGTTCTTCCATGATGATTTCACAGTAGCCACCAAACATGAGCCTATATAAGTTGGGTTCGGAGGTTGCCCAGGCAAAGTAGGCACTTCCCATTTCTTCAAACTTTTTAATAGAGGCGGTGGCTCCATTGCCTTTAATCTTTGCAATTGCCCTTTCCTGCATAGTTGCCAGGCGATCGAATAGCACATTACTTATGGCAGTTACCAAAGCTTCTTTGTCCCTAAAGTGGTGATAGCTGGCGCTCGGACTTACGCCGATTTCTGCTGAGACTGCTCTGAGAGACAACTGATCGGGGCCGTACTTGCGCACCAAAGTGATCGCCGCATCCACCAAAGCGGTTTCGAGATTGCCATGGTGATACGGGGCCTTAGTTGCAGTCTTAGTAGCCATAAGGAAATCTTCCCAGCAATCTTGACAATGTTCAAATAGGCTCCCATAATCTGAGCAGTGTAAAGATAAGGGAGAAAAATCATGTTTGAGAAGCTAGGCAACTTTGTGGCAAAGCGACGCAAGGGCGTTTTCATTTTGTTTATTCTTGGAATTTTGGTGTCGGGCGGCCTTGGTTCTCAAGCCTTCTCCCGTTTTGATAGCGGCGGCTATAGCGATCCGTCGAGTGACTCAGCCAAAGTTGCAGAGTATCTAGAAGATACTTTCGATGTACGCAACCCCTCCCTTGTTATGGCCGTGCATACCAAGGGAGGGTCCGTAAATGACCCCGAGGTCGTAACTTCCGCTGAAGAGCTTGAGTCGCAAATTCGCAATGACTCAAACACTGACAAGGTCATCTCCTACTGGTCCTCAGGCAACTCCCCCTTCCTGAAGAGCAAAGATGGAACCTCGGGCTTGATGTTTGTTTACTTCAAAACTACCGACTTTACAGAGACTGACAAACTCGGTGGCCAGTACCAAGAAAAATACGATGGCGCTTACAAGAACCTTGATGTCTATGTCTCAGGTGAGGCTGTATTTGCAAATGCAATCAATGGAAACATCCAAGAAGATCTCAAGGTCGCTGAATTTATTTCAATTCCACTAACTTTCCTTCTTTTGTTATTAGTTTTTGGTGCACTTGTTGCATCTGCTATGCCACTGGTTATCGGAGTCACAGCAATTATCGGAACATTCTTTGTCATGTATTTGCTGACCCTGTTTACCGATGTCAGCATCTTCGTTCTAAATCTCACGACAGGACTTGGTCTTGGTCTAGGTATTGACTATGCATTGTTGATCGTAAATAGATTCCGAGAAGAGCTGGCAAAGGGGTTGAGCAAGGAATCTGCAATTGTTAACACCATGAAAACTGCTGGAAAAACGGTTTTCTATTCTGGTCTAACTGTTGTAGTTACCTTGATTTCATTGATGTTCTTCCCGCTTAACTTCTTAAAATCCATGGGGTATGCCGGTGCCTCAGTTGTCGCCCTTGCAGTTTTTGGTGCACTAATCCCACTTCCAGCTCTTTTAGTAATGCTGGGTGAGAAGGTTAATAAAGGTCGTGTCAGACGGGGCGCACTGATTCAACGAGAGGATGGACGATGGGCCCAAGTAGCCCGTTTTGTTATGCGCAAGCCAATTACAGTTGTCGCAGCATCACTTGCAATTCTCTTCTTCTTTATCTCCCCTATTGGAAATGCGAAATTCGGCCAAGTAGACACTGATCAACTCCCTGCTACTGATCGCGCTTACATCTCTTCACAATTCATAGCAGAGCAGTTTCCAGGAGAGGAAGGAAATCCAATTGAGATTATCTTCCCTAATGGCAGCTCTCAAACCGCAGAAATTTCTGCGTTCACAAAACAGCTTTCATCTGTAGCTGGAATTGCACGTGTAGGAGAGCCTCAAGTGGTTGGCAATACTGTGCGTGTTGAGGCAGTTCAATTGATGAAGCCACGAACTCCAGCAAGTGAAGCCCTTATCGAAGAAATCAGAGCGCTCCCTTCACCAGATGGAATGCTTGTAGGTGGTGTGGCCGCTGACTATGCCGATACTCAAGGAGCTATTGCCGACACCTTGCCAATTGTCTTTGGCTGGGTCGTTCTCATAGTTCTATTACTGCTATTTGCCTTTACTGGGTCACTACTTCTTCCCATTAAGGCTGTTCTTCTCAACTTCCTCTCACTTGCCGCAACCATCGGTGTCTTATGGTGGGTATTCGGAGAGGGAAACCTTCAATCTGTAGTCGGTGACTTCATTGTCACCGGAATTATTGATACAAACATGATGGTGCTGGTTGCCATCGTGGCCTTTGGATTGTCGATGGACTATGAAGTGTTCCTGCTTTCTCGCATCAAAGAAGAACATGATGCTGGCAGATCCAATACAGAGTCAGTTGCTATTGGACTTCAAAAGTCTGCGCGAATAATCACGGCAGCTGCCTTTATCCTGGCTATCGTCTTTGCCGCATTTGTGACTAGTGGAGTTACCGCAATTAAGTTACTGGGATTCGGTGTGGCTTTTGCAATCTTGCTAGATGCAACATTGATTAGAGCTCTTCTAGTCCCTGCACTTATGCGTCTTTTTGGTGAGCGCAACTGGTGGGCCCCAAAGGCACTTAAGCGATTCCAAATCAACCATTAGTGGGTGATCTGTAGGTTAATTCCCCGTAAAATAGCCTTTATGTCAAATGAGATGTTTCACCTTGCACAGGTAAATATCTTCCACCTGATCGAACCTTTGGACTCCGACCGATTAGCAGACTTTGTTGCGGCCATTGACTCCGTGAATTCAGCCGCAGAATCAGCGCCTGGATTTATTTGGAGATTGAAGTCGGAGGAGGGAAATGCTGATTCACTTAACGCATTTGAATGGGATATGGGTGACTGCGCAGGGATACTGACAAATATGTCAGTCTGGACATCATTTGAGACGCTAAAGGACTTTGTACATTCTCCGTTACATCTAGAAGTTTTGCGTAAGAAAAGAAACTGGTCCTTCAAAGTGGCTGAAGCAACTACAGCTCTGTGGTGGATACCTGCTGGTTCAATACCAACTATTCAGGATGCAGAGTCCAGGGTTATTAACCTTAGACGTAATGGTCCTAGTGCAACTGCCTTTGATTTATCCAAGAAATTTGATTTTCTGACGGTGAAATCTGACTAATTTCGAAGAAGAGTTGCCCTATAAGCCGGATCGGATTTGAGCCGCATGTTCTGAGGGATGTCGTGTATAAGTTTCAAGCCAATTCTTGATTGTGTACTCACCAGATTCAGTGTGAATTCCTGCGTTCTCCAACTGGCTCGGTTTAAGTCTTTTTATCACTTCTAAAGATGATGCTCTAACCGCTTTAAAGACTTCTAAAGATGGAGCTACTGGTAATTCTTTGTACCCCAAAGTTTCATCCTCGCCCCATCGACCTTCGTCATAACCTTGAATTTGTGTTCCAGGTTCTGCGATCAATCGTCGGAGTCGTGCATATGACTGAGCTTCACTGTCGGCAACATGATGAATTATCTGGCGAGCTGTCCATCCCCCAGATGATGAAGAATCCAGTTGTGCTTCGCCTAATTCTTGAGCGACTTTCAAGAACTCAGCGGTTGCTTTTGCATACGAGTCAGCGGCTTCTTTAAGGTCCATAGCCCAATTAAACAACATAAGAGAGAAAGTAGTGTCGCGCGTGTCCATTCACTTCTAGTAAGGCTCTGGTTAAAGTACTTTTGTGAATTTTGAGATACTCAAGTTAAAAGCGCTTGACGGTTATACCCTTTCAGGCCGCAGGTATTCTGGCCAAGTAATTAAAGGGAGAATCGTCCTTGCAGGCGCTACTGGGGTTCCGCAAGGTTTCTACCGTTACTTCGCCGAAGCGGCAGTAAGCCGAGGTTTCGAAGTTATTACCTTCGACTACAGAGGTATAGGTGAATCTGCCCCAAAGAGTCTGCGCGGTTTTGAGATGAACTATCTCGATTGGGTGCAACTTGATCTTGCTGGAGTCTTGCAGGCTTTAGGAAGTGACAAAGGTATTCACCTTGTTGGACATTCATTTGGTGGTCAAACACTGGGCGTACTTCCGGACCTCGCAAGTGTCATATCACTGCACACTTTTGCAACAGGTGCAGGCTGGCACGGTTGGATGCCAAAAGGTGAACAGATTAGAGTAAAAATCTTGTGGAATATTGCCGGACCTATAGTCACTAGATCTAAGGGTTATCTCGCCTGGAAGAAACTTGGCTTAGGCGAAGATCTTCCTATCGGGGTTTATCGACAGTGGAAGTACTGGTGCAAGTTTCCGAATTATTGGTTTGATGACCCAAAGTTGAACAATCAAATGCGAGATTCTTTTGCCAGAGTGCGAGTGCCCGTTACCGCCTTAAATGCAATTGATGACCGTTGGGCAACCCCACAATCACGTGACGCATTTATGAATCATTACGTCAATGCAGACTTGAAGCTCATTGACATAGATCCACGCGATTTCAATTTAAGGGCGATTGGGCATATGGGATATTTCCGGCGAGGAAGTGAAGAGCTATGGAGTCGAGTATTCGAGGATTTAGAGAAGCTAAACGCGTAGCGCATACCCTTGTATTCAAGTGCAGAATTTCAAAGAAAGTACCTGACCCTACTTTAGAATGATTAGGTGCAGATTGACGAGATTGTTGACGATCTATTGAATCGTTTTAATCACCTCGTTGTGAAGAAGTCTTGGGGTGAAACTTCACTTTTCTTCAATCCCAAGGGAGCCTCCGCTCATGGTTCTTACTTTGTCACTATAAAAGAATCAGATGGTGAAAATGACAAGGCTTCAAACTTGGATAGAAGCGGCATATTCAGAGTTTCCTTTGGACTGTCTCGAGATTCCTATGAAGCGTTATTCGGGCCTAAGCCACCTCGTCCATTAAAGGGAGGAGTTGTTGAGACAGGGCACGATTTCACACAGACTAATCTTTTGATGCCTCATCCAATCTATGCCTGGATGAATTGGCTCCAAGTGCTTAATCCTTCTCATGAAACATGGAATTCAAACCAAAATCTCATTCAAGAATCTTACGGATTATCCAAAGCACGATTTGAAAAAAGATAAAGAGGATTCGCCCTGTAATCCGGACACATTCGAAATACGCTCAGCCAACTATCTTTTCTCTCGAGAATTGAGTCGAGTATGATTTGAAATATGAAAATCGTCCGAACTGTGATTGTTTTTGATGCACCAGATCTCGAGGTTGAAAGTAATTTTTGGGCTAAAGTTCTCGAGGGTCAAGTCTTAAGGGATGAAAGATGGCACTCTGTAGTCGATAATACTGGTGAGTGGCGTATTGGAATCCAATTAAACCCAACACATAAGCAGCCTGATTGGCCGGATGGTGATCAGCAGCAACAAATTCATCTGGATTTACATGTCGAAGACGCACTTCAGAGCCATGAAGACCTACTGCGCTTGGGTGCGAGAGTTCTTTTAAAAGCTGATGACATTTATGCAGAGTCAGGGTTTCAGGTTTATGCCGATCCAGCGGGACACCCATTCTGCATGGGATGGGGCCATCCAACATCGGAGCAGCTAACGAATTTCCTCAGTAATAAGTAGAAGAGTCGCCCTATAAGCCGGAAGTGCGATGCTTTTGTTCTATTGCTTGCCCCACATAAGTTGAACCAACAATAAGTACCGCTCCAATTGCTCCCAAGACAAGGAGTTTTTCGCCACCAAGCGCAACACCAACCATCACGGCCCACACAGGTTCTGTTCCAAGTAGCAGGCTCGCTCTTGATGAGGATGTGCGCCTAATGCCCCAGAGAGTCAAGATGAATGAGAGTGCTCCTGCAATAAGGCTCAAATAAAGAATGCCTGCCCATTGCGCTGACTCAAAAGTTTTAATCGCATCAATAGTTTGATTCCCAGAGAAAATCAGGAAGATAAAAGCACACGCCAAACTTTGAAGGAGAGTGATTGAAACGGAGCTATAACTTTTACCCTTAGTTAAATGACCCATTGAAGTAACGTGAATGGCTCTAACGACTGCTGCAGCCAACATTAGCCAATCACCAACACTTGGGGCGGCAAACCCTTTATCTGAAACAAGCAGTGCTACTCCAACTACCGCCGTTACCGCTGTAATGAAGAAGGATCGAGGTAACCAATTCTTTGAGGCTACAGATTCCAAAATAGGTGTGAGAACAATGCATAAGCTAATGATGAGTCCAGCATTTGTAGCCGAAGTACGAGCTACTCCCGACGTTTCAAAAAAGAGAATTAGTGCTTGCACAGAACCTAGGCCAAGGCCAAGTAATGCTTCTGAGCGAGTGATCGAGGTTCGCTTTATTGTCCAAATTGCAAACATTGCTATTGAAGTAATCGAGAATCGAATTGCTAGAAGAGCCACTACTGATGTGTGCTCTGTCAGTTCTTTAGCTGCAAGGTAACTACCGCCCCAAAAAGCCGCTACTAAAAGAAGCGCTAAGTCCACTTCCCTCTTCTTAAGTATCTGCATGAGTGGCATCCTTAAATCTTAACGAAGAGTCGCCCTATAAGCCGGAGATTAATGTTCGGCGGCTTTTCACATTTCCAGTAATGAGGTATGAATACCCAATGAAACGACGGTACCTGGAGATAGATGTCTTTGGTGCGGAGCCGTCGCTTGGAAATGCCTTAGGTGTCGTTCTCGATAGTGAAGATCTCACCGCAGACGCAATGCAAGAGTTTGCTGCATGGACGAACTTTTCAGAAACTACTTTTTTGTTTCCTTCAACAGCCGAAGGGGCAGATTACAAAGTTAGAATTTTCACTCCTACACGTGAACTTCCCTTTGCCGGACATCCGACGCTAGGTTCCTGCTTTGCTTGGCTACAAGGTGGAAATAAACCAAGTGATCCCAACATAGTTGTCCAGGAGTGCGCTGCAGGCTTAATTGAGATTCGAAAAGATGAAAAATCTCTCTCATTTAAATCCCCAGCATTAATCAAGTATGGGCCCATAGAAACTGCACTAATCTCTGAGATCGCAGAGGTGTTAAACATTGATCAAGCAAAGATTATTGACTCTCATTGGCTAGATAACGGACCTGGTTGGGTTGGAGTCTTACTTTCCTCGGTAGATGAAGTGCTTGCAATTTCTCCCAAATCCAAGAGTTCTCTCAGCATCGGAATATTCGGTTTTTATGAGGAAAACTCTGGGCCAGCATATGAAACAAGAGCCTTCTTTTCGGAAAATGGCGTACTCGTTGAAGATCCAGTTACCGGCAGTTTAAATGCTGCGGCTGCTCAGTGGTTTATTCAAAATGATAGATGCACTGCGCCATATTCTGTCTCACAAGGACTGGCAATAAACCACAAAGGCGAAGTTAAAGTTACCCAAGATCATGATGGCAGCATTTGGATTGGTGGCAATACCCACCTAACTAGTTTTGCAGAAGTGGAGATCTAGGACTGTGGCAAGTTTAAGAGTTCTAAGTGATCAAGATGTGAGAAAGTGTATTGATATCAAGGGCACGTTAACCGCAGTCGAGAAAGCATACGTGGCCAAGTCATCGGGATTGGCACATCTGTATCCCGTGATTGACGAGAAGCTACACAATGATAAGGCCGAGTTTGATATTAAATCTGGTGACTGGCTCGAACAAGAAATCATTGGTGCAAAGCTTGTTAACTGGTTTGGCGACAACTCTGCTAAAGGCTTAGACACGATCGTAGGCTTGAGCATGTTGTTTGATAGTAATACTGGTTATCCACTTGCACTGATCAATGCGAGTTACATAACTTCCATGCGAACGGGGGCTAGCGGGGCCATTGCCGCAAAGTATCTTGCCAAACCCGATGCAAAAGTAGCGGTCGTTATTGGCACGGGAAATCAAGCTCTCTTTCAAATTGCATTCTTGATTTCAGCACTTCCTACAATTCAGAACATTTATATAGTCAATCCCCGTAGTTTTGACAAGGCACAGAAATTTACTGCCGATGTTTCCCAAAGACTAGAGATGGTCATTGAAGATCAAATAGATCCGAAAAATAAGTTATGGAACCGAAGAGTTCAAGCCATCAATTTCTTGGCCAGCGCGGACATCGAAAAGGCTTTAGAGGTTGCAGATGTAATAATTACAGCAACTCCATCTCGTGGCTCACTCATTAGCAAAGAATCAATCGGTCCTGGGGTTCATATCAATTGTATGGGCGCTGACTCTTTTGGAAAACAAGAGATAGATGAAGAGTTGTTCTCAACTGCCAGGGTGTTTACCGACGATTTAAGTCAGTCAATTTCTCTTGGAGAATGTCAGACTGCCGTAAGGAAAGGTATTTTGAACTCAAACCAAATCATTGAGTTAGGCGATGTTATAAATGGTGTCTATCTTGGCCGAGAGAGCGAGAACCAAGTAACAATTTTTGATGGTACTGGTATTTCATTGCAAGATATTTCAGTTGGAAAGTTAGCTTTGGATGTCGCCATCGAAAAGAACCTTGGACAAATCGTAAATCTCTAGGTATTTGATAAGAAGAGTCGCCCTATAAGCCGGACAGAACTTTCTTGGCCTTGGTAGCAACAGCTTTCCTAGTATCTTTCTGAAGCCTTTTCGCTACAGCTTTGACCTTAGGCTGAATCGTTGGGTCAATTTTGGCTAACTTCTCAAGGAGTTTCAGACCTTGGGCGAGAATCATCCAATCTTCACTTTCGCCGACCCATTTCAATGTCAATGTCTTAATTTGCTTTAACTCAGAGGTAGAGAATTCTTTGATGAAATCGAAGTACAGAGTGATTAATCCAAGTTTCACCACATTGTGTTTAGTCTTTGAGTAAACTTTTACTAGTGATTCCTTTTGTGGGTCAAAGAAATCCTTGTCAGCTCG
>Ga0315899_10003230_pt1 | contig 17785 bp, 14 predicted proteins | sample LakEriMetagenome_2_FD_203518 | JGI IMG/M metagenome (GOLD analysis project Ga0315899, IMG submission 203518) | Freshwater fungal communities from buoy surface, Lake Erie, Ohio, United States - Buoy 4 MA112 | ecosystem: Environmental > Aquatic > Freshwater > Lake | place: USA: Lake Erie, Ohio... | reverse complement strand
TTTGGGATTGATTTCACTTCAGAATTTGGACTTCATCAACCAGCCTATAAAAGTAATGGCACTCTAAATAAGATTAATAAAAATTTGAAAGTACGGATTCGTAACACTGTTAAGTACATCTTGTTCGGACTTGGTCTTTATAAGTCTCGGGTTAGCCGGCGAGAAATCGCAGATCAAATCGCTGCTGTCGTCAACCTAGCATCCAAGCAAAGTAAGCGAGTTATGTGGGTTCAGCATCAGGCGCTGCAGAACCGTCGAATTTACCTGGAACGGCGAAGTTACAAGAAATATTACAAGGAGATTTTGGCGGCTTTGGAGAAACATAAATCTCCAAATTTTTTGGTGGTTACATTGCCAGAATCTTTCCTGGTAGAAGAAAATTATTTACTTGACTGCATACATTTAAGCGAAAAAGGCCATCGCGAGCTTGCCACTTTATTAAAAAATGAATGTAAAAAGTTCTAAAAGAGGCTGCGGATACTCTCTTCAAGGCTGTGCTTCGACCTGAAGCCCATCTCTTTTGCCGCGAGTTCAACATCGGCACATAAGAATGCTGGATCTCCAGCGCGACGTGGCGCTTCAATTACCTCGGTATCGCTCTTATTTGTGGCTTCTAATACCAAGTTGATGATCTCGCGCACAGATGCACCGCGACCAGTACCAACATTAATAATTGCAGGAATCGTTTTTGTAGCGTTGGCTGCGACCAAGTGAGCTGCAGCAATATCGCGTACATCTACATAATCACGAACACAGGTGCCATCGGTAGTTGGGTAATCAGTACCGAAGATAACTGGGGCTTGCCCGTTTCTTAACTTACCTAAAACGATTGGAACAAGGTTTTCAACAGAGTTGTCGAGAAGTTCAAGGGATGCGGTGCCCACAACATTAAAGAAGCGGAAAGATGCACCAGAGTTACCTGGCGTATTTATAAATTCAGTTACTTTGCTTTCAGCATCTAACTTGGTTGAACCATATGGAGATATTGGTGAGAGCGGGCCGTTTTCTTTACAAGGTTCCATAGTATCTGGGCTGCCATAAACAGCAGCGGTGGATGAAAATAGAAATTTCTTAACTCCGTATTTTTGAGCAAGTTTTAGTAGCTCAACCGTTGCGGTGTAGTTAACCTCTTTATACTCATCTGGCTTTTCAACTGATTCGCCAACTGCTTTAAGTGCTGCGGTATGAACAATGCCTGTGAAGGTTTGGCTTTTTAAAATATTTTCTACTGCGGTGTAATCGCGGATATCGACAACATGAAGTGGGATCTCTTGGTTATATTTCTTGCGCAGAAAATTAACTCGAGATTCAAGACCTTGGTAAAGCGAATCAAGCAGAACAACGTTCTTGCCATCGGCGATAAACAAGTCTGCAACGTGTGTTCCGACATAGCCCGCACCGCCAGTGATTAACCAAGTTTGATTAGCCATGCTCGAACTCTATTCGGCTTTCTTAGCAGCTTTGCCGCTGGCTTTTTTAGCGGCCTTCTTCTTTGTCGCTGCTTTCTTAACAGTATTCTTGGTAAGCGTTGGTGCGCTATCACCCGGCTTAACTTTGGCGGCCTTTTTACGTGACTTCTTCGGAGAAGGACCGTTTTCGGCTTCCCAAGCACGGCGGCCAGCAAGCAATTCAAGAGCGCGCTCAATAGTTAGCGCTTCGAGGGTGTCGCCGCGGCGCAAGGTGGCATTTGTTTCGCCGTCAGTGACATACATACCAAAGCGACCATCTTTAACGATAACTTCTTTCTCCGTTGCGGGATCTTTGCCGAGTTCTTTAAGTGGAGGCTTTGCAACACCACGGCGACGCTCTTTTGGTTTTGAGTAAATTTCAAGTGCTTCATCTAGTGAAAGTGAGAAGAGTTGTTCTTCGCTTGTCAGTGTGCGTGAATCTGCCCCAGCCTTTAAGTAAGGGCCATAACGTCCATTTTGAATAGTGATTTCTTCGCCGGCGGCGTTTGTGCCCAGGACGCGCGGCAGCGATAAAAGTTTTAGCGCGTCATCAATTGTGATGGTGTCTAACGTCATTGTTGAAAGCAGAGATGCAGTCTTTGGTTTTGGTGCATCTTTCTTCTTGCGCTTCTTCTTTGGTTCGCCATTGTCATCAAGTTCGACTGGTTCTTCCGGAAATACCTCGGTGATGTATGGACCAAAACGCCCGGATTTAGCGATAACTTCAAGACCAGTTTGTGGATCGATTCCTAATTCGCGTTCACCTGATGGTGCAGCGAGTAGTTCAATTGCTTTCTCTAGAGTTAATTCGTCTGGCGCAAGTTCTTCAGGGATGTTTGCCAGTTTGCGATCTTGGCCTGGAATATTTTCTTGCAGGTAAGCGCCGTAACGTCCCACGCGGATTTCGATAGTGTCAGATAAATTCATAGTGTTTGTGGCGCGAGCATCGATGCCGCCGAGATCAAGTGCGAGTTCGTTTAGCCCTGGTTGGCCATCGTGTCCGTAATAAAAGTCACGGAGCCAATCAACGCGGCCTGCTTCTCCGGCGGCGATCTTGTCGAGATCTTCTTCCATTGAAGCGGTGAAATCGTAATCAACTAACTTTGTAAAGTGAGTTTCTAATAAGCCTGTAACGGAAAATGCTAAGAAAGTTGGCACCAGTGCTCGACCGCGCTTGTAGACATAACCGCGATCTTGAATTGTTTGAATAATTGATGCAAATGTTGAAGGACGACCGATGCCGAGTTCTTCCAGCTTTTTCACCAGAGTTGGTTCGGTGTAACGCGCAGGTGGTTTAGTGTCGTGGCCTTCGCAGTTGTACTCACTGACCTTGATTGATTGGCCTACTGTCATTGCTGGCAAACGTTTATCTGATGCTTCTTCATCGACCTTAGTATTTTCATCAACAATGTCATCGTATGCAGCAAGGAACCCCGGAAAGGTAATTACGCTGCCATTGGCGCGAAAGATCGTAGCTTTCTTATCTGATGTGGTGGCATCGAAGTCAACGCGCATCTGCATCTTCTTGGCATCAGCCATTTGTGATGCCACAGTGCGTTTCCAGATTAAGTCGTAAAGTGCGAATTCATCGCGTGAAAGTTCTGGAGCAAGTTCCCCTGGAGTCTTAAATGAGTCACCTGCGGGGCGGATCGCTTCGTGCGCTTCTTGCGCGTTCTTAGATTTACCTTGATAAACGCGTGGTGCATCTGCGACGTGGTCTGCGCCGTAAAGCGCTTTTGCTGATGCGCGGGCAGCGTTGATCGCTTGTGCAGAAAGATTGATGGAATCGGTACGCATATAAGTTATGTAGCCATTTTCGTATAAACGTTGCGCCACGCGCATTGTGATCTGTGCGCCCCAACCAAGGCGTGATCCCGCATCTTGTTGCATAGTCGATGTTGTAAATGGTGGCTTAGGGCGTTCAGTACGTGGAGATTCCTCCATTGATTTAACGGTGAGCGGGGTTGATTTAAGTGAGTCAACAAGTGCGCGTGCGCTGGCTTCATCTAATAACAAGATATTTTCAAGTGATTTTTCTTTAACTGCGCCATCGGCTCCAAAGTCGCTGGTGGAGGCTACTTTTTTGCCCTCAACTGATAGCAAGCGCGCAGTGAAACCTAGTTCGCAGGTTGCATTTAGATCCCACCAAGATGATGAGATAAAGGCCATGCGTTCGCGCTCTTTTTCAACGATTAACTTGGTAGCAACTGATTGCACGCGACCGGCAGAAATTCGTGGCATAACTTTCTTCCACAAAACTGGTGAAAGTCGATATCCATAAAGGCGATCGAGAACGCGACGGGTTTCTTGCGCATCAATTAAGTTGTAATCCAGATCGCGCGTGTTTACGACAGCGGCTTGGATTGCTTCCTTGGTGATCTCGTTGAAGACCATTCGCTTTATTGGAATCTTTGGTTCAAGGACTTCAACTAAGTGCCAGGCAATGGCTTCGCCTTCGCGATCTTCATCTGTTGCAAGTAATAACTCTTCGGCGCCCTTCATCAACTCTTTAAGTTCAGCGACTTTCGCTTTCTTATCGGGGTTGATGACATATAAAGGTGCGAAATCATTTTCAATATCGACGCCTTCTTTTGACCAAGCGAGTTTCTTTACATCTTTAGGAATGTCAGCTGCGCGCTGCGGCAAGTCGCGGATATGGCCGACGCTAGCCTCGACGATGAAACCATCGCCGAGGTAGTCGCCAATTTTGCGCGCTTTTGCTGGTGATTCAACGATCACCAGCTTTTTTAATTCTTTAGCCATCAATTCCTAAGATAGGGGAAGTTATCTTCTTAGTACTCGATTGAAGTTGCTTGACGACGGCTGCGGATTAGCGCGCCGACAATAAAGAGAACTGCAACCAGTGAAATGACCATTGATGTGCTCTGCTGAGTTGGAAGCGCAAAACCTACAATCGCAGGAGTAATCAAAAGACCAACCAGGTTCATAACCTTGATAAGTGGGTTGATTGCTGGTCCGGCAGTGTCCTTAAATGGATCTCCAACAGTGTCGCCAACAATGGTTGCAGCGTGGGCATCTGAACCCTTGCCGCCGTAATTTCCATCTTCAACCATCTTCTTCGCGTTATCCCACGCTCCACCGGAGTTTGAAAGGAAGACCGCCATAAGAGTTCCGGTGCCGATTGCGCCAGCAAGGTATGCACCGAGTGCGCCAACGCCGAGACCGAAGCCGACTGCGATTGGTGCCATCACTGCAAGTAACCCTGGTGTTGCAAGTTCGCGTAGTGAATCGCGAGTACAGATATCAACAACGCGACCGTATTCAGGCTTTTCAGTGCCCTTCATAATTCCTGGGTGCAGTTTGAATTGGTTACGTACTTCCATAACAACTGCGCCCGCTGCGCGTGATACAGCGTTGATCGCAAGGCCTGAGAAGAGGAATACAACGGCTGCACCAATGATTAGGCCAACAAGGTTACGTGGATCTGCAACATCGAGTACGCCTTGGTATTGCAGTGCAACATCTTTACCTTCGCCAACAGCCTTGATGACTGCTTCCTTAATCGCATCGGTAAATGCACCAAACAAAGCGGTTGCGGCGAGAACTGCGGTAGCAATTGCAATTCCCTTGGTAATTGCCTTGGTTGTGTTTCCGACTGCATCGAGTGAAGTAAGAATCTGTGCGCCTTCGCCCTTAACATCGCCAGACATTTCTGCAATGCCTTGTGCGTTATCAGAGATCGGACCGAAGGTATCCATAGCAACGATCACACCAACTGTTGTTAGCAGACCAGTACCAGCGATTGCGATTGCGAAGAGTGACAAGGTAATTGAACCGCCACCGAGCAAGAATGCGCCGAAAACAGATGCGGCGATCAAGAGCGCTGAATAAACAGCTGATTCGAAGCCGACTGAGATACCAGCCAAAAGCACTGTTGCAGCGCCGGTTTGTGATGATGCAGCAACGTCGTTTACTGGACGCTTGCCAACTTCAGTAAAGAAGCCGGTCAAAATCTGAATGGCTGCTGCAAGTGCGATACCAATTAGAACTGCACCAAAAGCGAGAATGCGTGGGTTGATATTTCCAGCATCTTCAAGAACCTTAGGTGAGAAGTTTGTAAGTTGATCAAACTTTGCAGGTAAGTAAGTAAATGTTGCAAGACCTGTGAGACCTGCAGAGATAACTGCTGATAAGAAGAATGAGCGATTAATTGCGTTCATTGCTGACTTATCTGTAGAACGCATCTTGGTTAAGAAGATTCCGATAACCGCGGTGACAATTCCGATTGCAGGAACGATCAATGGATAGATCAAACCTTCGTTACCGAATGCAGCCTTACCCAAGATAAGTGCAGCAACAAGTGTTACTGCATATGACTCGAATAAGTCTGCGGCCATACCAGCGCAGTCGCCGACGTTATCGCCGACGTTATCTGCAATGGTTGCTGCGTTGCGTGGGTCATCTTCAGGAATATTCTTTTCGACTTTACCAACTAGGTCAGCTCCGACATCTGCTGCCTTGGTAAAGATACCGCCGCCAACGCGCATAAACATTGCAAGCATTGCAGCGCCGAAACCAAATCCTTCAAGCACTGTTGGTGCATTTTCGCGGAAGATAAGAACTGCACCTGCTGCGCCGATTAGCCCAAGACCAACGGTTGTCATACCGACAACGCCACCGGTGCGGAATGCGATCTGGACTGCTTTCTCTGCATTCTTCTGGCGAGCAGCTTCAGCAACGCGCACATTTGCGCGAACCGCGAGCCACATACCGTTGTAACCAACAAGTGCGGAAAAACCTGCGCCCATTAAGAAGAAGAGCGAGCGCCCAACACGAATTGATGTTGTGTCAGCAGGTAGTGCGAAGAGTAGAAAGAAAACGATTCCAACAAAATAGGAGAGTGTGCGGAATTGGCGCGCAAGATATGCAGCGGCTCCTTCTTGCACAGCTTCTGCGATTTCGCGCATCTTGGCGGTTCCATCATTTGCTGCCAAGACTTGTGCACGCAAAACCCAAGCAATCGCTAGAGCGATGAGTGAAATCGCTAGGACAACGTAAGTGATATTTAAATTTGTGCCGGTTACTTCGACATTGGACAGGGCGGCAGATGCTCGCATTGGTTCTCCTCCGTTGGAGAGTCAGGGCGTCCTTTCGAGAGTGCGGACGCGAAGATGCCGAGAGTTTACGCATAACCCACCCCTAAACACCAAAATTTGAGGCATATACCTCTTATATGTGAAATTTTTACCCTGGCCGCAAGGCGCTGGTCGGCTAACCTTGCCGCAATGGATACCTTCTTAAGCCTCTTCAGCGCCGACTCGGCGATAGCCACACTTGGGTTGGTCGGGGTCTTGGCGATCATCTTTATGGAGACCGGTTTATTAATCGGACTGGTCTTTCCTGGGGGCGAAGTCGTCTTCCTTGCCGGTATCGCCGCATCCAAGGCGGGAGCAAACGCGCTGGGAGATGCGCAATTGTCTGCGCCGTTGCTCTTTGCCTTAGCGCCGATCGCAGCGATTGTTGGCGGAGAAGTTGGTTACTGGTTTGGTAAGACTTACGGCAGAAAATTCTTTGAACGGCCCGACACCAGATTCTTTAACCAGAAGATGGTTCGCTCAGTTGAAAAATGGTTGATTAAGTACGGCCCAAGAAAAGCTCTGGTCTTCGGTCGCTTTATTCCACTTGCGCGCACATTGCTCAATCCTGTTTGTGGCGTTGTGCAATTAGATCGCAGAATTTTCTCGACTTGGAATGCAATTGGCGCGATTATTTGGACCCAAGTCGCAATCGGTATTGGTTATTTACTAGGCGATGCGCTGAGCGTATCTGCAGATAAATATATTTATGGCGCTGTCGGAGTCATTGTTTTAATTACATTACTTCCAATGGCTCTTGAAGTCTTGAAAGAGTGGCGCACAAAGCGTCACTTAAGTTAATTACTACAGAAGTTAAGAGTTACAGACCTAAGTCAGCGAGTTGAAATGCTGCGCGGTATTCGTAACCTGCATCCAGTATCGCTTGCTTTGCACCACGTTCAACAATCACCGCAACACCAACAACAATTGCGCCAGCTTCTTTCAAAGCTTCAACTGCAGTCAATACAGATCCGCCAGTTGTGGAAGTATCTTCAACAGCTAAGACACGTTTGCCGACAACATCTGGTCCTTCGATACGACGTTGCAGACCGTGCGCTTTCTCGGCTTTGCGAACAACAAATGAATCAATGCTTTTGCCGTTGCGCGCTGCCACATGCATCATTGCTGTAGCAACTGGATCTGCGCCTAGCGTTAATCCACCGACCGCTTCGTAATCTAAGTCCTTGGTTAGCTCCAACATGACTTCTCCAACGAGAGGCGCAGCAACGTGATCTAGGGTTACGCGACGCAGATCAACGTAGTAATCAGCCTCTTTCCCAGATGAAAGAATGACTTTTCCGTGTACAACGGCCTTATTTACTATCTCTTCTCGGAGAAGTTCGTGTGAGTTCATACCGCAACCTTACATTGTTCATCTCATTGCTCTAGCGTTCATATATGGACCTAAAGAGGCTAGAAATATCAAGGCTATATAACCGCTTTGCTTTCGGGCCTCGTCCAGGAGAATTTACTGAGGCTTTAAGAATTGGGCCGACAAAGTTCAAAGCATCCCTTCTTAATCCACCGCCAGTAGATGCGGGTGCACAACCTGAGTTAAAGCTTGCTGACTTAGGTCAACGCCCAGAACCTAAAACCCCTGAAGCGGCGGAGTTTTCTAAGTTAATGCGTGCGCAAAGCAAAGAGTTAACAATGTGGTGGTTGGACCAAATGGTTTTGACAGAAAAACCTTTACAAGAACGAATGGTCTGGTTCTGGCATGGACATTGGGCAACATCTATAGGAAAAGTTAATTACCCGCTTCCTATGTTGAAACAGAACCAAACATTTAGAAAATACGCCCTTGGTAACTTTAGAGATTTATCACAAGCAATGCTTTTAGATGGAGCTCTGCAAGTTTGGCTAGATGGCAATGAAAATGCTTTAAAAGCGCCGAATGAAAATTTAGCGCGCGAAATGATGGAGTTATTTGTTTTGGGTGTAAACCGGTACACCGAGAAAGATGTTAAAGAACTTGCTCGCGCTTTAACTGGTTATCAAGTACCGAGAAGCACTGGCGTTGTAACTTTAAATCAGCGGCGCCGCGACACCGGTGCGGTGACAATTTTAGGTAAGACTGCTGTAATGAGTGGACCTGAAGCGATTGATCACTTGGTTGATCAAGCAGATTGCCAAAAATTCTTAGCTGAGCGAATTTGGTATCGCTTTATCTCAAGTACAGAAGCTCTTCCAAATAACCACCCGATGATTTCGGCAATGGCCGGAAAAGATGTTAAACAGGGTTTAACTGCCTTGTTAAATGGTAAGGATTTATCAAACCCGAAGAATTCAATAGTTAAGTCTCCGGTGGAATGGTTTGTCGGTGTTTGTAAGGCTCTTGAGCTAACTCCTTCGAAGTTAGAGTCCTTTACAAAGTTAAATGGATTTTTCGACAAGTTGGCGCAGATTCCATTTTCTCCACCAAATGTTGGTGGCTGGCCTACCGATGAAGCCTGGCTTAGCTCGGCGAGCGCGCAATTTAGAATTGTATTTGCAGCCTGGTTGGTAAAACAGGCCGACCTTTCTCAAATCTCAGCGATCGATCCAGGTAAGCGAGTTGCCTACTTGGCTGATCTGCTGGCTGTTCCGGAATGGACGGCGCGAACTTCAGTGGCTTTAAATGATTTACAGAAGAATCTTCCTCGTTTAGTCGCCCTTGCAATCTGTAGCCCGGAATATGTGGTGAGCCAATGAACGAAATCCCAACAATGTCCGCTGAACAACTTGGAATGTCCAAGTACACCAGACGACAATTCTTAAAGTTCTCGGGAGCAGCAACCGCTGCAACAGCGGCGAGCGTTCTTTCATTTAACGATATTGCAGAAGCGGCAATCACTAGACCACTTCCGTTAGGAACTCCAATTTTGGTCGTCGTCACCCTCTATGGCGGAAACGATGGCTTAAACACTGTGATTCCATTTAAAGATTCGGCGTATTACGCAGCGCGCCCAGATTTAACTTATAAAGCCGAAACGCTTCTGCCGCTTTCGGATGATCTAGCTTTAAATCCTGCGATGACTGGAATCAAAGGACTTTGGGATGAGAAGAAGGTAGCGATTGTAAGAGGCGTTGGTTATCCAGAACCAGATCGTTCACATTTCTCTTCTATGGCGATTTGGCAGACCGGATCTCCAAAAACACATCTAAACACTGGTTGGTTGGGTCGTTGGTTAGATACTCAAAAGATTGATCCAATGACATCAATTAGTTTGGGTTCAGTTCTTCCACCGCTGTTGGTCGGTGCAAAAAATAGTGGATCCGCCTTGCCGTTGGGTGGTCTGGTAATTCCATCTGGGGTGTTTGCACAAGCTTGCGATCAATTATCAAAACCTTCAAAATCAGATAATAAGTTGATGGCAGCAGCGGCGTTGTCTATGCGCAATTTATTTAGTATCTCTGGAAATATCACTCCAGTTTTATCACAAGCTGCGCCAATGTCAGATGATTTACCTACCGTCGGAGGCGGAAATGCAGGCGGAGATTCGAATTTATCTCAACAGTTAAATGTTGTTGGAAAGTTAATTGCTGCGGGCGCGCCAACGAAGGTCTGGTCAGTTTCACTTGGTGGTTTTGATACCCATGCCAATGAAGCAAATGCACAAGCTGCCTTGCTCGGAACTGTTTCTACAAGTATCACTAAGTTCTTATCGCAGATGAAAGCATCAGGGCGCGCTAAAGATATAACTGTTTTGGTTTACAGCGAGTTTGGACGACGTGTCAGAGGAAATGGTTCTCAAGGTACAGATCACGGAACCGCAGGCCCAGTCTTCTTAATTGGAGACCGCGTAAATGGTGGTTTCTATGGTGATCAACCATCGCTAACTAAATTAGTTGATGGAGATTTAGCTGTGACCACCGACTTTAGGGATGTTTACTCAACAGTTCTTGAAAGTGTTTTATTAACACCCGCAGAGAAAGTTCTAGGGAAATGGAACGGCAGGGTTAACGCTATTAAGAAGGCTTAATCCTCTTTATAAACGATTACTTCGTTCTTTTTACGTGTGGCTAAAGCCTTAGGTGGATTTTCTTTGAGAAGAGCGTCTACTTCGATACGCAACTGAGCCACTTCAATTGCCATATTTGCCATCGCGGATTCAAGTTCAATGATTCTTTTGATACCGGCGTGATTGATTCCTTCGCCGACTAAACGCCCAACCATTCGCAGTGATGCAATATCGCGAAGTGAGTAACGGCGATTGCGTCCCACTGTGCGATTTGGAGAGACTAAACCTAAGCGGTCGTATTGACGCAGAGTTTGCGGGTGAAGTCCGGAAAGTTCTGCGGCAACAGAAATTACATAAAGTCCGGCATCATCATCTGGTGTTTGGTTATCTTTTAGATCTTCGCTCATAACTCTGCCTTACTCTTTAGCTCGCTGCGCACATCTATCTCTGAAGTCGCCGCTGCGTATTTCTGTAGCGCATCAATCGCTGCGTTAGATAAATTTTGTGGTACCTGGACTTCAACTGTGACAAGCAAATCACCAGTGGTCGCACCTTTTGTAATTCCGCGGCCTTTAACGCGAAGTACGCGACCATTAGATGTCCCAGGTGATAATCGAAGAGTTACTTCTTCGCCCGTTAAAGTTGGAACTTTGATATCTGCGCCAAGTGTTGCTTCATTAAAAGTAACTGGCACAGTCAACGCAATATTTTCGCCTTTGCGAGAGAAAATTGGATGCGGTTTAACGTTGAGCAAGATAAATAAATCTCCCGGGCCAGCTTCACCTTTTGCACCTTTGCCTTTTACGCGAATCTTTGCTCCATCATTTACGCCTGCAGGCACGCGCGCTGAAATAGTTTGAGATGGCCCACCATCTGTAGATAAACGAAGTTCTAAAGTGGTGCCAAATGCAGCTTCTTTAAAGGTGATAGTTGCTTCAGTTTGGAGATCTTGTCCTTTGCGTGGACCGCGTCGGCCGCCGCCGCCAAATAAATTGGCGAAGATATCTTGAGGATTTCCGCCGCCGAAGATGTCAGAGAAATCTCCACCTTGAAAATTCTGACCGCCTTGTGGCGCGCGAAAGCCGCCGCGCTCGAACATGTCGCGAGCGTTGTCGTATTCCGCACGTTTTTTGCCATCAGACAAGATGTCGTAGGCCTCAGAAACCGCTTTGAACTTTTCTTCCAGCGCGCTATCACCCTTGGTCTTATCTGGGTGGAGTTCACGGGCTAGAGAACGGTATTTCTTCTTGATCTCATCGCCGGTGGCAGATTTGCCAACACCGAGGATCTTGTAGAAATCCTTCTCGTAAAGATCTTTAGCGGCCATGGAAAGAAATTACTCTGCTGTCGTTTCTGCTGGATCGGTGACTGCCACACGAGCAGGGCGCAGGATACGTTCCTTATATTTATATCCAGGCTGCAAAATCTTTGTCGCAGTTGGCACTGAAACTTCAGTACCAGTGTCATGCATCAGCGCTTCGTGAATTTGTGGATCAAATTCATCTCCAGCCGCGCCGTACTTTTCCAAACCTAAGCGGGTTGTGATTGCAGTAATTTGATCTGAAACAGATTTAAATCCACCGGTTAACTCACCGTGTTCAGTTGCACGATCAATGTCATCTAAAGTCGCAAGAAATTCAGTTAAGACTGCGCCGATCGCTAGTTCGTGTGCCAAGGCACGATCACGTTCTACGCGCTTTCGATAATTTGCATACTCTGCTTGAAGTCGTTGTAAATCAGCGGTGAGCGCTGCCACCGGATCAGTTTCCTGAACCGGGGCAGCCTCCACTGCATCATTTACTTCTTCAGTTGTTGTCGTGTCCGACATCTTTATGCCTTGCCTTCGTCAACTACCTCAGCATCTTCAACGCCATCTTCTGATGGAGCGCCTTCACCAGCTGCGCTTGCAGCTGCATACATCGCAGCGCCAAGTGCTTGGCTTAAAGTTGCTACCTTTTCAGTATTTGACTTAATTGATTCAAAGTTTGCGCCACCGAGAGAAGTCTTAAGCTCGGCAAGCGCTGCTTCAACTTCCGCCTTCTTCTCGGCTGCTTCTCCTTCTGAAAGTTTCTCTGCATTATCTGCAATGAACTTTTCAGTCTGGTAGACAAGTGAATCTCCGTTGTTACGGATTTCTGCTTCTTCACGACGTTGCTTATCTTCTGCAGCGTGTGCTTCAGCATCAGCCATCATGCGATCGATCTCTTCCTTTGAAAGAGCAGAGCCGCCGCTGATTGTTACTGATTGTTCTTTGCCGGTTGCAAGATCTTTTGCACCAACGTGAACGATTCCGTTTGCGTCAATATCGAAGGTAACCTCAACTTGTGGGACTCCGCGTGGTGCAGGTGCGATTCCGGTGAGCTCGAACATGCCTAGCTTCTTGTTGTAAGCAGCCATTTCACGCTCGCCTTGGTAGACCTGGATCTGCACAGCAGGCTGATTGTCATCAGCGGTTGTGAAGATTTCGCTGCGCTTGGTTGGGATAGTTGTGTTGCGCTCAATCATCTTGGTCATAACTCCACCCTTGGTTTCAATACCAAGTGTCAGTGGTGTTACATCGAGAAGGAGTACATCTTTAACTTCACCCTTAAGCACGCCTGCTTGAAGTGATGCACCAACTGCAACTACTTCATCAGGGTTTACGCCCTTATTTGGCTCTTTTCCGCCAGTTAAATCGCGAACTAAGTCAACGACTGCTGGCATACGAGTTGATCCACCAACAAGAACAACGCTCTTGATGTTACCGATTGCGATTCCAGAATCTTTAAGCACTTGCTGGAAAGGCTTCTTGCAACGCTCAAGCAGCGGCGCGGTAAGTGTTTGGAATTGCGCACGTGTCAGAGTCTCGTCAAGGAAGAGTGGGTTCTTCTCTGCATCAACTGTGATGTATGGAAGGTTGATTGATGCTTGCTGTGATGATGAGAGTTCGATCTTTGCTTTTTCAGCAGCTTCACGAATACGTTGCATCGCCATCTTATCTTTAGTTAAATCAATTCCGTTCTTAGAACCGAATGTTTGAACCAAGTGATCGACAAGTGCTTGGTCCCAGTCATCTCCACCAAGGTGGTTATCGCCAGCGGTTGCTTTAACTTCAACAACGCCATCGCCGATTTCAAGTAGTGAAACGTCGAATGTTCCGCCGCCGAGGTCGAATACCAAAATTGTTTGTTCTTGCTCTGCTTTATCAAGACCGTATGCGAGCGCTGCTGCAGTTGGTTCGTTGATAATGCGAAGAACATTTAGTCCGGCGATTTCGCCAGCTTCTTTAGTTGCTTGACGTTCTGCATCTGAGAAATATGCAGGCACAGTAATAACTGCATCTGTAACAGTTTCGCCAAGATATGCCTCAGCATCGCGCTTTAACTTTTGCAGAATACGTGCAGAAATTTCTTGTGGGGTGTACTTCTTGCCATCGATATCCATGGTCCAGTTAGTACCCATGTGACGCTTTACGGAACGGATTGTGCGTTCAACGTTGGTCACTGATTGGCGCTTAGCAACTTCACCGACGAGAACTTCGCCATTTTTTGCGAAGGCAACGATCGATGGGGTTGTGCGAGCGCCTTCTGCGTTGGCGATAACCTTTGGTTCTCCGCCTTCGAGTACCGATACGCAGCTATTTGTAGTTCCGAGGTCGATTCCGACTGCTCTAGCCATTTGTATTGCTCCTTTTACCTATTTTGAACTTTTTAGCTCATCTCAAGCCCGATCTGGGGTTGAGGCTGGTCTAACCTGAGTCGATCTTACTCGAAAGAGTGAGTCGGGGCGACTCAAGTTTGGGCCACCCCGTATAACTCCCTGGCCCGCCTGCTTATTCCCCTTTTTGAAATTTCCCCCGGTCGGCGCCTGGGGAAAGCTCTTTACAGTCGCCTCCCCTGGTGAAATTTCAAACACTTGTTACATAAGCCTTCTCGCCATAAAAAACCCTCTTGGGTGGGTAACCTCGCGTTATGCAACTTGCTCTGGCCTCAATTTCGTATGCGATCACAATGGTCGCGATAGTTCTGCTGACTATTCGAGTGCGCCAGTTGATTGGGATTTATCGCAAGGGGCAACCGGATCCAACTCGCAGTGGCGATAGTGGGGCGCGTCTAAAAAATATGTTGAAAGAAGTTATGGGCCATACCAAGATGCTCAACTTCACTGCTACAGGAATCGCACACTGGTTTGTGATGATCGGATTCGGTGCGCTCTTTGGAACTTTGGTTATGGCATACGGCCAAGTTATCAACCCAGATTTTATCTTGCCGGTTATTGGTCATTGGGTTGTATATGAGCTCTTCACTGAATTTATTGCGTTGGCAACTGGCGTTGGAATCGTGACTCTGATCGGAATTCGTCAGGTAACACGTTTCCGGATGTTAAATCGTTTCTCTGGTTCCGGAATGGGTAAGGCGTATTACGTCGAGGCAACTATTTTAGCGATTGTATTTTGTGTATTCGCACTTCGTGGTTTAGAAGGCGCTTACGCAGGTGAGACAAGTTGGAACTGGCACTTTGCGATTTCTTGGCCAGCGGTTCTGGTATTCCAGGGAATGAGTCAAGCTGCTATTGAGAACGCAATTGTTTATGTAGCAACTGCCAAGATTGTTATTTCAATGGCTTGGTTTATTGTCATTGCTAGCAATTTAACAATGGGTATTGCTTGGCATCGTTTCTTAGCCTTCTTCAATATTTACTATAAGCGCAATAGCGATGGCAGTAATTCACTTGGCGCGCTTCCAGAAATGCTTTCTAAAGGTAAGCCAGTTAATTTTGAAGATCCGGCTGAAGATGATGTGTTTGGCTTAGGTAACCGCCAAGATATTTCTTGGAAGGGTCTGCTTGATATGACTTCTTGTACCGAGTGTGGACGTTGCCAATCGCAATGCCCTGCTTGGCACACTGATAAACCGCTTTCACCAAAGCTTTTAATTATGGCTATGCGTGATCACGCAATGGCCAAGGTCGTTGAAAGTGAAGCGTTGGTCGGTGAAAACGGGCCTATTTCATTGGATGTTCTCTGGTCTTGCACAATGTGCGGAGCCTGTGTAAATGAATGTCCAGTCGATATTGAACACGTTGATCACATTGTAAATATGCGCCGCTTCCAAGTTTTAGTTGAATCAGAATTTCCATCTGAACTCGGTGGAACTTTCCGTAATTTGGAAAAGGCTGGCAACCCTTGGGGTGCGAATAAACAAGATCGCGAGGGCTGGATTGCGGAATGTGACTTCCCAGTTCGCGTTGTTGAAGGCACATTGCCTGATGACGTTGAGTACTTATTCTGGGTTGGTTGCGCAGGTGCTTACGAAGAGCGCGCCAAGAAAACTACAAAAGCTGTTGCAGAACTTTTATATATGGCCGGCGTTAACTTTGCAGTTTTAGGTAAGCGCGAGACTTGTACTGGAGATCCAGCTCGTCGCTCTGGCAATGAGTTCTTGTATCAAATCTTGTCACGCGAAAATATTGAAACATTTAATGAAGTTTTTGCGGGACGCCCAAAGGGTAAGAAGAAGGTTGTAGTTACTTGCCCGCATTGCTTTACAACAATCGGCCGCGATTATGCGCAGAGCGGTTTTGAACTTGAGATGTTGCACCATACTCAATTGCTAAATACTTTAATTAAAGAGAAACGTTTAAAGCCAAGTCCGCATAAGAGCGAACAGAAGTTGACTTATCACGACCCTTGTTACTTGGGTCGACACAATCAGATCTATGCACCGCCGCGCGAATTACTTGAAGCATCCGGTTGCGACATTACAGAGATGCCACGTAATCAAGAGCGTTCATTCTGTTGTGGTGGCGGTGGCGGCCGTATGTGGATGGAAGAGAAAATTGGAACGCGTATTAATTTAAATCGTGTTGACGAAGCTATTTCCACGGGAGCTGCGGAAGTTGCAGTTGCTTGTCCGTTCTGTCGTGTGATGGTTGGCGACGGTATGGTTGCGCGTCAGAGCGATGTTGAAGTCCTCGATGTAGCTCAGGTTCTGCTGCGCAGCGTAAAAGCCGCTGAATAGTTATCCACAGGTTCTGTGCACAGGTGTGGAGGAATTACACACGTGTAATTCGCAGCAATACCGCAGTAGTTAGGTAGCCCCCAACAAGGCCGCCAAGATGGGCTCGCCAATCGACACCGCCGAGGATGAAGCCGAATATGAAGTTGAGGCCGATGATTACATAGATATCGCGCACGCCTTCATTGATCATCGTGCGCATTGCAATGAAAGCTCCAAATAAACCAAAGACTGCGCCAGATGCGCCAACAGAAACATATGGGTAGCTGCTGAGATAGACCGAGGCTAAAGATCCAGTTAAGAGCGATACGAAAAAGATAATAAGAAAACGAGTTTTGCCAAGCGCTGCTTCAACTGGGTTACCTAAAACGAGCAGTGTGAACATATTGAAAAATAAATGCGTTATCCCGCCGTGCACAAGTGCAACCGTGAAGAGTCGCCAGATTTCTCCGGATTGAACTAGCGGACCAAAGAGCGCGGTGTATTCATAAAACTGCGGATAGAGCTGATCAGCTAAGTAACCAGCGCAAATAATGGTGATTAATGAAAGCGTTGCAGAACGCTTCATTTGATACATCGGCTTTTACTTAAGCGATAGTTACGCTGTTGATAACAACTGGTGTTACAGGAACGTCCTGTGCGCCCGTTGGTGTTGCAGCGATCTTGTCTACAACAGCCTGAGAAGCAGCGTCTTTAACTGCTCCGAAGATAGTGTGCTTGCGGTTTAACCAAGTTGTTGGTGCAACAGTAATAAAGAATTGCGAACCGTTTGTTCCTGGTCCTGAGTTAGCCATTGCAAGAATGTATGGCGCATCAAATTGCAGCTCGCCGTGGAATTCGTCAGCGAATTGGTAACCAGGTCCGCCGAAACCTTTTCCGAGTGGATCTCCACCTTGAATCATGAAGCCTGCAATAACGCGGTGAAAAATTGTTCCGTCGTACAGCTTCTCGGTTGACTTCTTACCTGTGCGTGGATCGGTCCACTCTTTTGCACCTGTTGCTAGTTCAACAAAGTTTGCAACTGTCTTTGGTGCGTGATTTGGGTAGAGCTCAATGACGATATCGCCGAGTGAAGTGTGCAGCGTTGCTGTGGATGACATGTTTTTCGCCAATCGTTCTTAGTGGGTGGATTAAAAATAAATATGTGGAGCCAGTTTTACTGGTTCCAAAACTAAAGTTTGTGGAGACCAGGGGAATCGAACCCCTAACCCCCGCCTTGCAAAGGCGGTGCTCTACCAATTGAGCTAGGTCCCCGTGTTAGAACGGGTGGGCCCAGGTGGACTTGAACCACCGACCTCTTCCTT
>Ga0315899_10003229_pt1 | contig 17785 bp, 16 predicted proteins | sample LakEriMetagenome_2_FD_203518 | JGI IMG/M metagenome (GOLD analysis project Ga0315899, IMG submission 203518) | Freshwater fungal communities from buoy surface, Lake Erie, Ohio, United States - Buoy 4 MA112 | ecosystem: Environmental > Aquatic > Freshwater > Lake | place: USA: Lake Erie, Ohio... | reverse complement strand
CTAAAAACCGGTATTAATCGCAACCTTAACAAACACGTAAACATCTTTGGAAACCTAGGTTATTTAAATCGTCCAACCCGCTTCAACAACATTTTCGACAACAACAATAACGAAGTCAAGGACGCCAAAAACGAGAAAATATATGCCTTGGAAATCGGTTCCGGGTACAAAAGCCGAATTTTCAGCTTAGATATCAATGCTTACTATACCTACTGGCAAAATCGACCTGCCAATTTTCTGCCCTCTTACCGAGATCCCGACGGCAACCTATTCTCTTACAATATCAATGGCATGAAAGCCCGCCACATGGGCGTTGAATTGGCGGGGGTATTAAAACCCGGCAACGGCATCACCATTCAGAGCGCATTAAGTTTGGCCGACTGGCAATGGAAATCAGGCGCCCGCAGTATCATTCGGGATGATGCCGGAGATTCTGTAGGTATTGTTGATTTTGACGCCAATGGCGTTCATGTTGGCGATGCGGCCCAGTGCCAATGGACCTGGAGCATACGTTGGGAACCCACCCTGCTGAAAGGCGCATACATTTCAGCCCAATACGTGCATTTCTGGAAACATTTTGCCGATTTTGACCCACTTTCTTTGGTGGGTAATTATAAAGGCAGAGAATCGTTCAGAGTGCCGGCATACTGGTATCTAAACCTGTCAGCCGGCTATAATTTTACGGCATTCAAACATGGACAGCTGTCCATTTATGCAAACTGCCAGAATATCACCAATAACCTCTACATCAGCGATGCACAGCACCGCAGCGTAGATAATAATCCCGCCAACACTTTCAGGCCCACCAACCTCGAAGTATTTGTTTCCCCCGGATTCCGCTACACCACCGGTATTCGCTATACCTTCTAATAATAAATTGCATGAAAAAACTCATATTTTCTCTCATTACATTAACCTGCACCGGCCTATTTGGGCAGGCATCCCTCCCCACTAACTGGGATATGAATAATGTAACCACCCCTCCTACAGGATGGAGCCACAAACTAGACGTATTTGTGGGCAATCTCACCTACACCGGAGCCGGATACTTCAATTCAACGCCTCAAGCAATTCGCCTGGATGCGAATGGTGAATATCTGCAGGTATTTTTTGCAGGCCGCGCAGATACGGTGGAATATTACATACGAACCAACCCCGGGACTGACCCAGGAACCGTTTTTAACATCGAAGAAAGCGTAGATGGCACCACATGGACCAATGTGCGCAACTACACCAAGTCCTTGCCACAAACCATCACCAAACACATGGTGCGTCTAAAACCAAGCAGTAGGTATCTGCGCTTTTTTTATACTACCAAACAAACCGGCTTTAACGTGGCGCTGGATGATGTGATTGTAAAACCTGCCGGACCCACCTCCAACCCTGAAATTGCCTTATATGACGGCAATAACCCAATGATTAACGGCGGCAGCTTTAACCCCGGCAATTCCGGCCTCTATCCTGTCACCATCAAAAATAACGGAATTGGGGATGCATTAAAAATCGACTCTGTCCGTTTCACCGGACCTGATGCCCAGTACTTTAAAACCGGAGGAGTACCCGATACCATCCTTGCAAAATCTGAAAAAAACATGATTATTCAGTTGACTGGGGCGCCCGCAGGTTCGGCTAAAGCCACCATGAAGATTTACAGCAACGATGGGGTTGGCAATGCCATGTATGCCCTTAACATACACGCCATTAGTGGCAGTTACGCATCTGAACCCAGTGCCGTTCCCTCACTCAATTTCTCTACCGTTCGTGCATGGCAACTAAAAGTAAATGCCGGCGTTAACAACGCAGAAAATCTCCTAATCCTGGCATCCAAAGACAGCATCACCGAAAGCCCCGCCGACGGCATGGCCTATGAAAAAGGTTCTTACATTGGCAAAGCCAGGGTCATTGGCAACGGAACTTCCGGCGATTATAGAATTGATCAAATTATTGCCAATACAACTTACCATGTAAAAGCTTTCGCATGGAACGGTTATGGCCAGTATATCAACTACAACCAAACAGGTTTTACCACCAATAAAGAAACCACCCCGGGATTGAATGCGGGAAGCTACTATGCAGGCATCAGCCCTACTGATACCCTATTTATCGCCAAGCTGCGCGCCAGATTGAGGACCAACCATTTCCAGATCTACTACTCCAACTATGGAACTACCATGGTAGAAGACTTTGCCGCCTATGACACAACGGGTGGAAAGCGCGTACTAACCTGCACCTATTCAGGTTACAAGCACTTGTTTACACCCCCCATCATCTGGGATACCATGAGCCGTGAACATGCCTATCCACGCAGCTGGATGCCCATCCCATCCAGTGCTGCCACCGATAGTGCCTGCGGAACCGATTTTTACGCCCTTTTCCCGGTTCACCAAAACAAAGCCAATGCCGTAAGAAGCAACGTGCCCTACAATAACCTGAAAACAGTAACATTCCAGTTCCTTGAAGGAAAATATGGAATGGATAGTTCAGGGAACCTGGCCTATGAACCACCCAATCGCGTTAAAGGCATGATGGCTCGTGCCTGTTTCTACATCTGTGCGGCCTACCACACAGCAGCCAAACCCTTTACCCTGCCCACCTCCAACCAGTTCATCAACGATTTACAGAACCAACAAGTGTTAAAACGCTGGAACAACCAATTTCCACCCGATAAATTTGAAATGGCCAGACAGGAGTATGCGGCATTCAAACAAAACAGCCGCAACCCCTTTATTGATAACCCCAACTGGGCCTGCTATATCGACTTTAAAAACATGGGATATGTGTCCAGTGGCGATTGTAACAAATTCAGCTCGGTAAAACCTGCCATTCAAACCCTGCAACTAACTGCCATGCCCAATCCCGGCAGCCAACACAGCATCATTAATCTGGAGGCATTTAAATCCCAAAATGTATCATGGTTGCTAATGGATATCACCGGTGCGGTTATCATGGAAGGCAATACTGCAAATGCAACCTTACAGCTCAATATGGGCCACCTACCCGTGGGTGCGTACATGTTTTATGCCAAAGGAAACCAGGCGCATGCGGCCTTGAAAGTGGTTAAAAATTAACATTCCTTTAAAAATTATAGGGAAAGGGCCTCAAGTGGGGCCCTTTCTTTTTGTAAACCACTGTTTTTGGCATAATATTGGCAACAATTTAACCAATGTTGCCCCCGATTTTTGCCGCTGTTGCCACCTTTTTAACATCCTTTACCGCAAGACCCGCCGAAGATGCCAACCGGCTCACACGCCTCTTTGGAGAGGGTAAATCAGAAGAAATTGCCGCTTACTTCAGCGCCAGCGTGCAACTGACAACCCCCGGAAAACAAGGGGTTTACAGCAAAAGTCAGGCAAAAATGATTCTTTCCGGATTCTTTGAACAGAATACAGCCGTTAAAGCCAAATCCTTGCAACAGGGTAAAAGTGAAAACGGTGCGCACTTTCTGGTGATTGCCCTCACCACCCGGTCAGGCGAATATAAAACAACCGTGTTTTATCGCGGCAGCGGCAAGGCCATAAGTATTCACGAACTGAAAATTGAGAAATAACACTGAACTTTGCCGGAATGGATTTTAACAGCCCGGAACTTATTGCTTTTATTAAAACCTGTATCCAGGAAGATTGCGGCGATGGTGACCACTCCTCACTGGCCAGTATTCCTGCGGGAACACAAGGACATTCAAGGCTTTTGTTGAAAGAAACAGGCGTGATCGCGGGCATGGAGCTGGCTCAAACCATACTCAACGTAATTGATCCTTCTATCGCATTTACGCCCTATCACAGGGATGGAGAACACCTTACAAAGGGAACCCTGCTGGCAGAGGCCACAGGTTCCGTGCACAGACTGCTGCTGGCAGAACGACTGCTGCTCAATTTTATGCAGCGTTTATCCGGAATTGCGACCCAGACTGCCGAAATGGTAAAATTAACCGAAGGTTACAAAGTCAAAATCCTGGATACCCGCAAAACCACACCCGGTTTGCGTTTGCTGGAAAAATGGGCCGTAAAAACCGGTGGCGGTGAAAATCACCGCATCGGGCTGTATGACATGATCATGCTGAAAGACAACCATGTGGATTGTGCCGGAGGCATCACGGCAGCAGTAAACAGCACGATTGATTACCTGCAAAAACACAATAAATCGCTGAAAATAGAGGTGGAAACCCGCAATTTGGATGAAGTGAGAGAAGCCCTTGAAATCGGGAAAGTAGACCGCATTATGCTGGATAATTTTACCCCTGATGCCTGCAAAGAAGCGGTGGAATGGATTGCAGGACGCTGCGAAACCGAGGCCTCCGGCGGAATTCATGCAGGCAATCTGCGCGAATATGCCGCCACAGGCGTGGATTATATTTCACTCGGCGCCCTCACCCATTCTGTGAAAAGTCTGGATATCAGCATGAAAACCAAATCTATGATTGCTTGAAAAAAACAATAATTTATATCGCCATTGCCCTTTGCGCCTGTAAAACCCAGACAGCCGTTGCCGTTAAAGAACCTGCACCGGTAAGCGACAGCACGGCTGCAACACCCGCAAGCATTGCGCTGAGCTCACCCAAAACAGAACGCAGGATTCCTGTGCCACCCAAAACCCTCGTTTGGCTTGACTTTGAAACCGGCTACAAAAAAGCCGTGGCTGAAAATAAAATTATCCTGGTAGACATGTACACCACCTGGTGCTACTGGTGCAAGGTGATGGACAAAGAAACCTTCACCGATTCTGCAGTGATTGCGGAAATCAATACCCATTTTGTTCCCGTTAAAATGAATCCGGAAGTGGATGCTACGTTCCGTTTTGGCGATACCGTTATGAACAATGCCGAACTATACCTGTGGCTGGGTTATGGCAAACGATTCGGGTTCCCTACCTCCTACTTCTGGCTGCAACCGGGCAAATCCGAAGAACGATATTCCCTTGCCGGCTACCACGAACCCGCTGCATTCATGCAGATACTCAACCAAATCAAAGCTAAAAAAGCCGCCAAATGAGACGGAAATTCAAAAAAATTCGCCTTATTGAAAACCTGGAAATACAGGCAGCAGTGGCAGAAGGAAACTGCATAGCACGAACGGAAAATCAGGTGGTGTTTGTAAAATTTGCGGCCCCCGGTGATGTAGCCGATGTACAGGTGGTGGCCAAGAAAAGAAACTACCAGGAAGGCCGCATTGTTAAATTGCACAAGGCCTCCGACAAACGCGTAGAACCCTTCTGCAAACACTATCAGACCTGCGGCGGCTGCAAGTGGCAACACCTGGATTACAAGGAGCAACTGGCATTCAAACAACAGCAGGTAATTGATGCCTTCGAACGGCTTGCCGGGCTCTCCGGTTTTGAAGTGCTGCCCATTTTGGGATCTGCAAAAACCCGTGAATACCGCAACAAACTGGATCTTACCTTCAGCAACCGCGGCTGGGTAACCACGTTCGACCCAAACGCAGATAACAGACCGAATGCGCTGGGGTTCCATATACCCGGCAGGTTTGACAAGGTAATGGATATTGAGGAATGCCATTTAATGACAAATTTTGTCAATGACATAAATTGTCATATTAAAACGTACTGCAACCAAAACGGCTATTCCTACTACGATTTAATCGCCCAGCAGGGGCTTATGCGCAACCTTATGCTGCGCTGCAACCGCAAAGGAGAATGGATGGTGCTGCTGAGCTTTTTTGAAAATGATGAACCCAAAATCAAGGCGCTGCTGGACAATATTAAAGATACGTTTCCGCAGGTTACCTCGCTGGTGTATGTCATCAATACCAAAAAGAACGACACCCTGCAGGATTTAACGGTTCAGTGCTACCATGGCAACGACCATTTGATAGAAGAACTGGGCGGACTGCATTTCAAAATCAGGCCGCAAAGCTTTTTTCAGACCAACACCGAACAAGCCGAAGTGCTGTACAGCATTACCAAAGAATTTGCAGGATTAACCGGAAACGAGCTGGTGTATGACCTATACACCGGAACAGGCAGCATTGCCCTGTATGTGGCCGATAAAGCCCGCGAAGTGATAGGCATAGAATATGTGCCCGAAGCCATCATGGATGCCAAAGAAAACATGAAAATCAATGGCATGGAACACCTGCAATTTTATGCGGGCGACATGAAGGAAATCCTCACAACCGAATTCATTGTGGCACATGGCAAGCCCGATGTGCTCATTACCGACCCGCCCCGGGACGGCATGCACCCCGATGTGGTAAAGCGCATCCTGGAAACCGAACCGCCCCGCATTGTGTATGTGAGCTGCAACCCGGCTACCCAGGCCCGCGACGCCAAATTGCTGGATGAAAAATACCGCCTGGTGAAGGTTCAGCCGGTAGATATGTTTCCCCACACCCACCACGTGGAAAATGTGGGGTTGTGGGAGCTTAGATCGCTGTAAACACCCACAAACCGCCCAGCACCACTGCCAGATACGGCACAATGCCTGCCGCCCCGGCATAGTCACCGGCAATGCGCTGTCCGGCCAGCAAACCAAGCAATGTGATGGTGGAAATAACCATGCCAAGGTAACCCAGCATTGCATCGCCCGAAACATATAGCATTATAGCCCCTGCAACGGCATGTAAACCGGCAGCCAGCTCCAGTATTACCAGCAACACAAACAACAGCACAGACACGCTGCCAAGCGCTGTTTTGGCAAATACCGACTGAATATACTGTGCGTTGGATTTCATGTTGAACAACTTGTCCAGTCCGGCCTGCAGAAACAGCACCGCCGGAAACATCAACACCAGGATTTTTAAAATCATCATTTTATCCATACCCGCAATATAGCGTGTATTCGCGATATCATTGCCTGAAAACAAAAAATGCTACTCGGCCGGAATGGCCGTAACTTCGCACCGTGGAAGAAGAAGAACTCCTGAACGACGACGGTGCCCTATTTGAGCATCACCATTTTGTGGCCGACCCGGGTCAGGAGTTTATGCGCATAGATAAATGGCTGATGAACAAAATTCAGAATGCCAGCCGCACCAAATTACAGGCCGCTGCTGAAGCCGGTTGTATTCAGGTGAACGGCAAGCCCATCAAAAGCAACTACAAAATCAAACCGGGCGATGATGTGCGCATTCTGCTTCCCGAGCCTCCCAGAGACACCGAAATTTATCCCGAGAACATTCCGCTGGATATTGTCTTTGAAGATGAGCATTTGCTTATAGTGAATAAAAAAGCAGGAATGGTGGTACATCCCGGTTGCAACAACTATAGCGGCACATTGGTGAACGCACTTGCCTATCATGCCGGAACGTTACCGCAGAAAGACACCAACCACCGCCCCGGACTGGTGCACCGCATAGACAAAGACACCAGCGGTTTGCTGGTGGTGGGCAAAACAGAATTTGTGCTGAGCCATCTTGGCAATCAGTTTTTTCACCACAACATACACCGGCGCTACCTGGCCCTGGTGTGGGGTGAATTTGAAAACACCGAAGGCACCATCCGTGGCTACCTGGCACGCGACCCCTCGGATCGCAGGCGCAGCAAGCATTTTGAAAACGAAGAGGATGGCAAACTGGCCATTACCCATTATAAAGTGCTGGAGCCCTTTTATTTTGCCAGTCTGGTAGAATGCAGGCTGGAAACAGGTCGCACCCACCAGATACGCGCGCACATGGCATCACAGGGACATCCCATTTTCAGCGATGCAATGTATGGCGGCAGGGAAATTCGCAAGGGCACTGCATTGCCCAAATTCAAACAATTCATTGAAAACGCCTTCGACATGATGCCCCGTCAGGCGCTGCACGCAGCCGAACTGGGTTTCATTCACCCCGTTACCGGAAAAGAAATGCTTTTTACCGCTCCGCTGCCGGAGGATTTCAGCCAGCTGCTGAATAAAATACGCCGTTATCTGGCCTGAGATAACCCCTTCAACCAGGTTGCGAGCTCGTGCTGGGTGGATTCGGTTTTGTCTTTGGCATACCAGCCATGCAACAATTCGGCCTGCTGTTCGTAGGGCAGCCCTTCTTTAATCCAGCCCATGCGCAATTCCTGAAGCGCCACCGGGCGCGGCCCCCATTTCTCCCCAAGCAAATTTCCATCCTTATCCAGCGCAATGAATACCGGAATGCTGCGGCCTCCGTTGGTCAGAAACATATCAATCAGGGAAGTGTCTGCATCGCGCAATACATAGCGGCTTTCGATACCCAGCGCCTGAAACAGCAGCTCGGCGGGAGGACAAACCTGTGCGGCATCGCCACACCAGCCCTCGGCAATCACCAGAATTTTTATGTTTTTGGGCATTGCCTGCAAAGCATGCAAGACTTCAGGCAGCAGTTCGGTGCGGGTTTCCAACCTGCGCATCCTCGCCTGATTGAGCTTGGCATATTCCAGCATGGCAGGGCTGTTGTCTGCATTGGTGGTTTTGCCTTCCAGCAATAAATCGTCAATTTGTTTTCGGTAGGAAGCCCAGGAAACACCGGCTTCCCAATAGGAATTCAGGTTTTGCATTATCAAAAATCAAAATAAGGATTGTAAAAAGAAATGGCCTGTAACCGCAGTTACATTACTCATAGCTCAGTTCAATCTCGCTGCTGCGGGGCACTGCCTGGCAGGTAAGCACGTATCCCTTGGCAATTTCATCGTCGGTGAGGCCTTCGCGTTCCAGCATGTGCAGTTCGCCCTTCGTAACCTTGGCCCTGCAGGTGGTGCAAACCCCAACGGTGCAGCTGTAGGGAGGATCAATGCCATTTTTCATGCAGGCCTTCAGTACGGTTGTTTTGTCATCACATTCAATTTGCTGTGATTTGCCATATACATGAACGGTTATTTTGGCCGTTCCATTGAATGCAGAGGCCTCAGCTGCCGCTTCTTCTTTGGGTTCTGAGGAAGTGGGTGCAGAAAAATATTCGGTAAATACGTGAGAGGCAGCTACGCCGGCTTTTGACAATCCTTTCTTCACCACATCCATCATGGGACCCGGACCGCAGATGTAATATTGGTAATCGGCGTAAGAACCGCCAATCTTGGATTGCAGCACATTCACCACCTTGTCTTCGGTGAGGTGACCTTTCATGCCAAACCAGGTAAGCGCAGCCTGATCGTAGCTGTGGATGACTTTGAAACGACCTGAATGTTGTTTTTCCATATCGGCCAGGGCCTGCTTAAAAATTACGCTGTCGGCGTTGCGGTTGGCATACACCAGCGTAACCTTGCTACCGGCTTCATGCATCAGCACGGCCTTGGAAATGCCCATCATGGGGGTGATACCGCTGCCACCGGCAAACAACACGTAATGAGTGCTTTTAGCCGCATCGGGAATAACGGTAAACTTGCCCATGGGTGCCATCACCTGCAGCACATCGCCTTCTTTCACGGCGGTATTCATGTAGGTGCTCATGCGGCCATTATCCACCTTTTTGATGGTAACGGCAGGGTGTGCATCGGCCGGACCGTAGGTACACAGCGAATAGCTTCTGCGCACTTTTTCGCCGTTTATTTCGGCTTCAAACGTGAGGTATTGGCCTGCAGTGTAGGCAAATGTTTCGGTAAGCGAAACCGGAATATCCAGGTGCAGTGTAACAGCATCAGCCGTTTCTCTAACAACTTTATGAACCGCGATGGCGTGGAATCCTTCTGACATGATGCTGCAAAAATACGGTCTCGGGGCGAGATGTACATGCAGAAAATGTTAGACAAGGTTTATTGGTGGATTGGTGGATTGGTTGAGTTAGGGAACCCGTATTTACCATTAAACTTAGTGTTATTGGTTGATTCGTATATTGGTTTAATAGGGAAATTCGCATTTACCATTAAACTATTATACCATTAAACTTTTTGTTGATTGGTGGATTGGTGGATTGGTTTACTGGTTTATGGGTTGCTCGGTTTAGTAAGGGAATCCGTATTCACCATTAAACTTATTGTTGATTGGTTTATTGGTGGATTGGTTTACTGGTAGATTTAAGCATTTGTATTCCCCATTAAACCGCTTTGGTTTTCTATGCCGCACCCACGGCGCTTAGAACTCGTTGTTAAGTGGTGTTATTAAGATATCGCCCCTACGGGGCTTAATGTGCTGCTTTTGGAAAAAACGAACATGACGCCAATCGGATAGTCATAAGTATAAGCTCCGTAGGAGCGGCATTTTAGTAGAAAATGCCACAAAGCAGCAAACAAGCGCCGTAGGTGCGACATAACACATTCAGCCCTTAGCAGTGGTTGGCGGGGCCACCAACCAAACGGCTATCCTGTTTTTACCCAAGACCCAATAAACCAATCTACCATTCAACTAATTAACAACCCCTCACATCAGCCGCTGATAGGCCCGCCACCAGCGGTCGGGCATTTCATCGTTGCAAACCGTTTCATAATCGCGGTAGCTGCAGCCAATGAAAAACGATTTATTATCGTAGGGATGCGGTATTTCCATCCACCAGCGGTTGCTTTTGCGGCTTTTGTAAAACACGATTTCGTGGCCTGTGCTGCTAAGCCGGTTGCGGTAGATCAGAAAATCCTCGTGGTTGTGCACAGGGTGATCGTTGAACCTTGCACAATAGCCATCCATGAAATACCATAGCATCTGGGCCAGCAACACATGATCTGCGTCATGTGGCGCTTCGGGATTTAAGCCATAAAAATACGCCGAACTGAGCGTATTGCTCACACCGGCATAGCGGGCCAGCTTGGCGGCTTCTTCGGCATACAGCCCGTTCGGACTTTGCAGCGTGGTGCCCGGAACATCGGCATAACGGCAGGCATTCAAATCGAACATAAGCATGTGGGCACTGCGCAGAATGGGCTCGGTTTCTTCCATATCGGCCCGTATTTCGCCCAGGCGGTGGTTTTCAAAATACATTTTATCCAGCACAGCTGCGGTCTGGTTGTTGATGTAATAGGCCTGTGTGGCCAGAAAATCGATATTGAACAGGTAGCTGGGCTTTTCTACCAGTATTTGCCTGAGGGGGGTGCCTTCATCCAGGTCCACATCCGGACTCACTTTCACCACCTCTACCGGCTCTTTGGTTTGGCGATAGGCCTTGTAATGCCCATAAATCAGCAAGGGATCGTGGCCAATAACCAGCACTTTCATTCCGGCCGACAGCAGTTCGCCAATGGCTTCGCTCATGGCAAATTGCCTGCTGTTGGCATCACCGTTCAGTTTTAGGTTGCCCAGATCGGCTACACCCAGGTTTTCGAAACGCCATGAGAGGCCGTATAATTTGTTCCTTACCGCATCGGCAGGGTATCCGGCGCCCACAATGGCAATCTGAATATTCTTCAGTTTTGGAAAGGTATTTCCATGAATTTGAATTTTTCCGCCCATCAGCGAGTCGCTGTTTCTGTATGGCGCCCACACCGATTTGTCTACCGGATCGAAAAATGCATCAAGCATGCCTGCAATTTCGCATGATTGCGCGGTTTGCAAGCCATTGATTCTTGCACATGTACAAAAAAGCACACGCACCCCCATATTTGCAACGTGCCAACCGTTTCCATACTGATACCGGTGAAAAATGCAGCGCCCTATTTACATGCCTGTTTGCGAAGCATCGTGCAACAGGATTTTGCGGACTGGGAATGCCTGTTGCTGAACGATGGCAGCGAGGATGATTCAGCAGAAATTATGGGGCAGTTTATTGCGCAGGACAAGAGATTCAGCGAAATACCCGCCAACGGAAACGGACTGATAGATGCAAACCGCGCCCTGCTGGCCGCTGCAGCCGGAGAATTATGCACCCGCATGGATGCCGATGATATCATGCCCAAAAACAGGCTGCACAACATGGTAAAAACCCTGATGGATGCAGCGCCCAAAACCCTTGTAACAGGCAGGGTGCAGTTTTTTCCGGAAGAAAACTGCGGGGTGGGAACCCAATTTTACGAAGCATGGCTCAATGCGCGCTGCGACCAAAACGATCACTGGCAGCACATCTGGCGCGAATGCGTAATTCCCAGTCCCTGCTGGATGATGCGTACTGCAGAATTGCGGCAGGCGGGCTGTTTTGACAATGCGGTTTATCCCGAAGACTACGACATGGCTTTTCGGCTCTATTCACAAGGGTTTCAGGTGGTTTCTGCGCCAGATATTTGTCATTTATGGCGGCAGCACCCACAGCGATATTCACGCAACAGCGGGCATTACAGTGCTGAAGCATTTATGCAGCTGAAATGGAATTACTGGAAAGAAATGTTTTTGCAACCCCAAGATTCAATCATCATTCTCGGCACCCTGGATAAAGGCAAGTTGCTGAAAAAGATGGTAGATGCCAATGGCACTGAGGTGGTATGGCTGGCCCATAAAGCGCATATTGGCGGAAATGTGATTGATAATAAACCCGTCGTTAATTACCGTGATTATGCTTTTTCAGAAGGGGTTTCGGTTATTTCCACCCTTTCATCTATTGATGACCACGCGGAGGTATACAATCACCTGGCAACCGCCGGGGTAAGGGTTTTTCATTTTTGTTAATGGGTGAATTTGTTATCATTTAAATGACAACAAACGTCGGCGCACCCAACAATATCTCTATCGCCTCACACCGCCACAGGCGCTTTGATTGCAGGCCAGGGATCGTAGTTTTCCAGCGTAAAATCAGCGTAATCAAACGCAAACAGGTCGGTAACCGCAGGATTAATTTTCATGGTGGGATAGCGGCGCGGCTCGCGGGAAAGCTGTTCCTTCACCTGATCGAAATGGTTTGAGTAAATATGCGCATCACCGAAGGTATGCACAAAATCGCCGTATTGAAGTCCGCACACCTGCGCCATCATCATGGTGAGCAGGGCATAACTGGCTATGTTAAAAGGCACGCCCAGAAACAGATCGGCACTGCGCTGGTATAGCTGACAGCTCAATTTTCCATCGGCCACATAAAACTGAAACATGGTATGGCATGGCATCAGGGCCATTTTGTCTATTTCGCCCACATTCCAGGCATTCACCAGAATGCGACGGCTGTCGGGGTTGTTTTTTATCATGTTCAGGGCTTCAACAATCTGGTCTATCACACGTCCATCCTTTGCTTCCCACCTGCGCCACTGCTTGCCATACACCGGACCCAGTTCGCCCTCAGCGTTTGCCCATTCATCCCAGATGCTAACGCCATGTTCTTTCAGGTATGCAATGTTGGTTTCGCCTTTCAAAAACCACAGCAGTTCATAAATGATGCTCTTTAAGTGTACTTTTTTGGTGGTGATGAGCGGAAAACCCTCCTGCAGGTTGAAGCGTAGCTGTCCGCCAAAAACAGACACCGTGCCGGTGCCGGTGCGGTCGGTTTTGCGGGTGCCGTTTTCAAAAACATACTTCAGAAAGGTTTCGTACTGATTGCAAGCCATGAGGCGAAGGTAATACAGCCATGAAAAATGCTGTCCACATTTCTGTCACATATACAGGATGATGAAAGCGGTTTTTGGCCACGGAATAATTTGTTTTTGTTTATCTTTTTTCGTATATTCCTAATATTGCCTGATTGCTGCGGGTTTAAACCCGCAGCAATGGGAAAATTCAATTCCTAATTTTGTTATCTTTGCAATCCTTTTATGGCCGAAGCAGTTAAATTGCCCAAAATGAGCGATACAATGACCGAGGGTGTCATTGTGAAATGGAACTACAAAGTAGGTGATTCCGTGAAGAGCGGAGATGTACTTGCCGAAGTGGAAACCGATAAAGCCACCATGGATATGGAGGTGTATGCCAAAGGCAGCATTCTGTATCTTGTGGATGAGGGAAGTACCATTCCCGTGGATGGTGTGATTGCCGTGGTAGGTGCCGCCGGTGAAGATTATCAGTCTTTACTTGCAGGTGCACCCGCTGCTGCTGCTGCGCCAGCCCCTGCAGCTGAGAAAACGCCTGAAACTCCAGCTGCACAGCCCTCTGTTTCTGCGCCGGCTGCTGTATCAGCTCCCCCGGTTGCATCGGGCGATGAAAGGTTAAAAGCCTCTCCCCTGGCCAAAAAACTCGCACAGGATAAAGGTGTTGACCTAAGTCAGATTCAGGGCACCGGCGAAAACGGACGCATCGTGCGCAAAGACGTTGAGTCATTTGTACCCGGAACCCCGACCCAATCTACTCCCGCCGTTGTGCATGTTTCAGGCACAGAGAGCTTCGAAGAAGTGGCGGTAAGCCAGATGCGCAAAACCATTGCAGGCCGCCTCAGCGAAAGCAAATTCACTGCGCCCCACTTCTACCTCACCATGGAAATTAACATGGACAAGGCCAGCGCGGCCCGCGAGCAGATGAACGCCATCAGCGAGGTAAAAATCAGCATGAACGACCTGGTAATCAAGGCCGCTGCTGCTGCGTTGCGCAAAAACCCCAAGGTAAACAGCAGCTGGCTGGGCACCAAAATCAGATACAACCACCACATCCATATTGGCGTTGCCATGGCCGTAGACGAAGGCCTGCTTGTGCCTGTGGTTCGCTTCGCGGATCAGAAATCCCTGAGCCAGATTAGCGCAGAGGTGAAAGATTATGGCAAGCGTGCCAAAGATAAAAAACTACAACCCCAGGACTGGGCCGGAAACACCTTTACCATCAGCAACCTGGGCATGTTTGGCATTGAGGAATTTACCGCCATCATTAACCCACCCGATGCCTGCATTATGGCTGTGGGTGCGGTTAAAGACACTGTAGGCGTGGTAAATGGCGAAATCAAGCCGGTGAAAACCATGAAAGTAACCCTGAGCTGCGACCACCGCGTGGTGGATGGTGCTATTGGTGCTGCCTTCCTGAATACTTTCAAAGAATACCTGGAAGAACCGGTAAAAATGCTGGTTTAACCTTGTCCTTCCCCGCGTGAAAATTAAGTTTAACAACATCCGCGACCTGGCAGATGCGAGGTATGCAGCTGCCGTCATGGCGGACTACATTGGTTTTTCCATTGGCGATGAAAACGAATTGCCTACTTCCACCATTCAGGAAATCATTGGCTGGTGCTCGGGTCCGGAAATTATACTGGAAGTTAAAAATGCAGCTGCCATTGAAAAAGTGAAGGCGCTGCTAAGCATCCTTCCCGTTAATGGCCTGGAAGTGAGTGCCCAAGACCATCCCGCTATGAAAGAGGCATTTTCTGAACAGAACTTGCTATGGATTGTCGATGCAAAAATGAATGGAGAGGATGAATTTGTGAAGGCGAATCCCAATGCAGAAGCAGCCGAAAAAATCAAAGAAACAGAACCCTGGGGCATTAGTATGGATTGTTTTGAGTCCGTATCTACAGGCATTAAAGACTTCTCCGATTGGAATGATTTTTTTGAAGCCCTCGAAATTCTTTAAGAATTCAATTGGCTGGTGTAATTTTGCCCTTATGAAATATGTATTGATGATTTTTAGCGCAGGAGTTCTCATTTTCGGTACTTCTTGCTCCGGCGAAGGTGCTTATACCGAAGAAGAAAAACAGGAACAGGATAGCACCGACAATGCGCGTCAGGAAGCCGATTTTGAAAAACTGGAAAATCAAAACGCACCCAAGCCCGGCGATACCGCAACCAGATCTGCAGTTCCTGATCCGCTTGACAACCAAAAGGTTGAAGAACCCAAGGTTATCATCGAAGCTGAGGAGGTAAAATAAGCTGTGAAAGTGGCTGTTGTAGGGGTCACCGGACTGGTGGGCTCCAAAATGTTGCAGGTGCTTGCAGAACGGAAATTTCCCGTTTCTGAATTAATTCCCGTCGCCAGCGAAAGCAGTGTAGGTAAGGAAATTATCTTTAATGATAAAACCTGGAAAGTAGTTTCCATGCAAACCGCCATTGACGCAGCTCCGGATTTGGCACTTTTCAGCGCCGGTGGTTCCGTGAGTAAAGAATTTGCTCCGAAATTTGCTGCCAAAGGCACATACGTAGTGGACAACAGCAGTGCTTGGCGCATGGAAAAAGATATTCCATTGCTGGTACCCGAGGTAAATCCCAATGCACTGAACCAGAACAATCACATCATCGCAAACCCCAACTGCAGTACCATTCAAATGCTGGTGGCCCTGAAGCCGCTGCATGACCGATATGGAATCAAACGCATTGTGGTAAGCACGTATCAAAGTGTAACCGGTACAGGCCAAAAAGCCGTTGAGCAAATGAATGCAGAGCGTGAAGGGCGACCTGTAAACCCGGTGTATCCCCACCCCATAGACCGTAATATCCTTCCGCATATAGATGTATTCCTCGAAAATGGCTACACCAAAGAGGAAATGAAAATGATACTGGAAACCCGCAAAATCATGGAAGTACCCGACATGCCTGTAACAGCCACTACGGTTCGTGTGCCCACCACGGGTGGTCACAGCGAAAGCATCAATGTGGAGTTTGAGCAAGATTTTGACCTGGGTGAAGTAAAATCCCTGCTGGATAATGCGCCTGGTGTGTTGGTGCAGGATGATGTGCAACACAACGTTTATCCCATGCCGATCTGGAGCCACGATAAGGATGAGGTTTTTGTAGGTCGGTTGCGCCGTGATGAAAGCCGTGCAAACACCCTGAATATGTGGGTAGTGAGCGATAATCTGCGTAAAGGAGCGGCAACCAACGCGGTACAAATCTCAGAGTTACTGATTCAAAAGGGATACCTCAAGGCATAAGGTTCTTTTCCATACCTGAAGTCCGTTCGCATTTTCCTACCTTTGTAGCAGCATTCGGGGTGCTTTCCCATAGGAAACGCTGAGACAATACCCGCAATACCTGATCAGGATAATGCCTGCGCAGGGAAATGTGTCGCCTTAAGCAAGGCGCCCCGGATGCAAACAATACGCATCCATGAAAAAAACACTATTGATTGTCACCCTGGCCATTGCTGCTGTTCCTGTTTGGGCACAGCTTTCTGCCAACACTAGCTCTGTAAATCAAGACACACTGCCCGGCACTATTGAGGAGGTAATGGTATCGGCATCGCGTGCAACAAAGGGAACACCCATTGCCCAAACCACCGTTTCCCGTAAGGAAATTCAGTTGCAGAACACCGGCCGCGATTTACCGGTATTGTTGCAGTTCCAGCCGGGAGTAACCATCACCACCGATGCAGGAGCAGGGATTGGCTACACCGGCATCCGGGTGCGGGGTAGCGATGCTACAAGAACCAACGTTACCATTAACGGTGTTCCCATCAACGATGCGGAAAGCCACGGAACTTTCTGGGTAAATATGCCCGACATGGCCACCGGACTCTCCAGTGTGCAGATTCAGCGGGGTGCCGGAACAAGCACCCACGGTGCTGGCGCGTTTGGTGCTACGGTAAATATGCAGACATTCAGCGCTCAGCAGCCCTATCTCTTATTTTCAAATACGGCAGGAAGCTTTGGTACATTTAGAAATTCCTTAGCGGGTGGAACCGGTTTGATAAATGGCCACTGGACAGCAGATTTCAGACTATCTGCCATCAACAGCGACGGATTTGTAGACCGCGCCGGCAGCAAGTTGCGGTCCTATATGGCTTCACTGGGATATCAGGGGAAAAACTGGTCCATGAAATACCTTTCATTTGGCGGGAAAGAACAAACCTATCAGGCCTGGTGGGGTGTACCCAAAGAAAAACTGCAGGGATCTGAAACGGATTTATTGAACCATTACTACCGCAACCTGGGTGTGACATACAAAACGGCCGCTGATTCCGCAAACCTGTTCGGTTCAAACCCCAGAACCTATAATTACTACAACTATCCAAGGGAAATAGACGACTATACCCAAAACCACCACCATTTGTATTTCACAATAAAAACAAGTACAAACAGCCACCTGAATGCCACCCTGTATTACACCCGGGGATTGGGCTATTTTGAGCAATTCCGGTATCAGGACAAACTGTCAAATTATCTTTTATCACCTATAATCACAGGTACAGACACCA
>Ga0315899_10003227_pt1 | contig 17795 bp, 14 predicted proteins | sample LakEriMetagenome_2_FD_203518 | JGI IMG/M metagenome (GOLD analysis project Ga0315899, IMG submission 203518) | Freshwater fungal communities from buoy surface, Lake Erie, Ohio, United States - Buoy 4 MA112 | ecosystem: Environmental > Aquatic > Freshwater > Lake | place: USA: Lake Erie, Ohio... | reverse complement strand
TCCCCTACACTCCACAAATGAGCGAACCACAGCCGCCCCAGGGGGCAGCCACCCCCTCGCCGCTCCGCCGCCAGGCGCCAAAGCGCACCCCTGGCTACCTCGTCCGGCGCGCCTGGGAGCGCACCGTTTACGTCGGCTACCGCCTCCTCATGTGGGTCATTGGCATCCTCCCCCCACGCCCGGTTGAGGCGCTCTTCGCCACACTCGCCCCGCTTGCTTATCTCCTCTGGCCAGCCAAGCGTCGTATCGCCGACGGCAATGCTGCGGTAGTACTCGGCGTGGCGGATGCGGAGGGTCGACCGCTCCCGGGAAGCGAGAATCTCGTGCGCGCCCGTTCCCTTGCTAACTACCGCACCTATGGACGCTTCGCAGCAGAGCTACTGCGCCTGCCAAGCCGTTCGCTCAAAGAGATCGCCGCTGATGTTGACCTGAGCGAGGCCGCATTCATGGATGACTACCGCGCACGGGGACAAGCCGCGATCTTCGTAGGTTTTCACGCGGGCAACAATGAGCTTGGCGCCGCGTCACTTGGCGAACGCGCGTATGACGTGAACGTGGTCGCCGACGACAGCGCCTTCCCAGAAATGTACGAGCTCCTTCGCCGCCTCCGCGCAGCATGGGGAATCAAAGTAATCGACTGGAAGGCGATTCGCGAGGTGTTTAGCGCCTTAAAACGCGGTGGTTTCATTGTTTTACTAAGCGATTGGGGATACAAGCCCGATGGAATCCCGTGCAAACTCTTCGGTCGATGGACGACGCTTCCAAGTGGCCCGGCCGTGTTGAGCGCACGTGGTAACGCACCAATCATCCCGTTCTTTGTTCGACGAGAGCGACCCGGACATTTCCGAATTATGTATGGCGCACCAATCAGCGCAGGAAACGGATCTCCAGCCGCACTTCTTGCAGCAACACAAGCGACAGCAACTGCGATGGAACATTTGATTCGCACTGAACCACTGCAGTGGAACTGCTTTAAACCAATGTGGCCAAACGCTGCCAAACAGCAAGAGCTTGCAGAGAGCGCCGCCATCATGTCAACAGAGACAACACGCCGCGGAGGCGAGAGCGCAACATGAGTGCACTGATCGGCTATCTCATTATTGGTGCCCTCTCGTTCGTCGCTCGTCTTCCAGAATCACTTCTTGTTGGAATCGCACGAGCGTGGGGGAGAGTTGGGCCGCGGTTTATGCGGTCGCGTGCATCCCTTGCGCGAAAGAATCTCTCTCGCGTCTACACCTACCGTGATGGTGTCGCGCCAACCAGTGCCGCACTTGATCGCGGCGTTGCGCTGCTTTTTGAGCACCATGTGCGCTTTTACATTGAAACTGCACGAGCGCCACGACATGCGCGGAAGATCATTGCTACGCGTGTCCGCCTTGAGAGCGAAGAGTCTGTGCGGGCTGCGTTTACGCGCGAGAGTGGCGGCGCAATATTTCTTGCCGCACACTTTGGTGCCATTGAACTGCCTGGTAGCATCCTCGCTGATCGCAGCGGCATGAAACCCGTTGCGCCAATGGAAGAGCTCGGGAATCCGGTGCTGCAACGCTGGATGTTGCGCGTACGAGGCGAGGGGCTTGGGCTTCGTATCATTCGCGCACAGGGTGCCGCTGCGGTGATGTCTGCAGAACTCGCGGCCGGTGGCATCGTTGGCTTGGTTGGTGATCGAAACATCACAGGGCGCGGAGTGCCTGTTCCGCTCTTTGGTGCGTCGGCGCGACTACCGATTGGCGCAGGCCTGCTCGCTGTTGAGAGCGGCGCGCGATTATTTGTTGCGGCGGTTATACGTGAAGATCGCGGACTCTACACGGGATACATTCGGCAAGTAGAAGTACCAGTAACTGGTGATCGCATGGAGCGCACAAAGAGTGCGCTGGTCGGTGTCGCTGCTGCGTTTGAAGAGTTGATTAGCAAGGCCCCTGAGCAGTGGTGGACGCTCTTCTATCCAATCTGGGACGATCTACCTTCATGAGCCCAACAAAGCGACGGATGACTGGCCTGCAGGGGAGAGCCGATCTGCACATCCATACGATGGCCTCCGACGGCACGGCTGGCGTTGCGCAGGTGCTCGCGCGAGCCGAGGAGCTGCGACTCGATGTGATTGCGATCACAGACCACGACCGGATCGATGCGGCGAAAGCTGCACAGGCGATGGCGATCAAGAGCAAGCTGCGCGTGCAGGTCATCGTTGGCGAAGAGATCTCGACGCTGCAAGGGCATGTGCTCGGGCTCTTCCTCGAGGAGCGCGTTCGCCCGCTCCGATCGCTTCGCCGCACCATCGCTGAGATCCACGAGCAGGGCGGGATCGCCATCCCCGCCCACCCACTCTTCCCGCACCCGCTCTGCGCCCAAGCGGGGGCCTTGCGGGCCGTCGCCAATGATCGCGACCCTGCCTGCCGACCCGACGCCCTGGAGACCTTCAACCCCACGATCTTCGGCACCTTCCCGCGTGTGCGGGTGCAGCGGTTAGCGAAGGAGCTCGGCCTCCCGGGAGTCGGCTCCTCTGACGCCCACGTGCTCGAGGCGATCGGACGCGTCTACACGACCTTCCCTGGGCGATCGGCTGCCGCACTCCGCCGCGCGATCCTCGCCGGCACCGTGAAGCCAGGAGAGGGTAAAGATCACACGCTGCTCGAAAGCCCCGCGATCTTTGCCCGACAGATGCTGCGGAATCTCATCGGCCTTGGTCAAGATCTGCGCGGCGTCACTCGCCCAATCTGGACGCTGGGTGGTGAGCGACGTGGTCGTGACCTTGGCTATCCGCATAGCCACAAGCGACCGGTACAACAGAAGTGAAGATCGGTCTCGTCACACCGTATGTGTACCCCATGCCAGGTGGGGTGAACGATCACGTCGGCAGTCTCTACCGCGTCCTCCGTTCGCGTGGCCACGATGTGCGCATCATCACCAGCAGTCACGGCCTTCAGAAGGCATCCGAGGGTGACGTGATTCGCATCGGCAAAGGATTCAGCGTTCCCTTCAACGGCTCCATGGGTACGATTACGTTAAGTCCAACCTATCTTCGCCAGGTGCGCGAGCTCCTTGAACGCGAACAGTTTGATGTGCTGCACCTCCATGAGCCGTTCGTGCCGTTCCTTAGTCTTGTAGTGCTGACGCTTTCCAAATCTGTAAACATTGGCACCTTCCACGCATTCGGTGGCCTCTCACTCAGCTATGAGTTTGGGCGACGCGTCATGGGTGACTACGCGAATCGACTGCATGGTCGAATAGCTGTGAGTCCAGCTGCACGTCACTTCATTAGCCGCTACTTTCCAAGCGAGTACAAGATCGTGCCAAACGGTGTTGAGCCGAGCCTCTATCGCAGCGCAGTGCCGATTGCTCGCTATCGTGACGGTGTTCCGAACGTACTCTTTGTCGGCCGCATGGAGCCCCGAAAAGGACTGATTTATCTCTTGCGCGCGATTCGCAAGATGCAGGTAAACGGTGAGCAGGTGCGCCTCCTAATTGTTGGCAGTGGTCCGGGTGAGCGTGAAGCGCGGCGCTATGTCCTAACGCGGCAACTCAATGACGTCGAGTTCCTCGGACGCGTGAGCGATGTAGAGAAACGGCAGCTATTCAAGACTGCAGATGTGTTTGTCTCTCCAGCAACAGGGAGAGAGTCATTCGGCATCGTGCTGCTTGAAGCGATGTCCGCAGGCGCGCCAGTAATTTGCTCTGACATTCATGGCTACCGTGCGGTCGTGCGACGCGAACGTGATGGCATCTTGGTTCCACCGGCAGACTCTGACGCACTCGCTGATGCAATCGGTCGCGTTATCCATGATTCAGAACTGAAGGAGCGACTTAGTGCCGCCGGCATTGAACGCTCTGAGCTCTTCACGTGGGATCGCGTCGGCGCATCAGTCGACGAGTACTACGGCTTCGTGATTCGTCGCCTTGCAGAGCAGGGTGCACTACCGAGTGGATTCAACGCACCGATTCCCGCGCCACCAGGGCCGCGTCGCCGCAGCGCCTAGCGCGTTACGCCTTCGCGAGGCGCGAAGCAAGCTCGCAGAGCAGGCGCGCCGTTAGTCCCCACACTCGTCGCTCACCAGGCACTGGGATAACGCCGTACCGAAGAAGTTGACCCTCCTCGGTCGCATCAACGACGTGCACCTCATGTCGCGGATCAAAGAGCCCGAGCTCAGCGCCGAGCGTCTCGGCAACCTCGCGCGGATCTGGGGTGATCTTCGGCGTTTGTGGCGCAACAGCAACAAGTACCTGCACAAGGAAGTTGCTCGCTGGCACATAGGCGGGATCAAGCGAACCAACAAAGCGAATGTCGTGTTCTGGATCTGCAGCATGAAACCCAAGCTCTTCATGAAGCTCGCGAATCGCTGTCTCTTGCGGCGTTTCGTTCCCCTCAAGTTCACCGCCCGGAAGAGCGATCTGTCCACCGTGGCGACCGCGCTCTGCGCGCTTAATCAGCAGCACCTGGCAGTCGTACGGATGCGGATCAACGCTGTCGCCACCACCGGTCGGGCTGCAACTTCCTAGAGCCACTGGTGGCACAAGCAGGGCGGTCACCACTGCAATGCGTGGATTCGCGCTCGCAGGCGGATTCAGGTCAACGGGCTCGAGTCCTGGCAGGCGGAGCGGGGTGAGCGCCTCAGGAAGCGGAAGGGGGAGTGCGGGGAGACGCCCCGTCGCGTCGCGACGGAGCGCCTCCTCAATACGGTCTGCGAGGCGGTTGATCAACGCGTCAGATCAGCTCGGCCGGCCCGATGCCCCAGGCGAGCGCACGGGGATCCGCGGCGGCCTCGGTGTGCCGTGGCTCGCTGGAAGCGGCTTCGGCTTGCGGCGCAGGGCATGGTCGAGTACCTGGCCGATCGTCTCCACCGGAATAATCTTCAGCGACTTACGAATCTCCTCAGGGATCTCCGGCAGGTCCTTCTCGTTCTTCTTCGGGATCAGAACCACACGCGCCCCAGAGGCGTGTGCCGCCAGCGCCTTGCTCTTGAGCCCGCCGATCGGCAGTACACGGCCGCGAAGGGTGATCTCGCCAGTCATCGCCACCTCTTTACGAACTGGGATGCCGGTGAGCGCCGACACGATCGCCGTTGCCATCGTCACGCCCGCCGAAGGACCATCCTTCGGAATGGCGCCCGCTGGCACGTGAATGTGCAGGCCAGACTTCTCGAAGCGTTCCGGCGCAATGCCGAGCTCCGCCCCGTGCGCCTTGATCCAGGTGAGGGCGGCGCGTGCAGACTCCTTCATCACATCGCCGAGCTGGCCGGTGAGGATCAACTCCTCACGCCCCTCCATGACGCCAACCTCGACGGTAACCACATCGCCACCGACAGGCGTCACCACGAGGCCTGTGGCAGAACCGACCTGATCGTCGTTATCCATCTCGCCGTATTCGTGCCGCTCTGGCCCGAGCCAGGTGGCAAGCCGCTTGGCGTCAACCTCAGGCTTACGCCCTTTCTTCTCAGCAACGGCGCGTGCCAACTTGCGCATCACGGTGGCGATCTCTCGCTCCGCATTCCGCACGCCCGCCTCGCGCGTGTAGTGACGAATCAGGTGCACGAGCGTCTCATCAGGAACGATCGCCTGCGCCTCGGTCAACCCGTGGTTCTCGCGCTGCTTCGGCAAGATGTAGCGCTTCGCGATCTGCACCTTCTCTGCCTCGGTATATCCAGGAATCTGGATGATCTCCATACGGTCGCGCAGCGGCGCAGGAATAGTATCGAGCTGATTCGCGGTGGCAACGAAGAGCACCTGCGAAAGGTCAAACTCCACCTCGAGGTAGTTGTCCTGGAAGGTTGCGTTCTGCTCAGGATCGAGCACCTCAAGGAGCGCCGACGACGGATCGCCGCGGAAGTCCGCGCCGAGCTTGTCGATCTCATCGAGCATGAAGACAGGATTCTTCGTTCCCGCCTGCTTGATCCCCTGCACGATGCGGCCGGGGAGCGCGCCAATGTAGGTTCGGCGATGCCCACGAATCTCCGCCTCGTCATGCAAGCCACCAAGGCTCATGCGCACAAACTTGCGCCCCATCGCGCGAGCGATCGACTTACCAAGCGACGTCTTACCAACTCCTGGAGGGCCGGCGAAACAGAGGATTGGGCTCTTCACTTGCGGGGCGAGCTTGCGCACCGCGAGGTACTCGATGATGCGCTCCTTCACCTTCTCAAGGCCATAGTGATCGTCGGCGAGCACCTTGGCCGCCTCTTTGATCTCAATGCGGTCTTCAGTGGCAACGTTCCACGGCATCGAGATCAACCAATCAACGTACGTGCGAATCACACCAACCTCAGGCGAGGCTGATGGGATACGGCTCATGCGATCGAGCTCCTTGAGTGCGCGCGACTTGATCTCCTCGGGCATGCCAGAGGCTTCCACCTTCTCACGCAGCTCGTTTGTCTCCGCCTGCTGCGGGTCCTCTTCGCCGAGCTCACGCTGAATCGCCTTGAGCTGCTCGCGCAAGAAGTACTCACGCTGGCTCTTATCCATCTCAGAGCGCACGTCAGATTGAATCTTCCCCTTCAGCTCAAGGATCTCAATTTGGCGTGACAAGAACGTTGCAACGTACTTGAGCCGTGCGACCACGTCGATCGTCTCAAGGAGCTCCTGGCGTTGAGCTGTCGTCATGTCTGGGGTATAGGCCGTCATGTCAGCGAGCAGCCCTGGGTCGCTGATATTCTTCGCCGCCACCGCAGCCTCGGGAGGCACTGGTGCGCCAGAGGTGACGTACGTCTCAACTTGCGCCTGCACGCTGCGCATCAACGCCTCAACTTCAACACCCGTGACCTCGGGTGTTTCAACGATGGTGCCCTTCAACATGAGCGCGGCGCCCGTGGTATCGAGTGACTTCACCTTGAGGCGGCGCTGCCCCTGCACGACGGCGCGTAGTGTGCCGTCGGGCAGGTTCACGACCTGCGCGATCTTGGCGAGTGTGCCCATGGCATGCAGCTGGTCAACAGAGGTGATCTCCTCCTGTTCAGGTTCACGCTGGGTCACCAAGGCGATCCAGCCACCGGCGGCAGCAGCGGCGCGAATCGCTGCAACGCTCTTATCGCGGCCAACCTTGAGCGGCGCAACCATCTCAGGGAAGATGACAATCTCGCGGAGGGGAACAAGGGGGAAGGAGCCGCGTCCGCGTGGCACGACTGCTTCGTCGTCGCTTGCCGCGACCGCCTCGTCGATGGCGAGCTGCTCCTCTTCGTTGAGCTCTTCGTCAAGGTCTGCCTGGATCTCTCTCTCGGTTCGCTCGCTCATGATCGTCCCCTTCCTGCCGCAGCCTGCGGCGCTCGCTTCGCCTCTTTGCTTTGACCCTCTTCGTACAGTCGCTCCAAGATTCGTTCGCCGAGTCGCTCCTCGAGTTCGAAGAGGAGCTTGATCCCGGCGAGGTTGACCCCAAAGTCTTGCGTCAGGTGGCGTATCCAGAGGATCCGCCGAAGGTCGTTCTCAGAGAAGAGGCGGATGTTTGATTCGGTTCGAGAGGGACAGATGAGACCCTCCTCTTCGTAGATCCGTAGGGTTCGTGGATGGGCCGAAACGATATTTGCGGCCACGCTGATCACGTAGACCGGCCGGGCTGGATCGACGCCTGTACCCCTGCTCTTCAACACCCGGATAGGCTACAACCCTATCAATACCATTGTCAAGAGAGTTATCCACAGAATGGCAGCCACGGGGGCAAGGAGACCCCCGGATGATGGTGATCTGCGGGGGTCGCTGGGGCGGGAGCTACCTACTCGAGGTCGCGGCGATACGGAACGTCAAGGATCACCGTGTTGCGTCGGCCGAGCAGCGTCTCGCGAAGGCGCTTCCCGTTGCCGTTATGCAGGATGCGATCCCACCAGTGTCGACCGGCGTACTCGGGGATCAACACCACGTTGATGCGGCGCTGCTCTGCTGGCAGATGTGCATCTTCATCCTCAATCTCGTCAAGGTAGTGGCAGATCGGCTCCACGATGGCGCGGTATGGAGATTCGACGGTGACGAGGCGAACGCCAGGGAAGAGAGTTTCGAAGCGCTCACGAATCGTCACCTCTTCCGTGGTGTCAAACACGACGCGCACCGCGGTCAGCTCACCCGTCGTTCCTTCAAGGATTCGACCGAGCGTAATCGCGCGAACCGTTGAGCGATTGATCTCGCCGAACGGCGCAATGATTCTGCGTGGGCGATGTGGCGCATCAAACACGAGGTCCGGCTTAATGGCTAGCTCGCGCTCGTGCAGGTTGTAGCGTCGCCGCACTAGAGACATAAAGATAGCGACAAGCGGAACTAAGATAAAGATAATCCAACCACCAACTGCAAACTTTGCAAGCGAGATGATGACGAGAACAACGCCGGTGACTACTGCCCCAACACCATTGAGCAGTGCTTTTTTCTGCCAATCTGTGCCACGAATATTGCGCCAGTGCACCACCATACCTGTCTGACTGATGGTGAATCCAAGGAAGACGCCGATTGCATATGCAGGAATCAAGAGGGTGACGAGTGCGCCAGTTGCGAGAAGGAAGATCACAGCACCCACCGCAATGGTAAGAATCCCGCCGGCGTATGCAAGTCGGTCACTTCGCTGCCCAATCTGGCGCGGCAAGAATCCGTCTCGAGCCAAGATTCGTGCAAGCTGCGGTCCGCCGTTAAACCCAGTGTTTGCGGCAAGCAGCAAGATACCAGTCGTTGCGATCTGATAGACCACGTACAAGATTCCGTCGCCAAAGGAGGCTCGAGCAATTTGCGACATTAGCGTTTCACCACCCACCTCTTGTGGAACCTTGCCGAACGCAAATGCAAGCAGGGAGATCCCGAAGAAGATTGTCGCGAGCAGAACAGACATGATGCTCATCGTGTTTGCCGCATTCTTCGCCTCGGGCTTCTTGAATGCAGCGACGCCATCCGAGATGGCTTCGGTGCCCGTCAGGGCGACGGAGCCGTAGGCAAACGCCTTAAGCAACAGGAAGGGCAAGATCAGCTGCATCTCGCTGTGCGGTATGACGGTGACCCCCTCACTCCAATTGACGGCGGGGTCACCTAGTGCAATGCGAATCAGGCCAACCGCGATGACCGCCAACGCGCCAAACACAAAGAGGTACGTCGGAATGGCGAACAGTTTTCCTGATTCTCGCAGCCCTCGTAGATTTGCAAGGACCAGAAGTACGAGGGCTCCAATCGCTAGCTCAACGCGGAGCGGTGAAAGCTCAGGAATCGCTGAGGTGATAGCGGCAACACCAGCCGCGGTGCTGACCGCCGCGGTTAGTACATAGTCAATGACGAGGCTTGAGGCGGCAATCAAGGCCGGACCCGTGCCAAGGGTGCTCTTGGCGACTGCGTATGCGCCGCCGCCCTTCGGGAATCCGAAACAGACCTGGCGGTAGCTCAGCGCGACGACGGCGAGAAGAAGGCCGACAGCCAGCGCGATAACCGGGCCGAATGCGAGATAGGAGGCACCCGCAGAGGCGAGCACGATCAGGATCTCTTCGCTCGCATAGGCGCTCGACGAGATTGCGTCAGAGGAGAAGATCGGCAGAGCAAGCGTCTTGCTGAGGCGCTCCTCGCCCTCTTCCGCATTAGATATCGGTCGACCGAGGATGAACCGCTTTGCGGCGGTCGTCGCCTTCCCTAGGTCGTGGACTGGAGCGCTACCCGCCGCGGATGCGACTAGGTGGTCCGGCGAAGGCTCAACAAAGAGCTCCTCGCCGCTGTCGTTGTCGTGCCAGTCGGGCTTCCCCTTCTGATTGTCAGAGGTCATTGAGGCTCACTGCACCTTTCCCAATGGTTTTTTCGTCAATTACGAGTTACCTAATCTTATACCCGCGCTCTTTTCCGTTCCGATTCGTGCGGAGTTACCCGCACGAGGAGCGCCCCCGCCAGGCGCGCGGCGTTCACCGGAGCCACCTCAATCGCGCTCGCACCGATGAAGGAAGAGGCGGAGTCTAGCTCTGCATCCCACTCGTCACTCGCACGCTTCCACGCGAGCAGTGAGCCAGTTGGCGTGAGAAGCGGTGCGGCCAGTCGAATGAGTTCACCCAAGGGTGCAACAGCGCGCGCCGCGATCACGTCAAAACGCACGCCACCGCCGTGCGCGAGATCTTCAGCGCGCGCATGTGCAACGCGCAGTCGCGGTGCGAGTCCGCTCGCCGCGGTGACCGCTTCAAGAAATCGTACCTTCTTGCCAATTGATTCAATCAGCGTCATTGAAAGGTTGCTGTGGTGTGAAAGCAAGCGCGCCGCCAGCGGTATACCAGGGAACCCACCACCAGATCCAAGGTCGGCAATCTTTCCGCCGCTTGGAAGGAGCTGCTCAATGTACGGCGCAGCTACCAGCGAATCCAGAAGGTGCCGAGTTGCGCGTTCGCGCGGATCACTGATACGCGTGAGATTGATTGCTGGGTTCCACGCATCAAGTAGTCGCAGGTGTGCGGTGAAGATCGTGATCTCTGTTTCTGATAGTGCCGGAAGTGAGGCTGCAGAAAGCTGGCGCGCAAGCTCTTCAAGCGTGTCACGCTCCGTTGGAGGCAACGCACTCGGATCAGTGGGAAGCGGTGCGTGTTCGGAAGGCGCCGTATCTGGGCTCAGTCGCTCGCTCCACTCTTCGGCGTTGCACTGCGCGCCGGTCGGCCCATGGAGCGACGCACGACATCAAGGACCTCTTCAATCGACTTCTCTGCATCACCCTTCTCTGCCGCATCTTTCATGCAGCCGCGGATGTGATCCTCAAGGATCAGGAGGCCGAGAGCATCGACGGCGGCGCGCAACGCGGCGGTCTGCTGCAGGATGTCAACGCAGTACTCCTCGCGGTCGACCATGCGCGCAATGCCGCGCACCTGCCCCTCAAGTCGGCGCAAGCGATTAAGGAGGACCTTGCGGTCTTTTGTGTAGCTGTGCCCGATATGCTCTGCCATACCCCCTGAGAGTATCTGATCACGCTCCGATGCTACGATTCAGCCGCAGATTGAGAGGCCCCTACCGGGGCGTCAAGTGGGGAGGAACAACCATGGCGGCGAGCCAGAATCCGCACGACGACATTGAGTCCGTCCTCATTACTGAGGCGGCGATTGACGTGCGCGTGCGCGAGCTCGGCGCTGAGATCGGCGCGGCGTATGCGGGGAACGACTCGCTCATTCTGGTCAGCGTGTTGAAGGGCTCGATCGTCTTCGTTGCCGATCTCATGCGTGCCATTCCTGGGAACGTGCAGATCGACCTCATGGAGGTCTCGTCGTACGACGGCGGTAAGAGCACCGAGTCGAGTGGCACGGTACGCATCCTGAAGGACCTCTCGGGGGCCATCGAAGGCCGCGACGTGCTGATCGTTGAAGACATCATCGATACCGGCATCACCTTGAACTACCTCACAAACTACCTCGCAGGAAAGAACCCGCGTTCCGTAAAGATCGTCACCCTGCTCAGCAAGCCTGCGCGCCGCGTCGTCGAGATCCCCGTGGAGTGGATGGGTTTTGAGATCCCCGACAAGTTCGTCGTCGGCTATGGGCTCGACTTCGGCGAGCAGTACCGCAACCTCCCCTATGTCGGCATCCTGAAGCCCTCGATGTACACATCGATCGTCGGGAAGGAGTAGGTGGTGAAGCCAATCGGGCGCATCCAGTCCACGTCGGGGAACCTCTTCCGTCGCAGCAGCGGCCGCCGCTTGAGCGGCATTGGGGCTACAGGTGTGGTGCTCGGTGCAATCCCTGCGTGGTGGACGCTCGCCGCCCCTGGCGTACCCGCAACCGTGGGGAACGCCTTTGACACCTACGGCGCAGCCGGCTTCTTTGTTGCCCTCGCCACGCTCTTCCTGCTCATTGCCCCGGACGCTTTCGGCGAGCAGCTTCGGTTTGACTGGTGGCCAGTACACGTCGGGCTCGCAAGCGTTGCCTCCCTCAGCTTCGTCGCCACCCTTATTGGCGCTGCGGTGACAGCAACGAGCTTCGATCTACCCCTCTCCTCCGTCTTTGGCATTGATCGCGCCCCTGGCCTCTGGATTACGCTGGTCGCACTGGGAGTTTGGATCTCGGGCGTTGCTCAGATTGTTGACGCGCGAGACGACCGCTAAGCGCGAATCGTGCTCAAAAGGGGGCATCTCGCCGCTACCTGCTAGGGTGTGCAGGTGCAGCCGTGCGCTCCGACGCGCGGGCAAGAGGCCGATACCGGCCCAGCCCCGTCGTAGCAGCGCACGCCACGTTATCTACTAAAGAAACCAGAGGTACAAAGTAATGTCACGTAATGTCGCAATTTTCGTAGACGTCGCAAACGTCTTTTATGCAGCAAAGGCTGCAGGCGTTGACATCGATTACGTCACGCTCCTCAAGACCCTTACGGCGAACCGCGATCTCGTTCGCGCCTACGCCTACACCGGCCTTGACCCAGACAATGAGAACCAGAAGGCGTTCCACAACTTCCTCGCGCGCAACAACTACAAGGTTGTCAGCAAGGATGTTCGCAAGTACGGCGACGGTCGCTTCAAGGCGAACCTCGACATCGAACTCGTGGTCGACCTTGTGCGCCTAGCACCAAAGCTCGACATCGCAGTAGTGATTTCAGGCGACGGTGACTTCGCACCAGCCATTCGCGCGGTGCAGGACATGGGCGTGCGCGTTGAAGTGGTGAGCTTCCGTGCAAACACCAGCAGCGATCTCGTTGATGTTGCTGACCAGTTCATTGAGATCACCAACATCGCCAAGGTGGAGGCCGGCGCCCGCAGCGGTCGCCGTGTTGCCGCCGACGGCGAAGAAGATCTCTCTATGACCGAGGTTCCCGATAAACAGTCCGAAGCACCAGCACGACCACGCCGCGTTGGCGCAGCACCTGAACGCGAACGAGTTCGCGGTGGACGCACCACACGCACCGCAGCACCGCGCAGCGGCGCGCCAGTACGTCGCTCTTCAGCAATTCGCGTTGGCGACACGATGATTGATGCTGATTCTATTGAGACACTGACGCTTGATGATCTCGGCCCAGACGATCTCGCCGCAGGCGCTGAGCCATCACCACACAGCCACGAAGGTGTCACCCCATTCGGCGAGGACGGCCCGCGTCGTCGTCGCCGACGCGGCGGCCGCGGACGTCGTGGTCGTGGCGGAGTAGGTGGAGTAGGCGGCGATTCGCTCGACGGCATTGAGACGATGACGCTTGACGACGTCGATGACGGCGCGCCAGGCGGCGTGCCTGAATATCTCGCCACCGAGCGACGCGACGCAACCGGTCGAGGACCAGTGCGCGCTGCACGCCAACAGCTCGGCTCTGGCCCATCTCGTATCGCCGACGAGGTTGCTCGCTCCCATAAGGACGAGACTATTCGCTCAAGCGCGAGCTTCAACGATACCGATGACGGCATCAGCGACGTCTCACCAGATGTGGCCGCACTCCTGAAGTCACAACTACAGGCAACTGGGCGATCGGCGAGCGAGTCAGCCGCATTCACCGGCAAGGAGGCACCAGTGAGCGGCAAGGGTCGAACACGTGGCGGCCGACCTGCACCGAAGGGTGCGGCGAAGCCTGCAGCCAAGCCATCTGCGAAGCCTGCAGCACGCGGAGCCGCCAAGCCCGCCGCAAAGGTTGCTCTCGTAAAGAAGAGCACTACGCGGCCAAAGGCTAAGGGGAGCAAGGGAGCCTAACGAGATGGCGCGGGCGGTCTCAACGCCGCCTGACGCCGCTCACCCTGCGCGTCGCCCCGCGCGCTTTGTGACCCGGGGTCATGACGCCGCTGCGGCACATCTCGCGGCGCTCCTCACCGGCGTGCCACCGCACGCCCTGCTGATTGTTGGACCGCGTGGTGCGGGCGCAGGCACGCTAGCTCGAGATGCGGTCTCTACGCTCATGTGCGGCGCACCGGTCGACGGCGGGCCATGTGGCGCCTGCCGCTCTTGCCGTCTGATCAGCTCAGGGAGCCATACCGACCTCGTCGTGATCTCCCCAACAGGCGAGTCAAATACGATCAAAATTGATCAAATCCGCGCCCTTGCCGCCGGCTTGGCACTTTTCTCGGTTGAAGGAGGTCGCCGAATTGCACTCATTGAACATGCAGATCTCATGAACGAGGATGCGCAAAATGCGCTCCTTAAAACACTCGAAGAGCCGCCATCCCGCACTCACGTGATCTTGGCGGCCGCTGAGGACTCACGACTCATGCCAACGATTCGCAGCCGCTGTGCAGTGATTCGTCTTGGGCTCCCAGATGCAAACCAGGCGAGCGAGCTTCTCGGAGAGCGACTCGGCGTAGACGCGCCTACTGCCGTACGACTGCTTCGCATGTCATCGGGTCGTCCTGGCCCGCTCATCGATGCCGAAGTAACTGGTGATGCCGCACGCGCCCACGCACAGATTCGCCGCCAGATCCTTGACTTTGCCGCAACGCAACCGCATGCACGACTCGGGCAGCTCAGCGCGCTCGTAGCCGACGCGCGCGCCATTCTCGTTGCTGGTGACGACGACGACGCTGCTGATGTCACTGAGAGTGATGACAGCAGCGATGATGCGCCAGTAGTTGATGCGGAACCGAGGAAGAAGAGCCCAGCGAAGCGCAGTGCTAAACCGACACCAGCAGAGCGTCGCGCCGCTGCAACTGCACTCTTACGACTTTGGCGCGGCGTCGCGCGCGATCTTGCACTCGTGAGTACCGGTGCCGTTGACCAGATCGCATTCCCAGAAGATCGCGCCGAGATTGAGGCTGTTGCCTTCAAGCTCCCACCAGCAACATGGGGAGTGGCCCTGCGCGACATCGACAAGAAGTTGAGCGCGTTACGCCGCAATGGAAACCCGGAACTGCTCCTTGATGCCGCAGCGCTGAGCTGGCCGACGATATGAGCGACACCGCACTCACGCAGCAACGAGATCTGTTCGAGCGACTCGTGAGACTCGGTGAAGAGGTGACAGACGCGCTCGATCACACGAACGTCGTCTCAACACTGGGCGAAGAGGAATTGAACCGGGCAATCACTGCAATCGGTGATCGCGCACTACCAGATGCAGCAACCAGTGCACTGACATCACTCGCCGCAAGCGTTGAGCGTGTGCTCACCGCAAACGACCCACATCGCGCGATTGATTGGATCGGAATGCAGCCACGCCTTGCGCTGACACTCCTTGCCGCAACGATGAACCCTGCCAGCTTGCCGAAGGATGTCATTCCGCCAAGTAGCGGCACAACCGTTGCTGCGCGGATCCCTGCGGGGATCTCGTTTAGCGACGCACCGCGCGACGGGCGAGCTGTGGTCTATTCCGGCATCCAAGCTGATCCGATCTTGCGACCACTCGCGGTTGCGATTGCCAACGCCACACCGGCAGAGCGACTTATTGCTCGAGCGGTGATGAACGATCCTGAACCGACGGCGACGGAGGCCGCAGCGCTCTTTGCAGCACTCCCGTCACATCGCACTACCACCGACCCGTTGGTGGTTGGCGCACTGGCTATTGGTGGAAAGGCGCAAGCCTCCAATGCGCAGTACCGCGGAGCAGTGGTAGAGGCGACCACCGCGGAGATGCTGCGTCGTCGCCCAGTGCTCGCAAACGATGCCGAACGGCTGGTGCGGCGCGAGCGCCGCTTTGCGATTGATGGTGTCTCCGCCGATCCACACCCGTTCGACGTCACCGTCGAGGCTGGCCCCGTTCCAGAGCTCTGGGACTGCAAGTGGGGCGCGCGCGGGATTGACGCGAGCCTCCTCGCCGAACTTGAGGATGCGCGCATTCGCGCCGCTGGGAGCAGCGCACGGATCGCCATTGGTGTGGTGGCATTTGATACCGCCGCCGTCGTTGCCGCGCGCCTGACCATCGTGCGTGCTCCGCGCGAGAAGACCCGCTTTATCACCCTCGAAACCCTCGGTCGGCTGGCGGCAGGATGAGCTTGAACGAGCGACTCGCCCCTGGCCTTGCCCCCGACGAGGCACGCCTCCCAGAGCACGCCCGCTACCGCGACGAGGGTCGCTCCGTGCGCTTCGACGAGTGCAACCGCTCTGGCACGATGCGCGCCGCCGCAGTGCTCCGCCATGCGCAGGACCTCGCCTGGCAGCACAGCGAGACGCTCCAGTACGGACGCGCCTGGTACGAGTCGCGCGGTGTCGGCTGGGTCGTGCGCAGCGTTGACCTACTCATTGACCAACCACCTCGCTCCAACGAGGCCATGATGGGCACGACCGCCCTTGTCGGCTTCCGCCACGTCATGGCTCGACGCCGCACGCGCCTCTTCGGCAGCGCTGGCCGCGTCATCGCCGACGCCACCATTGATTGGGTCATGACCGACCAGAACGGACGACCGGTCCGCTTCCCCATTGAATTCGAACCATTTGTCGCCGAGGTCGGCGCCAGCTTCACCCCCGAGAAGATTCCCGTAGAGCCAACTGGCGATACAGCAGGCGTCACCGTCACCGTGCCACTTCGCGTCGCCGACTTTGATCCGCTCGGCCATGTGAACAATGCCGCCTGGCTCGAGATCGCTGAAGAGGCACTCAGCGCAGTCGCACCAGCTCAGCTGGGCGCCACGCGCCGTCGGATCCGACTGGAGTACCTAGGCCTCACCACTGGTGCCGCCGTGCGATGCACCGTTCGTTCCGTTGCCAACGAGGCCCGCGTTGACATTCTTGATGAAGGGGGCACTGCGCTTGTGCGCGCACTCTTTAACGTCGTCGCGTAATCTAATCTGATGAAGTCTCGCGTTACCGTCACACTCCTGGCGTTACTCGTCAGCGTAACGCTCGCTGTGCCCGCGCCAGTCAGCGCAGCCACGAGCGCCGCCGAGGCCTGCAAGACCAACAACACCAAGCTTGGTCTACTCACAGCACTTGATTGCGTGCTAGTGGCGGAAGAGCGTATCGGTGGCTACTCGCGCTCGCTCTTCAAACACTGGATTGATGCAAACAGGAACGGCAAAAATACACGCGCTGAGGTGCTGATCGCAGAATCCTTGATTCCTGTGCGATTTACCTCAACAGGCAAGACAGTGAGCTCGGGAAAGTGGTTGAGCCTCTACGACGGGGAGACGTGGACACAGGCCTCGGACGTCGATGTTGACCATGTGGTTGCGCTTGCTGAAGCGTGGCGTTCTGGCGCATGGAAGTGGTCGGCTGCGCGACGACAGGCCTATGCAAATGACTTAGGTGTTGCATGGACGCTGCGAGCAGTGACTGACAACGTCAATCAATCTAAGAGTGATGACGATCCAACCAACTGGCTCCCGCCACTTGAATCGGCGACCTGCCTCTACCTCACAGAGTGGGTTGCCATAAAGATTCGCTGGAAGCTCACCGCTGACGCAGAGGAGCGCCAGTCTATTCGCGATGGTTGGCTCGATGCGCGGTGCTTCGCGCTGGACAAGCCACCAGTGGTTACGGTAAAGATCGCGCCGTAGTTAGAGACCGAGGTTCGGTCCGTCTCCACCTTTACGACCGCGTCGGCGCTTCTTCTCGGGCGCAGCACCTTTGGTTGGCAGCCCGATCTCCACTGGCTTTATCGGCTTGCGTACGCCACCGCGCGCCTGTGCTGCGGCGACTGCCGCAGATGGGGCAAAGCCTGACGGCGTCGGCGGCATCTCGGTTCGCTGTCGTGGTGCGGGGCGATCTGGTCGGCGTACGATGATTGACCCCTGTGGCGCACGTCGTAGTGGACGCACCCCCTCGCGCGGCTGTGCCTGATAGGCGATCAACCACAAGAGACCGAGCGCAGCTGGGATGTAAACGAGCCGCTCGTCGGTGCCGCTCAGGCCAACGACGACAGCGCCAATGCTGACGACTGCAGCAACGACAAAGAGCGGCCGGCGCAGCAGCGGAACAGTGACGAGATCTTGGTCAGCCATGGGGAGGAGTCTACTCCGTGTGGTGCGCCCGACAGGATTCGAACCTGCGACCTTCTCCTTCGGA
>Ga0315899_10003226_pt1 | contig 17798 bp, 12 predicted proteins | sample LakEriMetagenome_2_FD_203518 | JGI IMG/M metagenome (GOLD analysis project Ga0315899, IMG submission 203518) | Freshwater fungal communities from buoy surface, Lake Erie, Ohio, United States - Buoy 4 MA112 | ecosystem: Environmental > Aquatic > Freshwater > Lake | place: USA: Lake Erie, Ohio... | reverse complement strand
AAGTATTGTTCTGGCAACTCAGAATCACGCATAGCTATATAAACCAGATCGCTGTATTTTATTTTGGGCGCAATATTGGCAACATTCTTTAACTGATACCAATAATTGACAGTCTCCTGATCCAGCATATTGATTTTTGACTCTATGTTATCTTCATCCAAAACTATTGCCAGCGGCATTCCATGTAGGTTCCCAGACGGAGTAGTATATGGAGAATGTAAATCCGAATGAGCATCAATCCAAATCACTCCAAGTCTGCTTTTCGGAAATGCTTTCCGGATACCTGAAATACTCCCAGCAGAACAACTGTGATCACCTGACAATATAATCGGGAATTCTTTATTTTTTAGTGTTTTGGAAACCTCCTCCGAAATACGCTCTACCATTGTAAGCACTCCGGATATTCTTTTTGCATGTTGATTACCCGCAGTTTCAAGTAAAAGATGATTCTCATTTGGTATATCAACAGTCTTGTATTTCTTAAAATATCTGCTTCCGAAGTCGAGAGCGGCTATTTTAATCGCATCAATGCCTAAACTTGAACCGCGTGTTCCGGCCCCCAACTCTGACTTAACCTCAATTATCCTTAGTTCACGCATTTAATTTTCCTTGCTTTAAACATGGTAAGATATTTTTTAAGCTTTTTACTATGTTCTATGCTATATGCTTTTTATATCTTTGCCAAAATTATAAAAAAATGCAGAGTTACGCGGAGTTTCTTGATTTAAGCGTGGGCTTCCCTCAGGATGGTTTTGATATCATTGATGATGAACTTTATTTCCATGATCTTAACTTAATGGAAATGATTGAAACCTATGGTTCCCCACTAAGGTTTACCTACCTTCCAATCATCAGTAAAAAAATACAGCAGGCGAAACTGTTATTCCAGGCAGCCATAGTAAAAAATAACTATCGTGGTGGATATAAATATTGCTATTGTACAAAAAGCTCACACTTCAGACATATAGTTGAAGAAGCTTTAAGAAACGATATTCACCTGGAAACGTCCTCTGCATTCGATATGCCAATGATAGATGCTCTTGAAAAGAAAGGTGCCTTAGACAAAGACATTACGGTCATTTGCAATGGTTTCAAAACTTTTCAGTACAAACAGTACATCATAGACATGTTGCATGATGGATTTAAAAATATTATTCCGGTTTTAGATAATAAGGAGGAATTCAATATTTATGATGATGAGCTGGATATTCCCTGCAGCATCGGAATGCGTATCGCCGCAGAAGAACAGCCTGATTCTCAATTCTACACCTCTAGGTTAGGAATCAGAATGGAAGATATTATTGATTTTTACAATCATAAAATTGCTTTAAACCCCAATTTCAAAGTAAAATTACTGCATTTCTTCATCAATTCAGGAATATCTGATACTCCATATTACTGGAATGAGCTTGAAAAATACACGATTTTATATTGCAAGTTCAAGAAAATAAATCCTGATCTGGATACCCTTGATATTGGTGGTGGGATGCCATTCAAGGATTCCTTGGCATTTGATTTCGACTATGAGTACATGGTCAATGAGATTGTTAAAAGAATCAAAGAAATTTGTGCAGAACATGACGTTGTTGAACCTGATATTATCACCGAGTTTGGTAAATATACTGTTGCCGAAGCTTCAGGAATTCTTTATAAAGTATTAGGTAGAAAACAACAAAATGATCGTGAAAAATGGCTGATGTTAGATGGCTCTTTCATTACCAATTTACCTGATGTATGGGCAATGAATCAGAAATATATACTTGCACCAATCAACAATTGGGATTCTGAATACGAACGTGTTAACCTGGGCGGAATAACTTGTGACGGACAAGACTATTACAGTCAAGAAGCTCACATGAACAACGTATTCATGCCTAAAACCAGAAAAGTACAATACGTAGGCTTTTTTCATACCGGTGCCTATCAGGAGGTGCTCAGCGGTTATGGAGGTATACACCATTGTCTGCTTCCTTCACCAAAGCATGTAATTATAAGACGTAACCGCGACGAAACCTTTAATTTTGAAGTGTTTGGTGAAGAACAAAACAGTAAACAGGTATTAAAGATTTTGGGTTACTAGTCCGGGCCCGGATCACGTCCGGGCTTACAACGGATCACGTCCGGGCTTACAACGGATCACGTCCGGGCTGACAAGGGGCCGAATCGAGCTCGGACTGACAACGGATCGAGCACGGCCTGACAACGGATATAAGACTTCCATTATATTATGCAGAAATACTATTTTCTTTTGTTTTGTCTGTTTCCACTGATGTCTTGTTCTCAAAACAAAACTTCAGATGATCGTGTAGAAATAAATAAAAAACTGATTCCTGAGCAAAACTTCATGACCCTGAAGTTTGAGGCAGAAGGAAAACCTTGTGTTGCTTTAATTAACAATCGATACATTGATTTCAAAGAAAAATCAAGCTTCCCCATGTCACTTTTTATCACGGTTAACACACTTGATAAAAACAAAGATGGCCACCCCCTTGAAAAGGAAATTGAAATTTTCAATAAACTACAGACTGATATCCTTTCAGATTTAAGCAAAGAGCTTGGAACATACTGTTATGTTGGGACGACTACCATGCCAGGTTATCGTGATATTCTGTTATTTATTGCTCCAGATGATCGATTAAAGGCAAGCGATATTTTAACAAAAATAAAAGACAAAAACATTCGTATTGATTCTATTTCCTTTGAAGAAGATCCTGAATGGGATGCAGTTGCCTCATTTTATGAAGCTATATCTGTCAAAAATTAAGAGTCAAACTTATCAAGGAGTTTGATCAACGTGGCAAAATCCTTAGGATATGGTGCTTCAAACGTCATTTCAGTATTTTCATCGATTTTAAAGCTAATCTGCCGAGCATGTAGCGCAAAGCGTTTCATAATAGGAAGTTCCTCCTGATCTTTGCCAAGTCTGTATCCTCGCTTTATCTCAGATAAGTGAACAGGCTTACCTCCATACATTTCATCGCCAGCAATATTTGCCCGTTGCGAAGCAAGATGAATCCGTATCTGGTGCATTCTGCCAGTAATTGGGCGACATTCTACTAAAGTATAATGCTTATAATACTTTAGAGAATTAAAGATAGTTTCTGCAGGCTTTCCTTCCTGACGATTAATTGCCACGTTTTTTGCTCCAAGGTTCAAAATAGGAAGATCGACATGTAATTCTTCAAATATATGAGTACCGTTTATAACCGCATGATACACTTTGTTCACTTTCCTGTGTTCAAATTGCATCGATACAAAACGATAAGTCTCCGGATTTTTTGCTATGATCAGAACCCCCGATGTCTCGCGATCAAGACGATGACAAATCTGTGCATCATCAGAATATTGCTTAGCCATCCTGAGCAAGTTCATCTCACCCCCTTCACGGTCGTCAAGTGAACTTAAAAAAGCCGGCTTGTTAACGACTATAAGATTGCTATTCTCAAAAAGTATAAGATCTTCGAATTTGGGGAGCTTCACGCATGCAGTATTAGACCGCAAAAATAGGATTTTAATTTTGTAGAACGAATATTGAGCTAAAAGACGAAAGCTAAAAGCTAATTAGAAAATTTAAAATTTAAGCACCTACTCTTAAAGCTTTTGGCTTTTGGCTTTTAGCTTTCTGCTTTTAGCTTTCAAGAGTGGCTTATTTTAATTCAAACTTATATCCTACTCCTTTTACCGTACTTACGTACTTATCTCCAAGCTTTTCCCTGAGTTTTCGTATATGAACATCAATGGTACGATTGGTTACTACAACAGAATCTTCCCAGATATTTTTAAGAATTACCTCCCTAGTAAATACTTTTCCGGGTTTAGATGCAAGAAGGTATAATAATTCAAATTCCTTTTTTGCAAGTACAACCTTTTCACCTCGTTGATATACCAGAAATGCTTCACGGTCGATAACTAAATCACCAATTTCAAGTTTGTTTTCAATCTCTACATCAGACTGAGCATTTCTTCTCAAAATAGCATTTATACGGCTTGTTAAAGCTCTAGGTTTAATTGGTTTTGCTATGTAATCATCAGCACCCACATTAAAGCCAGCTATTTCTGAATACTCCTCGCTGCGGGCGGTAAGGAATACCATGAACGTGTTTTTAAAATCATTCATGGTTCTAAGAATACGACAAGCTTCGATACCATCCATTTTTGGCATCATAATATCCAAAATAATAAGATCTGGTAATACCCTTTTAGCTTCCGCAACGCCCTCCTGCCCATTTGAAGCAGTAAAAACCTGATAACCTTCTTTCTTTAGATTATACTCAATTAATTCCCGGATATCAGGCTCATCATCTACAATCAGGATTTTATGCTTAGCAGTGCTCATAGATAGATATTTTGATACAAAAGTAAACTCCCCATTACACTAAATCATTAAGCCTATATTAAGAAATTGTAAATCTTTATTATAAATTGACAATTTCTTGCCTTCAATTTAACACTTTCTGAAGAAACTTTTGCAATTCTACACCCCTTAAATTCTTGGCAATAATTTTACCTGTGGGATCTAAGAGAAATGATGCAGGAATTCCTTCAACTTTATACTGAATTGTCACTTTTCCATCCCAACGCTTTAATTCTGAAACGTGCGACCAATTTAAACGATCACCTTTAATTGCGTTAAGCCAATCTGATTTTTCTTCATCAAGTGAAACCCCAAGGACAGTGAACCCTTTATCTTTAAATGTTTCATACTGTTTCACAATATTGGGATTTTCTTCACGACAAGGAGCACACCATGAAGCCCAAAAATCAAGCAATACATACTTACCTTTAAAATCCGATAGTTTAACTAATTTACCTTCAGTATTATTTAATTCAAACTCAGGAGCCATCTGACCAACTGAAACCGGCTTCAAAGCTGCCATTTTAGTTACAAATGACTGAACAGCTTTATTCTTTGGAAATACTGATTTTATTTCCTCAGCATAGGTAATCAGCTCCGCTTCGTATTGACTCTGGTCCAGAGAACTTGCCGCAAAAAAGCCGGCAAGATTACTTTTATTTTCTTGAGCGAACTTTAAAGAAGTTTTAGAATATTCATCCATGGTGGACTGAAACTGTGGCATAAGCACATTATAAATTGAATCCTTTGCTGCCGGATTCGCTTCAGTCATTCTGGAATAATCATCCTGTATCTTTTTATAAATTTTGCTAAAACTATTTCCAATCTGATTAAACTCCCTGATTTTCTCTGATTCTTCTGAACCTTTAATCTCATAGCTGTTGGTAGAATCAGCGAAATCTGTCTTAAATTCTAATTCATCCCCATTCTTTCCCACTAGCAAAAAATTCTTCTCTCCAACTAATAGCGTGTAAAAGTCTGGTTCCTCTGTAACCCGACGAAACTTGAATTCATTATTTTCATTCAAAAAAGCAGAATCCACAAGCTGGTCTGTTTCGTAAAGTAATACTTTCTTTATTGCTCCGGCATTCTCTACCTTTCCTGAAATGCTCAACTCGTTATTATTTTTGCAGGAAACGATAAAAATACTCATAGCCAAAATGGCTAAACCAAAAACTTTTTTCATGCTTTACTTTCTAATTTATCTATCACTAACTTACTGGCAAGCTGCGGATTTATCTTCCCCTTTGTCTTTTTCATGAGATCTCCCATAAATAATCCGAGAACGCCTTTTTTACCATTTTGGTATTCTTTAACCTTATCAGGGTAACTGTTAAGTATTTCATCGACCAACAAACTTAACTCATCACCTTCCGTATCAATTAATAATTGCATTGAACTGGCTATCTTTTCTGCTGTTAAACCAGGATTTTTAATCAATTCCGGAAAAACCTGTTGAGCTGCAACTGAATAGTTTAGTTTGCCTTGATCAATCAAACTTATAAGGTCTGAGAGCTGCTCTGGCTTTAGAGGAAATGCTGTAATTGGTTTGTGATTATCGTGCAAATATGTCCTCAAAGGACCAATTACCCAATTAGCGGCTGCTTTAAAATGTGCAGTTATACCACTTAGTTCATCAAAATAATTGGCTATCTCCTGCTCAGATGACAGTAAAATTGCATCATACTCAGAGAGACCAAATACAGTTGTATAACGTTCAATCTTTTTTGAAGGCAATTCGGGTAATTCGGCAGCCAGATCTTCAATATATTTCTGTTCGAGAACCAAAGGCTGCAGATCTGGTTCGGGAAAATAACGGTAATCATTCGCCATTTCTTTGCTTCTCAACGGACTAGTATTACCTGTTTCTGCATCAAAATTCAAGGTGTTCTGCTCAATGTATACACCCCTTTCTATCAGCTCAGTCTGGCGTTTAAATTCATATTCAATGGCCCTTTGCAGGTTTCGGATAGAATTAAGATTTTTTACTTCACATCTGTTCCCATACTCTGAAGACCCTCTTTGTCTGACAGAAATATTAGCATCACAACGGATGCTGCCTTCTTCCATATTGCCATCACAGATATCAAGGTATTTAACCAATTTTCGGATTTCTGTTAAATATGCAGCAGCTTCACGTGCAGAACGAATATCAGGTTCTGAAACTATTTCAATAAGTGGCACACCAGCCCTGTTCAAATCAATCAAAGAATCAAATTCATCCTGATCGTGCATACTTTTTCCAGCGTCATCTTCCATATGAATTCGATGAATCCGAACGCGTCGAGTGGAATGATCATCGGCCTTTACATCGATAAAACCGGACTGACAAATAGGGCTACTATCTTGGGTTGTCTGAAATCCTTTTGGCAAATCAGCATAAAAATAGTTTTTTCGGTCAAAATGAGTAAGTAAGTTTATACTACAGTTTGTAGCCAAACCCATCTTGATTGCATACTCAACTACTTTTTTGTTTAATTTGGGTAAAGTTCCGGGTAAACCAAGGCTAACCGGACTTATATGCTCATTAGGACCTGCACCGAAACCGGCTGAGTCTGTAGAAAATATCTTACTCTCAGTTGATAACTGAACATGCACCTCAAGCCCAACTACAAGTTCATATTTATCTGTTAAGCTTTCAGAAATTATCGTCATCTAAACTTTAATACTAATTATTTTACGATGCAAATATATGCAATTGATTGTAGTTGAGAATGCAGAGTGCTGTTGACTCTCAATTTTCCACCCGATAGTTATCGGGTCTCAACTAATAAAAGTTTTTGCTTTTTCAAGAGCCTTTGGAAGTCCGGAGCTATCTTTACCCCCCGCAGTAGCATAAAAAGGCTGGCCTCCACCGCCACCCTGAATTTCTTTAGCCAGCTCTCGCACAATATTACCCGCATTCAGGTTCCGCTCTTTAATCAAGTTTTCGGATACCATCACAGTTAGACTTGGTTTTCCATCAATCTCACAGGCAAGGACCAGAAAAAGATCATTCACAAGATCCTTAACAGCATAAGCAAGACTTTTAACTGCATCAGCATTTGGCAGTTCAACCTGTTGAGCAATCAAATTAACACCATTAACTGTTGTAATATTTTTAACAAGTTCATGCTTCAGGCCTGCAGATCGTTCAAGTAGAATCTTTTCAATCTCCTTTTTAAACCGATTATTCTCTTCAATTAGTGATTCAACAGTTTTTAATAGATCATTGGGATTCTTAAGCAGATCCTTTAATCCTTTGATCTGTTCATTTTGAGTAGTAAAATACTTTTCAGTATTATCAGCAGTTATTGCTTCAATCCTTCTCACACCTGCAGCCACAGCACTTTCAGATATGATCTTAAAATAGCCAATTTGCCCGCTTGATTTAACATGTGTACCACCACAAAGTTCTTTAGAAAAATGATCATCAAAAGTAATTACACGCACAAATTCACCATATTTTTCACCGAAAAGAGCAGTTACACCCGAGTCAACAGCTTGCTGATAGGGTACATTTCGTTCCTCTTTTAAGGTAATATTTTCACGAATCTTACGGTTCACCATTGACTCAACTTCAAGCAGTTCTGAATCTGTAAGCTTAGAAAAATGCGCAAAATCAAACCTCAGATATTCTGAATTAACTAAAGAACCCTTTTGATTGACATGATCACCCAAAACATGCCTCAATGCTGATTGTAATAAATGGGTAGCTGAATGATTGTTTTCTGTTGAAGTTCTTTTTTGCTGGTCAACCACCGCATAAAACAATCCTGAAGGATCTTCGGGAATTTCATCCATAAAATGAACGATCAATCCATTTTCCTTTTTAGTATCGGTTACCGGGTAATCAAACAAACGTGAATGATCCTCAAGTTTCCCTATATCACCAACCTGTCCTCCACTCTCAGCATAAAAGGGGGTCCGGTTTAGAACCACCTGATACTGATCTTTTCCTTTGGCTGTTACTTTACGATATTTCAGAACTTTACACGTCGATTCCAATTCATCATAACCAATAAATTCAACTTCTTCCTCCTCATTAACAATCACCCAATCACCGGTATCGATTGCAGTTGCTGCTCTTGATCTTGTTTTTTGTTTCTGAAGCTCTGCTTCAAAGCCATTCATGTCAACTTTACAGCCCTTTTCGCGAGCCATTAGTTCTGTCAGGTCGATAGGAAATCCAAAAGTGTCATATAGTTCAAAGGCAAATTCTCCGTTAATAACCTGATCATTAGTTTCAAAACGTTCAAAACGCTGAATTCCGGTCGCTAAAGTCCGTAGAAATGATACCTCTTCTTCCAGAACAACCTTCTGAACAAAATCCTGCTGTTTTTTAAGCTCCGGAAATATTCCATCGAACTGATCTGCAAGAATTGGAACCAGTTTGTTTATAAATGGCTCTTTCAAGTCAAGAAAGGTATAGGCATATCTTACCGCTCTCCTCAATATTCTTCTAACTACATAGCCAGCTTTATTGTTGGATGGTAATGTTCCATCAGCAATACAAAAACTGATTGCACGGATATGATCAGACATCACACGCATAGCTACGGATGCACCCCAGCCTTCTCCACCCGGGACTGAATGACCAACATATGGCATTCGTGATTTTTCAGCAATGAATTGAATCATTGGCTGGAAAACATCCGTATCATAATTTGATGACTTATTTTGAATTACCCTAACCAAACGCTCCAGCCCCATACCTGTATCTACATGCCGCCCAGGAAGCTTTTCAAGAGATCCATTCTTCAGGCGATTGAATTGCATGAATACATTATTCCATATTTCTATAACCTGAGGATCATCCTGATTAACCAGTTTACTACCCTCAAATTTAGACCTTTCCTCATCCGGACGCATGTCCACATGAATTTCAGAACATGGGCCACAAGGACCAGTTTCACCCATCTCCCAGAAATTATCCTTCTTGTTTCCTAAAAGGATCCTGTCTTCAGAGATGTATTGTTTCCATATATCGTATGCTTCCTGATCTTTTGGAAGGCCCTCCTTTTCATCTCCGGCAAAAACGCTTACATATAGCCTATCTTTGGGAATTTTATACACCTCAGTCAATAATTCCCAGCTCCAGGCAAGTGCTTCCTTTTTAAAATAACCACCATCAGGATTTGAAGGATCACCAAAGCTCCAATTTCCAAGCATTTCAAACATCGTATGATGATACGTATCAATCCCAACTTCTTCAAGGTCATTATGCTTACCCGAAACACGTAAACATCGCTGTGTATCTGCTACCCTTGAGTATTTGATTGCTGCCTGACCCAGAAAAAGATCCTTAAATTGATTCATACCTGCATTGGTAAACATCAATGTAGGGTCATTCTTAACAACAATTGGTGCTGAAGGAACTATTTGATGTGCTTTGTTGGCAAAAAATTCTAAAAAACCTTGTCTTATCTCTTTGGTAGTCATCCTGATTAGCTATTCAGCAAATATAATACAGATATGCGTTTTTTATTGACAGAAAATAAAATAGCCATATTTGATCTAATATGAAGTTAGTATTATTCTTAAAGCTTCAAATCATTTAATTTTTGCTTCCTTCAAATCAAATTTAGTAGTTTTACAAAAGCAAAATTGTCTATATGCCATACAAGGAGCGCGATATTACCAAATTATATTACAGCATGGGTGAGGTAACCCGTATGTTCGATGTAAACGCATCCCAAATTCGTTTTTACGAACGCGAATTTGAAATTCTTCAACCCAAAAAGAATAAAAAAGGAAATCGTCTTTTTAACTCTGAGGATGTTGAAAATTTAAAAATTATTTTCAATTTGGTTAAAGAAAAAGGATTTACACTTCAAGGTGCTAAAGATTATTTGCGGAGTAACAAGGCTGAAGTAAAAGAGAATCAAAAAGTAATCGATTCATTAGAACGTCTTAAACAATTTTTGCTAGAGGTGAAGGAACAACTATAACCACGTCTTTTACCTAAGCCCAAAGAATTCTATTCGTCATAAACCCGAAATCAGGACTCGGCGGTGAAAATAATCTAAAAGATCTAATCTCATAACTAGTTGTATCTGAAGGATTTAATTTTCAGTGTAAACTATCCTTCCGGATTAATAAAAATTACCCAAATTCCTAAAGTTCAATGATATAAGCAGGTGATTTTTTCAAAACATAGGTAGAAATATTCAATTTGGCTGCTTCCGAAAGCCATGACTTAATTTTATAATCGTAATTATTTGCTTCAATTAAAACTTTCTTAAACTCAATAAAATTATTAATGTCCGTTAATTTCTGAACTGGATTTCGGCTCAGAACAAGGATATCAACTTTTAATCTTTTACCCGATTTTGGTAAAATCATGCTTCTGTCCCAAATCAACAGTCTTAAATTACCAAACTGCATAAAATTGGAATCAGACCAATAAGATTGACCGCTTACATTATCCTCAATATTGAACAATTGAATATCCGAAGCACCTCGACTTTCTAATGCCGGCTTAATGGAATAATTAAAAATCCTATCTGCATGACCAAAATTTGCTAGAACGATTGACTTCCCGGCATTGGAAAAGGCAATAGCAGAGTTTTGCCGGAGACTAAAAAAAATTAATTCCTGACTTGAAACACTCAAAATCCGATTAAAGGAAATAGTTATCAGCAAAATCAGGCTTAATACCATGCTCACCAATAAACTTCTTTTCATATTCGACTTTGACCAAAAAATCAGAATTAGAATCATTAAACAAAGGATAAAAAACTGGAATCCATTAATCCATAATCCTGAAAGACTTGCAAAAGGAAGACGCTCAATCTGAAATAATATTTCATTCGTAAAATTGATCAATCCGCTCAAAAATTTTCCCATCGGAATGAGAATTAAATCAAGTGGAAGGATAAGAAGCAAGATTCCTGAATACATAATCATGGTAACAGGCAAAACAATTAAAAGATTGCTTAGAAGAAAATAAAGAGGAAATTGATGAAAATAATACAAGCTTAATGGAAAAGTAGCCAATTGGGCTGCGATAGAAAGTGCGCTATAACTCCAAATATAATCAGCGAGCTTATTTTTAAAAAAAAGGCTTTGATAGATTTTAGGCTGGAAGTAAATCAGTCCGCATACAGCCAAATAAGACAGCTGAAATCCAACATCAAAAAGGTAACTCGGATTATATAACAATAAAAAGAATGCAGAGATTGCGATGAGATTGTATGAATTCTGATTTCTATTAAATGCCTGCCCTACCACCACACAGCTGATCATAATTGCAGACCTACATACCGGAGATGAAAAACCGCTTATCATTGAATAGAACCAAATTGTAATTAAAATAATTAGTATCCGTACTATTTTCAGTGAATTAGTGCTATCCATAGGCTTAAGGAGAACGGTTAACACTAAAAAGATAATTCCTACATGCATTCCTGATACAGATAAAACATGCATGGTTCCTGTTTTAGAATAGGCCTCAATGATATCTTTGTTTAACTCTGCCCGGTAACCCAGAATTAACGTTGAAGCCAAAGCGGATGCCTCGAAATCGGGTATATAGGTATTAAATTTACTGACCAAACTTCTCCTGAATAAAAGAGCAAATTTTATAAGGGCATTTCCTTCATTAACAGCTAAACACAGATACTTGTTCTTACCAACATAAGCTTGAAAGTAAATCAGACGGTTTTCCATGAATGATTGGTAATCAAACCCTCCAGGATTGTATGGTGGTTCTATAGCACTATAAACAGCAGGAATTAATAAAACATTGCCATAATCTGGCTTAAAACTTCCTACTGAATCCGCTTCAAGTGATATTGACAATTTTCCACTACTTTTTTTAATCAGTCCATTTTCAAGTATCCCGGTAACCTCAGCTTCAAAACGAAAATTGCCCTTGGTTAATTTCGGTTCATCAAGAATCTCAATAATTAATAGTTCGGCTTCATTCTTGTAAAAACTAAATGGATCCAATTTCCCAGAACTTTTTGCTGTTACATAAAAGGATAGAATAAGAAGAAAAAGGTGAATTATAATACCAAAAATCCAGGAAAACCTGAATAAATAATAGCGCTTATACACGATTAACAACAACAGAAATAAAAAGAGAATCAGGAGACATAATTCAAAACCCCAATCAATCAGGAATGGTGTGGAGTAGAATTTACCGAAACCTATCCCAAGCATGACTGGAATCAGAAATCGAACAAAAGGTACTTCTCCCTTGAAAAACATAGTTAAAATTGAAACCGCAATTGTATCCTGATATCAGAACGTTTATTTCCTTCAATCAAATCTCCACCACTTCCGATAGTTTCCTGGCTGGCATAACTGATCGTAGCATATCTTATCCATAGATCAGTTTTTCGGGATAGCTTAAATCTGCCATTTACATAAAATCTGATACCTTTTCCCTGATAAGCAGGGACAGAATAAGAGTATAAAACATCATTCTCATAAGCATATATCCTTGTGTCAAATCCGGATGTTTCAAAAATTGCAAATCGGATATTTCCTGAAAACTTTGAACCCATGGAATCATAAATAATATCCTGAACACTAAGAAAACCAAATTCAGGGTACAATATTCCCTTTTGATAACGGACAATTTCTACACGATTTCTTATAGCAAAATCAGCACTTATCTTATAATTTAACTCAATTCGTAGGTCTTGTTTATCGACAATATCCAATCCTCCATCTAACTCTTCGGAGTTCTCTTCCTTTCTTTGCTGTCTGAATCTGCCCAAAAGTTTAAATTGCTTATTTGGAGTATAAGTCATTTGACCAAAAAGTTCAAGACCAGATGATGGACCATCAACCCTGAATTTTAACCATGGGAATTTAAAAAAATCAGCATAGGTAAAAAGTTCCCATTCCCTATTAAATCTAATTGCTAGTCCGGAATAAAATCCTTTTTCATTCGCTGCATTTGAAGATTCAGAGAGTGCCTGATTGAAAAATGAATGATAATTTTTTTCGTAGTTCCTATATAAATTGACCAGAGAGACCGCAGGCGCTAAACTGCTGATTAGTCCGTTCATGGATGCAAAACCAGAATTTAAACTATGGGAAGTTTCGCCATAAAAATAGGAGTTTTTATAGGTGTAGCTGTAGTGCATACTTAAGTTATTAAGAGTGGATCCATTAAAATTATATTGCTGATAAAGCGTATTTCCTTCGGCAAAGGGGATACTAAATCGGGTTTGAAATCCTGTTAATCCGACAGTCAGATCTCCAGCCTTATATTGCATATTTGCACCATAAACACGCTGCGAAACAGCATTTTTATTTAAAATTTCTGATTTAGTCCGATGAAAACCACTCAACTGCAAAGAGCTTATTTGAGAATTAGAATCAGAAAAGCCCGCATCAATTCTTCTTCCTGAATAAAACGGGGTAATTAAAAATTTCCGCCATTCGAAAGTGGCTGCTATTCCCCGTAAAAAAAAAGATTCATTTACAGAACTATAAGGTCGTAATCCAACATCCTTTCTAGCAACCGAACCCAGATTTGCTCCTTTTCCGAATCCTGCACCAGCCCACATACTCAAACCTTGTCCGAACTGTAGGGCATAGTCGCCAGCTATTACCTTCCTGACTTTCCCTTTACCTTTATAAGAAAGGTTAGCCGAGTAAAAATCAAAACCCTTAAGTCTATTTTTGAATGAAAAAGGCTCACCGGCATCTTTCTCCATGTTAACAGAAGCAAACAAAAAATCTGAGTAGTTGTAGCGATATCTAGCAAACATTCTCATTGCAGAACCGGAATATGTTCCAGCTTCATTTTTATCTGATGAAAAAAATCCAGATTGTTTCTCTAAAACCTGACCGAACCTTAGCATAAGATCATGTTCAGACTTGAGTACAACATTCTTAAAAGTTAAAGTGGTGAAATCTCCGGGTCTCAACACCACTATAAAATTTAAAAGCCAGCGGATAGTATTGGTATCTAGCCCAATGATACTTTGCAATTCAAGAACATCGATAAACAAACCGTTTGCTTCTCTATGATTGAGAATTGAATTTACCTGAATTGGCGAAATGAAGAATAAATCCTCCATTTGCTCTTTACTGGCAGTATTAATATTAAGTGGGGATTTTCGGTAATGGTTCAATCGTTCAATAATTTCAGAATAATCATGATCTTCTGAGAAGTTATGAGCCATTGATTCTATAATTTGTTCCAAGACTATATCATTTTGAACCTGTGAATGAGTCATTTCGCTCAATAACAAGCAAAGAATAATCATTGTGAAAATCCGCTTAAAATCAGAATTCATAATTCAAGGATAAATTTGGAGAATATCCTAATCTGGGATGTGATGAAATGGCCGCATCAATAGAAATTCTCCCGAATTTGAATCCGAAACCCCCTGTTTGCCTAAATGGATTTGCACTTATTCCTCCCCTTAAATTAAAAGACTTTACAATTTGATACTCAATACCCATCCTGAAATTCATCCCATAATCTAAAATCTTTGTCAAGTCACTTAAAAACAGAACTTTATCACTTAAGTCGAATGCCAGACCTACAGAAATACCCGTAGGAATTTGAGAACCCGAAAGATCATTAATTTTACTTCTGCCGGGATTGGTAATAGCAGTTCCCAAACGAAGCTTATCATTCAGGCTATATTGCATACCTACATCAACACTTATTGTATTTTCTGAACCGTAGAATGGTATACTAACCTGATGATAATTCATCGAAAGCGCAATTGAGAGCGCATCTGAATACTTTCTGGAAAGTGCAATTCCGGCGGTTTGTTCAAGATATTCAGAGATACCATATCGCTGAAAGCTTAGTCCTAAAACATAATCCTTAATAGGTACTCCTAAAATTGCGCTTTGGGTGCTTAACTCAGGATCAAGAAAATGCTGTTCATAGCCCAGAGCAAATATTACTCTTTCAATACTTGCAATACCAGCACTATTTAGTCGTAAAGACCAAACATCCTCTAATGCTGTACTGGCTGATCCAAGCGCTTTAGATCTGGCACCTGGATTATTTTGAGCATGTACAGAAAGTTGGAAGAAAATACAAATCAGGCATATATACTTCATTCCAATCAAATTAGGAATCGGAAAATGAAGCGGCAAAATGGATTATTAAACGGTCGATAGTAACAAAATCCGGAATTATTTGTCTCTTTGTAAAATCAATTTCAAAATATGAAAAAAATCATTTTAAATATCGCGTTGTTGCTAATCGGCACGTGCGTTTTTGCACAAGGCAATAAAATTACAGAAGGTACTATTACTTATACTGTAGAATGGAAACTACCAGAACAAATGCAAGCTATGGCCAGTAGCTTTCCAACTGAAATTAAAGTTTACTTTAAGGGCGATTCTTCAAGTTTAAAAACTGAATCTGCCATGTATAGTAGCACTAATATTCTTAATTTTAATAAGGAATATGAACGCTTACTTCTGAATATTCCAATGATGGGTAAAAAATTCTCGGTCATATTCAGTCCGGCAGACCAGGAAAAAATGGCAGCCAATATGCCCGAGTTGACCGTAAAGGCAGGCACCGAGACTAAAATGCTTTCAGGATATAACGTTCAGAAACATGAAGTGAATGAAAAGAAAACTAATTCAAACTCTGAAGCCTGGTTTACAAAAGATGTTGAGATCACGCCTAATTCCTTAAGCCGGTTCTTTGGTAAGGAATATGGATTTCCTGTTGAATTTACGTCCTACATGAATGGACTAACGGTTAGAGCTAAGGTCAAAGAAATTGCTTCCGGAACAGTACCTGCGGGTTCATTCAGTGCAAGCAAAGATTATGAAGAAATTAGTCTTGATCAATTAATGCAAATGCAGGGAGGAAGATAAAACCCACTTAATATATATTTAACGAAAAGTTTAAAGCTTTTTAACATTCAGCGATTTTCATAACTTGCGCTAATGTTAAAAAGCTTTATTGTTTTTGGCCGATATTTTCTGTTCTGGCTCATTTTCTTTTCCCTTGAAAGATTAATTTTTCTAATTTATTATTCAGAAAGAATTTCATTCTTAGGGACTAATGAACTAATCCTCACATTTTGGCGTGCTTTGAGACTTGATGTTTCTATGGCTGGCTATATTTCTGTAATCCCTACCCTTTTTTATATTTTTCTTCTTTTTTTTCCAGCTATCAGGTTTCCCAGAATAATAGCAAAATTCTATGTTTTCTTTTTTGTAATACTATTTTCAATTATTGCAATTAGTAATCTCAATCTATACAGAGAATGGGGCGCAAAAATAAATTTCAGAGCGCTTGATATGGCTTTTAGCTCTCCGAAAGAAGCAATTGCCTCCACCTCATCATCCCCGGTCATGCTGATGTTCGGCATTTTGTTTACCTACACATTTCTAGCTCTTTACCTTAGTTCAAAATTTATTCTTTATAAAATTGCTGATCGTTCAAAGCCATTCGGAACCAGAATAATGATTAGTTTTTTAACTCTAAGTTCAGTGTTTATAGCAATCAGAGGAGGGTGGCAGCTTACACCAATTAACCAAAGTATGTCCTACTTTTCAGCAGAACCTATATTAAATCATGCTTCTGTAAATACACATTGGAATTTAATTCAGGATATTCTGAACAATAAATTTGGGAATGATAATCCGTATAAATATTTCAGCGAGAAACAATCTAAAGAAATTGTTTCCAGTCTTTTTAAAAAAACCTCTGAACCTACGCCCAAAGTATTAGATTCTGATCGTCCCAATGTTGTATTGATTATACTCGAAAGCTTCACAGCGCGATTTATTGAAGACCTTGGAGGAGAAAAAGATGTTAGTCCGAATTTTAAAAGTCTAGCCTCGAAAGGGATCTTGTTTGATAACATCTATGCGTCATCAGGCAGAACAGATAAGGGATTAATTGCAATATTAAGTGCTTTCCCATCTCAGGCTATACGGAGTATCATGAAACAAAACGACAAGCAGGAAAGGCTTCCAGCAATTTCACAGGAACTTGTTGAAAAAGCTTATTCAAGCTCTTTTTATTATGGTGGCGAGAGTGAATTTTTTAATATGAAATCATACATTCTGAGTCATAGGTATCAAAAACTCATAGACAAGCATTCATTTGATGCAAAGGATATGAACTCAAAATGGGGCACATACGATGAAAAGGTATTTTTAAAGAACCTCTCTGATATGGATCAGGAAAAACAACCATTCTTCTCAACCATACTCACTTTAACAAACCATGAACCATTTGAACTACCTTCAGAAGCACACTTTAAGGGAGATGACGTTGATTCAAAATTCCGTAGCACTTCATTTTACACAGATTCATGTTTAGGAGCTTATATCAATGCTGCAAAACAAAAAAGCTGGTATAAAAACACACTTTTTGTAATCATAGCAGACCATGGGCATCGTATTCCAGGTAATTTAACCGAGTATGACCCTGAACGTTACCGAATTCCTTTACTTTTCTTTGGAGATGTTATAAAACCGGAATTTAAGGGAACCAGGGTCAATAAAA
>Ga0315899_10003224_pt1 | contig 17807 bp, 12 predicted proteins | sample LakEriMetagenome_2_FD_203518 | JGI IMG/M metagenome (GOLD analysis project Ga0315899, IMG submission 203518) | Freshwater fungal communities from buoy surface, Lake Erie, Ohio, United States - Buoy 4 MA112 | ecosystem: Environmental > Aquatic > Freshwater > Lake | place: USA: Lake Erie, Ohio... | reverse complement strand
GTGGCCGAGACAGGCGCCTACAAGCCGGGCATTCGTTCGGCAATCGCCTATAATACAGATTCTGAAATCATTCCTACCGTTCGTTTGAATGGTGTGCTGATGGGGCAGATTACACCTCGCGGAGGTGTTATCAGTGGCTCTTCATCCGTAATGCAATTCGATGCATGGAACTGGGAAGACGCATTGGTGAAGGCCGATGAAGGAGTTCATCTCAACTGGCCATCGGTTTTCCATAAGCATTACGACAAGGGAAAGGTGAATATTGAGAAAGTGAAGACGTATGATCAGCAGTTGCGCGAGATACATACTTTCTTCAATGAAGCACGAGCGTATTGCGCCGTAAAAGAACCCGCATTGCGTGAGGTTCGTTTTGAAGGATTGCGAGGCGTATTCAATGGCAGTCAGAAGCTCTATATCCACGCCGACGATGCGAAGTCGATTCAAGAAGCTATCAATTTCAAGGTGAGTCAGAACGTACCTCACTTAGTGATAGTAGGCGGCTACGATGCACATTTGGTAGCTGATCAGCTCAACCAGCATGCAGTGCCGGTATTGTTGCGCCGCTTGCACGAATTACCTATGTATGCTGAGGACGACGTAGACCTTCCTTATAAATTGCCTAAGATGCTTCACGATGCGGGGGTAAGTTTTGCGCTGCAGAATGAAGGCGACATGGAGCGCATGGGGGCGCGCAATCTGCCGTTTTATGCAGGTACAGCTGTAGCCTATGGCTTGCCGTATGAAGAAGCGGTGCGATCGCTTACACAAACACCCGCCAAGGTGTTAGGTATCGACAAACGTTGCGGAACCTTGGAAGCAGGAAAGGATGCAACCTTGTTTATTTCATCGGGCGATGCGCTCGACATGCGTACCAATGCGCTAACACATGCATTCATTGAAGGACGAAGCATCGTGCTGCGCAGCAAGCAAACCGACTTGTACGAGAAGTACAAACAGAAGTACGATTCGCAGAAAGGCAAGTAAGAACTCACTTCGCTTATCTCCTGTGTTTTCTGCATCGTATGGTTTTAATGAAAAAAACCAGAGACAATCCTGCGCGCGCATGCAGCTATCAGCATCATATCAATGCACCACCGCAAAAGCAACATGTTCGCCGGTGCCGGTTACCATGTAGTACATTCCCGCGCTCATCATTCCCATATCCAATTGCATGCGCATATTCGATGAGAAACCACTCAACACGGGACGACCGCTCATAGTATAAATAGTATAGGCGGCACCCGTTAGCAGCGGATGTTCAAATACAATCAACCCGGTTGTAGGATTAGGATAAAGTGCAATAGGAGCGGCTCCTTCCCCTATGCCACCAAGTACCACCTCAAATCCTTCTGAAAGTTGCGATTCACATACGTCCTCAATAGCAATTACCGTATAAACACCATCAGAAGTAGCAAGGTAACTTTCTCCTGTTGCGCCGGGTATCATCTCGCCGTTCAAATACCATTGATGCCCGGATGCTCCATCGGTTATCAGCAACTGTCCCTCGGTTGTTAGTCCTCCATCTTCTATAACAGGCGTTATCACCTCGAGAAGCATAAGTGTAGTTGATGCAGATTGAGCTACACATCCATTATCATTGGTGAGCAGTACGGAGTATGTTCCGGCTGCTGAAGCTTCGATCATTGTGCTCACTTCGCCCTCCATAATAAGTCCGTTGTAATACCAGGTATACGTGCCCGGCTCGTTAGCAACAGTCTCTATTAACTGATACTGCCCCGCGCAGACATTTACTTCTCCCACAGGATTCAATTCAACGAACGTTGCATCGAACAACGGAACATTCAACACCTCTGAAACTGCTACACAACCATAACTATTGGTAACCTGCACTGCATAATCACCCGGCTCTGTAATCTCAAGCGAAGCAGACACTTCACCTTCTATTACTACGTCCGAGGAATACCATTCATAGGCGTTGCCCGACTCTACCTGCACAATGAGCGTATCATCCGTGCCGCACAAGCCAGCACTTTCAGCATTAATCATAAAGATTGTACTCGGCAGCGGATACGTTTCAACGTTGACACCATTTGATTGTGAGCGACAATTATTGGCATCCGTAATTTCAGCCTCATAGTATCCGCCTTCAACGATGGTAAGTATCGCGTCGGTAGCGCCCGATATTACAACTCCATTAGCATACCATTGAATCATGCCTTCACCGGCGGTTATTACTATCACCTCCGACTGTCCTTCGCAGAACGAGGTTTCCGCCTCAATTGATACCTCCTGAGTAGGCAATACCTCCAAATAAAGCGAATTAGTTGAATTGCTGCAACCGGTAAGCGTATCCGTAATCGCAGCGAGATAATCTCCGGCCGAATATGCTATGAACGTAGCCCCACCTATTTGCTCGAGAGCTTCATCGAAATACCAAAATACCACGCTGTTTGCTTCAGGATTTGAGATAATCATAATACTATCACCCGGACAGATAACGGGGTTATTCTCCCAAATGAGAGTAGTCACAGGTAGTGGATGTATTACAACGGTCACCCCTTCCGATGTCGACGCACAGGGGGAAGATTCGTTGCCAATTACAACATAATTGCCCGACATATCCGCTAGATATGTGTCATTCACTCCATCTGCGAGTGCAACGCCATCCCTATACCACTGCCATTGCGCATCACCCCCGGTTGCTTGCAATATCACCGATTGACCCTCGCAAGCCGTATTGCCTGCATTCGTTTCAATACTTGCATTCAACGGCGATTGCAGAATGACTTCCACGGGGAGTGACTCGACCTGACAAAGTAGCGAAACAGCAACAACGGTATAGATTCCGGACTGGTTTGCAATAAATGTGGGAGTGGTTGCACCCACAATGAACTCACCATTGCGCTTCCAACTCAACTCGGTAGCTCCCAGAACCGTTGCAGTTAGTGTTACCGGAACGCCGCATCCGATGGCTGGGCTCGACTGATCGATTACTGCGGTAAGTGTTACTTCCCCGGTGGCCGCAACGCGATCATCTGTATGGGCTGCAGAATAAAATTGTGCATTGGTAGTGATACCAAAAACCAACAAGAAACACGGCCACAAACATGCAAGAAACTTCATACTTGCAAAATAAACTATTAACTCCATCCAAATGACATTGGTGACGAGCTAAACACCCAACAAAAAGGGCCGCCTCTCGGCAGCCCCTTTGTATATACTGTTTGCAGGTTTCAAATTAGAACAACCAACCCAAACGAAGGGTCGACTGGAAGTTTGGACCCCAGCCTGATGACTTGGTTGAGCTTGGAGTCAAACCGAGGTTATCACCAGGGCCAATAATGGTCTGGTACTCGATAGCAGTCTCTTCAGCGTTCCATGTAGCTTGGTAGAAATCAGGGTCTGCCTGAGCAGCTTCGCTGTATTTCCAAGCATCTTCATTACCGGCAGTAGTCTCACGATCCTTGTAAGAAGTGTTGTGGAAACCAAGGTTGATTTCAGCACCCAAGTAGAAATTGTCAACGAAATAGAAATCAACACCGGCCAATGCATTCAAACCGAATGTGCTTGAACCGTTCTTTACTGTCATGTCCCATGTCTGCCAGTTTTCAGGCTTCGATTGGTCATCAGCGTTGTTAGCGTTGTGGAACTCGCGAGTCATAGTAGAACTCGACATAGCATACATCAACTCTGCACCAACGTAGGGCGACAAACGATCAGTACCCGCGAAGTGCTTCTCGTATCCCGGACGGATAGCGAAGTTGAACGTCTGCTGTGACTGGTTCAATTCAGGAAGAATAACCGTCGCACCATCAGAACCCTCTGTTTTGTCCTGCTGAGAATACACTTGATTGTCATTGGTACCGCCAATGTTGAAGCCTACGCGGATTGCGCTCGACTCGCTGTTGAACATACGGAAACGAATGCCATTCATACCGATGGGTGATCCTCCGAATGGATTGAACTCCACTTCCAGGTTCTTTTCACCACCTTGAAACTTCTGAGCTTGCGCACCTACCACAGTGGTGGCCACCAGTGCGATAAATAAAATTGCTTTTTTCATGTAATTGAATTTTGGATTTTGTACAGGCAAACATCTGATGAATACTTCCGCTCCCCTCACGAAAAAGTGGACTTTTTCAACAATAGGGTTGTGAATTTGTTAATAACCTCAAAATCACTCAACAGTAACGCTCTTGGCAAGGTTTCTAGGCTGATCTACGTTGCATCCGCGCATCACTGCCACATGGTATGAGAGCAGCTGAAGGGGTATAACAGACACGATGGGCACCAAACTGTCGTCGGTTTTCGGAATTTCGATGGAATGATCGGCTAACTCACTTACTGTTTTATCACCGGCAGTAACAATCGCAATTATCTTCCCTTTTCTGGCCTTTACTTCCTGGATATTACTTACCACCTTTTCATAGGAATGACCCTGCGTGGCGATTACAAAAACCGGCATCTCCTCGTCGATCAGTGCAATAGGGCCGTGTTTCATCTCGGCTGCCGGATATCCCTCAGCATGGATGTAGGAGATTTCCTTCAATTTCAACGCACCTTCCAATGCAACCGGGAAGCTATAACCTCTTCCCAGATAGAGAGCGTTGCGATGATTTTTATAGATTTCCGCTATTGTCTCAACCTGCGCATTGGTTTTGAGAACTTCTTCCACTTTATCGGGAATAGAGGTGAGTTCCGCCATTAACCGGTGCAGGCGTTCCTTGGTGATAGTGCCACGCTTGTCGGCAACGGAAAGGGCTATCAAGTAAAGCACAGCTACTTGCGCCGTGAATGCTTTGGTAGATGCAACTCCAATTTCGGGCCCCGCATGCGTATACGCACCCGAATGCGTAGCGCGAGAAATGGTTGAACCCACTACGTTGCAAACGCCGAAAATAAAAGCACCTTTATCTTTTGCCAGCTCGATAGCTGCTAAGGTGTCGGCCGTTTCGCCCGATTGTGAAATGGCAATTACAATGTCGCCGGGCTGAATAATCGGGTCGCGATACCTGAACTCCGAGGCATATTCTACTTCGGTGGGTATACGCGCAAACTCTTCAAATAAATACTCTGCTACAAGTCCGGCATGCCACGAGGTACCACAGGCAACTATGATGATTCGGTTGGCATTCATCCAAATTTCCTCATGGCGATCGATACCACTCATTTTCAACATGCCATGATTCAAGTTGAGGCGTCCGCGTATCGAATCATATATGGATCGCGGTTGCTCGTGAATCTCTTTTAACATGAACGAATCATAGCCTCCCTTCTCGATGGCCTCCAGCTTCATCTCAAGTTCCTGGATGTAAGGGTCCTTTTGCTGGTTTTGAATCGTCACTATTTTCAATCCTGAATGTCGGTCTATCAGCGCCACCTCTTCGTCTTCCAAATACACCACATTCTTAGTGTACTCAATAAAAGGGGTGGCGTCTGAAGCAATGAAATAATCGCCTTCTGTGCCAATGCCGATTACAAGTGGGCTAGACTTCTTGGCACAAACCAATCGATCAGGAAAACGGCGATCCATAACGACAATAGCATATGCCCCCACAACCTCGCATAGGGCCACGCGCACTGCCTCAAAAAGATCGCTGCCCGTTTTGGCCATGATGTCTTCAATGAAATGAACGAGCACCTCTGTGTCCGTGTCACTCTTAAAAACATGGCCATCCTCTATTAACGCTTCTTTGAGTGTAGCATAGTTTTCTATAATTCCATTGTGAATGAGTGCTAATTGACCATCACCCGATAAGTGAGGGTGCGCATTCACATCATTAGGCACTCCGTGCGTTGCCCAACGCGTATGTCCAATACCTACAGTGCCATCCACATCCTTGCCTTTAACCAATGACTCAAGATCGGCCACTTTTCCCTTGCACTTGTATTGATTGAATTGTTGATTTTCGATCATGGCCACGCCGGCACTATCGTACCCACGGTACTCCAGCCTCTTCAGGCCCTTTATTAAAATGGGATACGCCTGCTGACTCCCAATAAATCCTACAATTCCGCACATGGTTGATAAGGTATAAGTCTGAACAAAATTAATTTAAATAAGCACTAATAACTGTATGTAATCACAAGACGTGTGTTTAATGTTCTGTCGTTATTAAAAGCAGGGCCGCGCAACAAGGTGCGACGGGTGCCCAGCGTGTTATATAAACCTGCGACCCTGGGGGTGGCTACCATCAGCAAATCAGTGGCTGTAACTTCACCTGCCAGTAAACTTTGAATGTGTGTTGTTATATTGAAGCGATAATAGCCCTCTGCTTTTCGAAAGTTGCCACCGGCATTTCTGCCGTAATCGGCCGTTAGCGCAAACTGCCCGTCAGTTTTCTCGTAAACAACATTCACGCTATCCAGCGCCGCAAACTTTGTTTCCGCATCGAAAGGAACTACCAGTTCGGCCTTATTGATAATGACATCAGGAAGTTCCCTCATCCAGAGCGCGTCTTCCAGATTTACTCGCACACGCGTTCCTCCGCCGCCTTGCAAATAAGCCGATTCATTGTTCAACAAAGGAGTAAGTGTCGTTAAAGACTGAAGCGGACTTCCATAGCGTTGGTGCTCAATGACTGAATACGCCTCACATGATGACGTGTACTTAAACGTATACGACCCAATATTCATCCTGTTATCGCCTTGATACCGATAGTATACTGTGATGAACGAATTGATGGTTGCAAAACTGACCACTCTGCCATCCATGGTGGTTGAGCTTAGTACCAACCCATTGAAATACTCAGAAAATGCATCAAAATCGGTAAGAGCGGTATCGGAAGCCAACAAAAACTGACCAAACGTGGGCTTCAACGGAAGTGAGAGGTACTCTGTAGAACCCGAAGAAAGGGCTGAAGCATATTCCGATCGGGTGACCTGAGTTTCTCTTCCGCTCAGAATCAAATTCTCCGTATCGCGCGAGGGAAGGTCGTTTGTATAGTAGGCTGAATCAAGGTAAATAGACTGCGTAAGTCGTTGCACTTGAAAATACATGGGTGCATTGTTGCCATATGCTTCCGGCTGATAGGCCAGCTTTAGGTCGACCGCAAAAACTTCAAACGTTTCAGGCAAGGTATCGGCCGATGCGTCGGGAGCAAACTGCATAACCCCTCGACACTTAACGGCTCCAAAGTCTTCATCCACATAATTACCCACCAGAATATTGGCAAACAAATCGGTTCGAAGTGAGTCGACCCGTTCGGTTGTCGTTTCCAGTTGAAATGAATCAGTAACCGCAACAAATAACTTATCGCCTTCGGGCTGAATACCCTCACCTAAACTCTCGTCAGGACGTTTGCAAGCCGCCAACAGCAGGGAGCAACAAACGAGAAAAAGCCCCAATTGCTTGAGGCTTTTTGTATTCGATGTAGGATGGTAATTCTGCTTAATCAACGAGCTCGGTCTTTCCCAACACAATAGAGTCATAAAATTCATCGGTAGCGCCCAACTGATCCAGTTCATTGAACGGCTTCAACACCGGAACATCCATGCTGTTGCAATACGACTCAAGCGAAGGCAAGGTACCCTGCTCGGCCATTATTACGCCATCCGAATGCTGAAGAGCCAACTTTGTAAGATTCTCGTAGGTCGGATTTTTCAAATGTTCCATTTGATCCATTCCGATTCCATCAAAAGCAATCTTTTGTGCTATTCTTCCATCCAGTTTTCCTTCGAACGTGTCGGTGTAGACGGATGTCACAATTTTGGCATCAGCAAAATGAGGGTCCCTCTTGTACAGTTGCTTCACATAGAGTGGCATAAGAGAGGTGAACCAACCGTGACAGTGAATTACATCGGGAGCCCAACCCAGTTTCTTAACTGTTTCCAATACCCCTTTTGTGAAGAAAATCATGCGGACGTCATTGTCTGGAAACATCTGCATATTCTCATCGTGGAAAAACGCCTTGCGATGAAAAAATTCTTGGTTATCAATGAAATAAACCTGTAATCTGATTTGAGGAATGCTAGCCACCTTGATAATCAGGGGGTGATCAGTATCGTCAATAATCAAATTCATTCCGCTCAGTCGAATCACTTCGTGTAGTTGATGGCGTCGCTCGTTGATTTTACCATACCGGGGCATAAAAATCCGGGTTTCTTTTCCACCTTCGTGGACGGCTTGAGGAAGTGTGCGACTTTGTTGAGCAGTAGGGGTTTCAGGAGTGAAAGGGAGTATCTCCTGCGATACATATAATATTTTCGTTTTATTGCTCATGCTGTAGTTAATGGTTGCTTTAAGCGAGTGCAAAGATAGTAATAAAATTTCCACAGATTTTCCAAACAATTACATTTGGGACCTCACATTTTTTGATAAAAGAGTGTCAATCACTGTAATCGAACACATTAACGAAGCCCACAAATGGGCCGAAGAAGCGCATTCCGAAGGACTCACCATTGGGTTTGTGCCAACCATGGGAGCTCTTCATGCGGGTCATCGGTCGCTCATAGAACTAGCTTTGGAGCAGTGTGACCGCGTTATTGCCTCAATTTATGTAAATCCCACGCAATTCAATAACCCGGACGATTTAAAGAAATACCCTCGAACACCCGAAGCAGATTTGTTGTTGCTCGAACGCTCAGGTTGCCATGCTGTTTTTTGCCCTTCAACAGAGGAACTGTACACCTCGGGCGAGCTGCCCTCGCAATGGGACTACGGAACCTTAAGCCACAGCTTGGAAGGGTATTTCCGCCCCGGACATTTCAACGGAGTTCTTACCATCGTTAAAAAACTCTTCCTTGCGGTGACTCCCGATAAAGCCTTTTTCGGGGAAAAGGACTTTCAGCAACTGGCCCTCATTCGCCGCATGACCATCGACGAGCAGCTTCCCATCGAAATTATCGCTGCACCCACTATTCGTGAATCCGATGGTCTTGCCATGAGCAGCCGCAATATGCGGCTAAACCCCGAGGAACGTACAATTGCTTTGAACATATCGCGAATTCTGTTAGCCGCCCATCGCAACGGTCGCAGTAAAACGCCCTCCGAACTGCTCCAAAACGCGACCGAAGCCCTGAGCGAAGTGAAAAATCTTCGCACCGAGTATTGTGCCCTTGTATTGGCCTCCAACTTACAACCTGTGAAGGTCTGGCCCAAGGAGCCGTGTGTACTTCTTGTGGCAGCTTTCGTGGGCGATATACGACTTATCGATAACGTTATCATTTCCTAAAAGTCAGAAATTGGGAAGACCGCACTATATTTGAACCCCTCAAGGAAAAAACTCAAAACAATGGGAATACAAGGAAAAGAATGGCTCTGGATATTGCTTGCAATTATCATCCTATTTGGTGCTAAGAAAATTCCGGACCTCATGAAAGGTATCGGGCAAGGCGTAAAAGAGTTCAAGAATGCCAGCAAAGGTGACTCAGCCGAATCAAAGGAGAAATCAGAAACAAAATAAGCTGCCCTGCGTATAAGCACGCGCGCTGCTCTCAATGCGCAGTGTCGTGTTGATAACCTCGCCCTCACATGGTCGAACAATTGCCGTTTGTCTGCAATTTGTGCGCTTTAAATCAGTTGAGAAGTAGCTGCTGTTTGCTGCTTCAAAACTAAAAACCGGGAAATCATGAAAAAGTACGCAATTTTCAGTCTACTACTTTGTGTCGCGCTTGCAGGTGTGGCACTTCCGGAAAGTGACACCATTCCTTCCTTGACAATCCGTCCCGACAATCCGGAACTGGCTGAAATTGATAACATACTTGTCGCCGGCTACCTCAATCATTATTGCTTCAGCTCTGACGAATGTTTGCTCAATGCCTTTGGATATGCACCCGAAGCTGTACCTTTTTTCTCTTCTGAAGTAGTTGCAAGTCGCATGGCTGTGCTGGATCGAAACACGCCTTTCGATTTAATCTACAACAATACCGTTCAGGGATTCATCGACCTTTATGCGGTTCGACGTCGCGATATTTCGAAAAAGGTCCTTGGCATGTCCGAGTTGTACTTCCCGATGTTCGAAGAATGCCTTGCAAAATATGGAATTCCACTGGAAATGAAATACCTGGCTATTGTTGAGTCGGCTCTCAATCCGGTTGCTATTTCACGGGCAGGTGCTGGCGGACTATGGCAGTTTATGGTTGGCACAGGTAAAATGTATGGACTCGATGTTTCAAGCTATCAAGATGAGCGATTCGACCCCTACAAATCAACCGACGCGGCCTGTCGTTATCTGAAATCACTCTATAAAACATTCGGCGATTGGCAATTGGCGCTGGCAGCCTACAACAGTGGTCCGGGAAATGTCAACAAAGCCATCCGGCGCTCCGGTGGTAAGCGTGACTTCTGGTCAATCAAGCCTTTCTTGCCTAAAGAAACTCAAGGATATGTGCCTGCCTTCATTGCCGTAAACTACGTAATGGGCTATGCCTCTGAATACAACATCTATCCAACAAAACCGCTTATTACATTCTACGAAACAGACACCATCGGTATATCAAAAAGAATCGATTTTCTAGCACTCTCGAAGGTTGTCGATATGCCGGTGGAGGATATCGCCTTCCTCAACGGAACCTATAAACTGAAAGAAGTGCCCGACAATGGGCAGAAGCACTATCTCATTTTGCCCATTTCCAAAATCGGTCTATTCATGGCCAACGAAGAATTGGTTTATGCGCAAAGTGAGATTAAGACGATTGAACCCGAACTCACTGCAAGCAATTCCTCAGCTCCTGAGGGTCAACCCGGAAAAATTGTGTGGGAAACAACCTGGAAATCCCACAAGGTTCGCAAAGGCGAATCGCTTGGCTCTATCTCCGATAAGTACAATGTTAGTCTAGCGGATTTGCGCAAATGGAACAAAATCAAAAACTCACGCATTGTGCCTGGACAAACACTTAAAGTGCAGGCACAGGTGAAAAAGGTTATTTACGAAGAAAAACAAGCGCCCGTGGCTGCCGAAAAAAAGGAGTCCGAGGTGGCACAAGCAGCCGATTCGGGCGAGGAAGAAAACTATCAACAATCAACTGAATCATCCTCCAAGGAACTTGTGAAAGATAAAACTGAAGCGCCGGAAAATAAGCCTGTCGCTGCTGTGAAATACAAATACTACACAATTCAGAAAGGAGACACACTCACTAAAATTGCTAATGCAAAGGGTGTTACCGTGAATGAGATTAAGCACCTCAATAAAGGCCTCAAGGAAAACAAACTAGCTGTAGGACAAAAAATTAAAATCAAACAAATTTGATTTAAGAAAGCCGCCCAAGGGCGGCTTTTTTGTAACTTGTTCGAAGCCTTCACGCGTATAACTAGTTATGACCTTGTGCCGATTTATCATATCGCTTACGCTGCAGTTGTGTGCCATTCATTTGGTTGCTCAATCTCCATTGAGCATCGCTAAAGCACATTATGATGCCGGACGATACGACCAGGCTATTGCTGCTGCCACTGTTGCCCTTGGTGGTGAAGCCGGTGCAGAGGCCTACTATTGCCGAGCCAATGCGCATCATAAATTAGGTCATTTCACAGAAGCTCTCGACGATTATGATCGCGCTCGCATCAATGGCTATTCAAATGATGAACTTTACTTGCATCGAGGCATTTGTAAAGTGTCATTGATGATGTATGAGTCGGCACGCATCGACCTGATGCATTACCTGGAATACAATGCCGGCGATGCGCGTCCATACTACTGGTTGGCAAGCATCGAATACATGAATATGGAAAACAAGTCGAGCTTGCGTTACCTCGATGAGGCACTGTCAATCGATAGTTCCTATGCCGATGCATACTACCTACGCGCGGCCAATATGGCCGAACTAAACAAGACAAACCTTGCACTGGAAGATTTTCAAAGCGCATTGCAATTCAACCCCCAATTGCTGCGCGCCAAATTCAATATGGCCGTGCTACTCATAGGCATGGGACAATATGAGTTCGCTCTCGAAATGCTTTCCGAATTGCGGCTGGAAAATATCGATTTCATCTCCGAAGTTCTCTACTACAGGGGAGAAGCACTTTACTACATGCACGACCTCGAAGGGGCATGCAACGATTGGGGTGAAAGCTCGCAACTCGGTGATAGGGATGCACAGCATAACCATAAGCGCGTTTGCGCCGAGAAAGGAAAGCTCAAGAACAAGAAACGCACCTACTTCCAATTCTAGCTTTACCTGCCCGATACAGGCCAATCAACAACTACCTCCCAATTTGCTCTGATTTGAATTGAGCCCGGATATGCATGGTTTCGTTCGGTGTCTATTCTAGGATTGATTTTCATAGGGTCGAATAAGCCGTTGCGATTGGTATCGTCACCAATTATGGCTGTGTATTCGCCCGGAAGAAGTTGATCGATTACAACTTCTTCGGAACTGATGGTGGAAACACTCCACACTTCTTGTTTCGCCCGATCAAGCAAACGAAGGGTATGCGGATGTTCGATCCAATATGGGTCAAGCTTCAGGCGCAGACTACCTAGTTCTTTGCCTTCATAAACAGTAAATTTCCATTTCAAGGTGTCATGCGTTGCGCTACAATCATCCGTTAACCATCCGGGAAGCGCTGTTATCTGATACGTCTTACCCGGCTTCCTCTCCAACCGAATGAGCGCGGTTCCAGGATTCTTCAACTCCGTTTTCAACGGCAGTAATACACTATCGCATACGCATTGTAGTTGCTCATCATTCACCGAATCTATCGGTCTGCTGCATAGCACTTCTATTGGATCTGAAGGACGCACCTTATCCGACGACATTCTTCTCAGCGTGCAGCGCGCGGTATCAGTAGTCGATAACGTTAATTTAAGAGTATCCAATACCCGCGTGCCCACGGCTACCTCTAGTTCTCCTTCTCCATTGCATCGGCGGTAAGGAGCGGCACAAAGAGTATCGCCCATCATCCACTGAATGATCGAGTCTCCTAAAAGCGATCGCACACTCACTTGCTTCTGCCAAGATTCAACCTTGAACTTTAAAACCCCTTCATTTCCGGTCTTGTAATCGAAACCGCGCACTGCCGTGTCGCGCGGGGTGCTCAAATACAACGTGTATAGGGCACTATCGGTAGGTCCATGAACAACAACCGAATCGGCCCAATCTATTGCCTCACCTACATCGTAGCGATTGTTGTTGTTGTCATCGCTCAGCGCACAAAGCACATAAACGCCTGCTCTAAGATATCGAAACTGAAAGAAACCCTTGTCATCAGTACGCGTGAAATAGGCCGGTGCTGCTCGCTGCGAAAGAACATGTGATAGTGAATCAAACAACAGGACTTTCGTTGAAGCCGCCGGTTTGTCGGTATACGCATCCATGAGTAGACCCTTGCATTCCAACGAATCGAGGTCATCGCCTGTAGAAAACACCAACGACGCATCGGTCAGCACATTCGACTCGTTGAGGTCTGAAATGGCATTGCCGAATTGGAAGATGTACGTGGTGTTTTCACGCAGTGTGTCATTCCACGAAACGACTACACTTCGTTGCCTCACCTGCACACGCGGGGGTGTTTTCATCGGAGGGGAAATCAGCATTTCCTTCTGAACATCGCGCAACTGAATGTATTCATCAAAAAACAGCGTGATGTCGCTTCCTGAAAAGCGAGGTGTTCCATTCATCGGCACCGCAGAAAGCAATACCGGCGGTTGGGTGTCCTTTTCTCCACCGGAAATAGAACGTACCTGCGCGCAACTCAGCAACAGAGCAATTGCGACAAACGCCAAGACCGAATATTTCAATTTACGCATGGCTTGCCTCCACCCATAAGGATACCCACTCCTCGAGATGCGCGCGATCCACATCACTGAAATCAGAGGGTATTGCGCTATCAATATCCAACACGCCTATCACAATACCTTGTTTGTTTCGCACCGGAACTACGATTTCCGATTTCGACAATGCACTGCAGGCAATATGACCCGGAAACGCCTCCACATCGGGTACAACCACCGTCTCGTTTTTGACCCAGGCTGTGCCGCACACGCCCTTTCCTTTGGCTATGCGTGTGCAAGCCACGGGGCCTTGAAAAGGGCCAAGCACAAGCTCTTCGTCTCGAACCCAATAAAACCCCACCCAATGAAAACCAAACACCGTATGCACAAATGCCGTAAAGTTGGCCGCATTGGCAGTGGGGTCGATTTCACCGGAAAGCAGACCTTTCAATTGAGCCGTCATAGCGCGATATTGTTCATCACGCGATGCATTGGATGGTATGTTCAGCACTTCTGCCACTGATGCGAAATTAGGAGTTCACCTGCATGCATCGTGAAAAAAGTGCGTTGTGTGTAGCTTCTTTCATCTCCTATATTTGAACCGAAAGAACACAGGTTGTTTTTTGAAGTTAACAGCAACGGAAATTCAATTATAATTTCATCCGGATGTGCCCAGCACATCCCCCAATTAAACACTATGTCAAGTACATCCTTTGCGGCCCGACACATTGGTCCACGTCCGCACGAAGTGAAAAAGATGCTCAACACCATCGGAGCGTCAAGCTTAGAGCAACTGATCGATCAAACGGTGCCCGCAGGCATTCGCAGCAGCGAACCCCTTGCCATTAGCGAAGGATTAGCTGAACACGAATTCCTTGGGCTGATGCGCAGCAAAGCCGCCAAAAACAAAGTATTCAAAAGCTACATCGGACTCGGCTATCATCCAACGTTGGTTCCAACAGTTGTGCTACGCAACGTGCTGGAGAATCCGGGCTGGTATACCGCATACACGCCATATCAGGCAGAAATTGCGCAGGGCCGACTCGAGGCGCTGCTCAACTTCCAAACCATGGTTAGCGACCTTACTGCGCTGCCAATTGCCAATGCTTCATTGCTCGATGAAGGAACGGCTGCAGCTGAAGCTATGATACTTTTCGCACACAGCCTTTCGAAAGAAAAAGAGCAGACAGGTGCCAACAAGTTTTTTGTAGACCACGAAGTGTTTCCACAAACAGTTGATGTATTGCGTGGCAGGGCCAAACATTTAAAAATTGAGCTCGTAATGGGTGACTTCGCTACAGCTTCATTCGATGCAAGCTATATCGGAGGACTCGTTCAATACCCCAACAACAGCGGTCAACTAAACGACTATAAAGCTTTCGCAGAACGCATGCATGCAGTAGGTGGACACGTTGCGTGTGCTGCCGATATCATGTCGCTCACTCTCATCACTCCCCCGGGTGGATGGGGTGCCGATATCTGTTTCGGCAACTCTCAGCGCTTCGGTGTTCCCATGGGATACGGCGGCCCGCATGCCGCCTTCTTCTGCGCAAAAGATGAGTTCAAGCGCAACATGCCCGGCCGCATCATTGGTGTTTCGAAAGACCGGCATGGCAATGTTGCCTTACGCATGTCGCTGCAAACACGCGAGCAACATATTCGACGCGAAAAAGCCACCAGTAATATTTGTACTGCGCAAGCCTTGCTTGCCGTAATGGCTTCTTCGTATGGCGTTTACCATGGCCCCGATGGACTCAAAACCATTGCAACAGCCATTCATTCTAAGGCTATTAAAATTGCCGGTGCACTAGGTTCTGCCCAGGTGAACACCCACTTCTTCGACACGCTGAAAGTGAAAGTAACCAACCCATCCGAGGTGCGCAGCAAAGCCGAATCGGCAGGTGTGAACTTCCGCTATTTCGCCGACGGGCATATTGGAATCTCTGTTCATGAAGCCATGAGTGCCGCTGATGTGGAAGAAATTATTTCGTTGCTCGGTGCATCATCGACTTCATCCGAAAACAAAACTGGGTTGAGTGGTTTTGAGCGAGCCTCCGCGTTTATGACGCACCCTGTTTTCAATTCGTACCGAAGCGAAACAGAAATGCTACGCTATCTCAAAAAGCTGGAGAATAAGGACCTTTCGTTGGCACATGCAATGATTGCGCTCGGTTCGTGCACCATGAAGCTCAATGCAACGAGCGAAATGATTCCTCTCACCTGGCCCGAATTTTCCGACATCCATCCCTTTGCTCCTGCCAACCAAGCGCAGGGCTATGCAGAAATCATTAGCGAGTTGCACGAAGATTTGTGCAAATGCACCGGTTTCAGCGGTATGTCGCTGCAGCCCAACTCGGGCGCACAAGGCGAACTTGCGGGATTGCTTGTTATCATGGCCTACCATGAAAGCCGCGGCGATCTGCACCGCAATATTTGCCTGATACCCAGCTCGGCCCATGGCACCAACCCCGCATCAGCTGTGATGGCCGGCTTGCAAGTCGTGGTGGTGAAGTGCGATGAAAACGGAAACGTGGATGTGGTGGATCTCGCCGCAAAAGCGCAACAACACAAAGACCATCTCGCAGCATTGATGGTAACCTATCCCAGCACACACGGTGTGTTTGAAGAGGCCATCAAAGACATCACGCGTATTGTGCACGAAAATGGTGGATTGGTATATATGGATGGTGCCAATATGAATGCACAAGTAGGCCTGACATCACCCGGAAATATCGGAGCAGATGTATGTCACCTCAATTTGCACAAAACCTTTGCTATTCCTCACGGCGGCGGTGGACCCGGCATGGGCCCCATCGGCGTCAACGAAAAACTAGTTCCTTTCCTGCCCGGTAACGTGCACATAAAAACAGGTGGAACGCATGCCATCAGTGGCGTTTCGAGCGCTCCTTTCGGCAGCGCACTCATATTACTCATCTCCTACGGCTATATCAAAATGCTCGGCGGCACCGGAGTTACAGACGCCACCCGCTATGCGATTTTGAATGCCAATTACATGAAAGAGCGCTTGCAAGGACATTATCCTGTGCTCTACACCGGCAACAATGGTCGCGTTGCGCATGAAATGATTCTCGATTGCCGTGATTTCAAAAAAGCAGGCATTGAAGTAGAAGATATTGCCAAACGCCTTATGGATTATGGCTTTCATGCGCCAACCGTTTCCTTCCCTGTTGCAGGAACCGTAATGGTAGAACCGACCGAGAGCGAGCCGCTCACCGAGCTCGACCGCTTCTGTGACGCCATGATTAGCATTCGTAAAGAAATTGCTCAAGTGGAAGCAGGGCTGGCCGACAAAGTTGACAACGTGCTGAAGATGGCTCCGCACACAGCAGCCGAATTAACAGCCGACAACTGGACTCACCCGTATTCGCGCACACAGGCGGCATACCCGTTGAGCAGTTTGCGAGATTACAAATTTTGGACTTCGGTGGGACGTGTCGACAATGCATTCGGTGACCGCAACCTGGTGTGCACCTGCCCGCCCATGGAGATGTATGAGCATGCTTCGGCGTAACACCTGAAGGCAGCGACTCATTCAACCTTGAATTGTTGATGAAAAAAGCGTGCTGCCTTGCACAAAAAGGGTGAAATTGCGAGCCGAAATTATTCGCTTGCAAAACTCATGAAACACCTTTTTACCCTATTGCTCATGTGCATGAGCACTGTGCTGTTGGCTCAAATCTCCGACATTCGCATCAACGAGCTTGATCAGGATGAACTCTCTACGGATGTATACGAGTTCATTGAGCTCTATGGTGCCCCCAACACGGCGCTCGACGGTCTGGTTATGGTACTCATCAACGGCGCCAATGACGCGTCCTATGAGGCATATGATCTTGACGGATTTTCGACGGATGAATTGGGTTTTTTCGTAATCGGAACACCCGGAGTACCGAACGTAGATCTTGTAATCACGCTCAATTCGAACGGAACTATTCAAAATGGTCAGGATGCTATTGCACTCTATGAAGGAAGTGCCAGCGATTGGCCTGTTGGCACACCTGTGTCCTCATTCAATGTAATTTATGCGCTAGTGTATAGCTCAAATGACGGCCCTGACGATTTACTAAGCGCGGCGCTAACACCCGGACAAACGTATTTGAATGTTGAGCCAAACTCTCCCTTCTCCTTCTCACGTCTTCCCGACGGTGGTGGCGCCGGTGACCTTAGTTCCTACGC
>Ga0315899_10003222_pt1 | contig 17807 bp, 31 predicted proteins | sample LakEriMetagenome_2_FD_203518 | JGI IMG/M metagenome (GOLD analysis project Ga0315899, IMG submission 203518) | Freshwater fungal communities from buoy surface, Lake Erie, Ohio, United States - Buoy 4 MA112 | ecosystem: Environmental > Aquatic > Freshwater > Lake | place: USA: Lake Erie, Ohio... | reverse complement strand
AATCAATCTTGGTATACATCATGGAAAAAGCTGTGTTAATACTTTCAGTTAACTTCTCAGGGGTGGATATTTCCTTAGCATCCCAATCAAACTTAACATTCAATCTAACAACATAATTTGGAACAGGTTCAAAATCCATAGGGTTAAATTGAGAATTGTTTCTGTAACTATCAATCTCAATTGAAAAGATACCTGGTAAGCTCTTCTTAATAATCTTAAACAATAACTCAGGAAAAAACATTTCCCCTTTACCGTTGGGGATATCTACATGTCCATCACCATACGGATTATAACTTACTCCTCCTCCACTTACCATATAATTACCATAATCTCTTGTTGTATTTAATATTCCATATGTTGAATTATCCAAAATTATTTGTCCAATGTTGTCTTCTTCTGGTTCCATATATCAATCCTCCTTGATACTAATGATTTGAATATCCTTTACATTACTCGTTAAGTTATTGGTTGATTTAATCAAACGAATTGCCTCGTTGTCCGATTCTCTTTCCATTAACAATGTGGTTCCTTGAGAATTCTTACTTCCATTCTCATATACCAAATAATAGTTCACCTTAAATCTTTTCATATATTCTTTTTTTTAAATAATAATCATACGGTTGGAACCTATCAAATTTTTCCAAAAATTTTTTTTTCACATATGACCCCAATTTATAGATGGGGGGTCATGTTATAAAAAAACCCCTCACTTGGAGGGGTTAATATATCTTACACATAATTCTCTTCATCTTCCTCATCATAAAATATTGAGTCAGCATAATCAAGGTTGTCTCTCTCAGTATAGTTATCATCATCCTCTTCATCAAAATCATCCTCGGGGTCATACATAAACAAATCCTCATCAACTTCCTTACCATACTTAGTTTTACGAGAATCCATCATATCTTCATTTTCCCTAATAACCTTTTTAATTATATTAACCAAATCGGTTTCTGTTAATCTTACAATCTTTTTCATATTATATTAATTTACAATAAATATATTCTAAAAACTAATATTACCATATATCCTTCTATACTCATCCAAATCCTTTTTCACATTGATAACATACTCCTTGAAGTCAATCTTCTCATCAAACCTAAACCTTTCATTCTCCTTATCTCTTTGAAGTAAATTAATAATGGAATCATCAATCTCAGATAATATCTCCCTATATATTCTTTCCCTATCAATACACTCCTGTAACTCAGACCTCAAGTCAAAGATTTCACCTTCAAGTTCCTGTATTCTTTCCTTATCTTCCATAGTACAAAAATAAAAAACCCCTTGAATAAATCAAAGGGTTTAATAATAAAAAATATATACAATTTTATTTTATCATCTTCTTATACCGAGAATATCCTTTCTTAATTTTTTCAATAATCTCAGGACTCTCCAATATTGAAAAGATTTCCTCGGTCTTTTCCCCTGGTGGTATTCTACGTTTTGTTACATGTACCATTGTCCCAAAAGTTGTCCACTGAACATTCTCCTTATAATCATTATAGTCCTCCGTATAATAATCATCAGGTTTTAATTCAGATATTACCTCGTCAAGAATCATAATTATGAAATTTAATCTATTACGATTAAATTTTGAATTTACATTCTCCACAAGTCTTATCAAATCTTTTTTAGTTAATCTTACAATCTTTTTCATATTACTAATAAATACAAAAATTTTCCAAAAATTTATTTTTCACTTTACCCACCTTTTTTAAATAGGGGGTCTTATTATAGAAAAAATTTCCATAAAATTTTATTGACGGGATTAACCCCCCTAAAATCGGAAAATATGTCATATAAGGGGGGGATACCCCAGGGGGAGGGGGTATGGTATGACCATATGTCAGGGGTGGGGGGTCTACGGTATTATATAGGGGTATGCCACTACCTACCGTATGGGGATAAAGATATCCACAGTCCCCCCACCCTACGTGTTAATAAGTTTATAGTAACCCACAAGTTCTCAACAATACGGTAAGTGTTAATACACATACTACGTATATCATGATTGCCTTATTGGGGGTAAGTTTAAATCGTTTCATATTGTTTAATTATTCCGTTAGAGATGTCGTTAATAACCTCATGAACTCTGTCTATGGATTGATGTGCTAACACATCATTGTAAGGGGACAACTTAATCCATTCACCATTATCACCTTCCCATGCTGCCACCTCAAATGTATTAACACCATCACCATACAATCCAATTCCACCACCAACAATGCTAATGGTGTAACCGTTGTCAGTTTTAATCTTACATTGCACTCCACCTAAACCATTAGGGTGGGGGAGAAATTTTAGGTCCTTGTTCATGGATACAAATATACTACAATATTATTCCCCCACCAAATAAATGTTTACCTTATTAATGAGGGAAACATTTTGTTCATAACTTTGTTTGGGGATTTGATATTTCTGCCGTAACTTAGCATGGTGCCTTATATATTTTTTTTTATAAGAAGAGCGTCAACACAAAGTTACGGCAAAGAAAGTTAATATCCTATTTTTTTCTTTAATATTTTCGCCCTACCTTTGTGTAACGTACCTTATAACGATAAGGGGATAAAGGGCTGGCACATAATAGAATGCTTGGAGTGTGTACTCCAACCTGCTTTATTAAAAAAATAAATAAGATTTTTCTTGTGTATAAGGAATCCCCGCCTTATATTTGTGAAACAATTAAACAATAACACCACCATGAAAATCACAGCCGATAAACTCTCAACCAAATTAGTTAAGAAGTTCTTACAGAAGACCAACTCTTTAATCCTTAAAGATACATGGCATGGTTTCGGTGAGGTGTCAGTTCGTATTGTATCAGTTGGGGAGACCGACCAATATAATTGGAGCTCTCAAAAGAATGGTCGTGTGGTAAACATTGAAGTAACTGCAAAGAAGACAGGTTACCACTTCAGTGAAGATAAAATCCCAGCCAAGTATTCTTGGGGATATAATACACAGATGTCTTTCTTCAAAAAGAGAAAGAGTCATGTTGAGTTCTACTTTGGTAAGATGATTCAGGGAACCAACATCCCCTTGTTCTTCAAAATGGCAGGGATTGCTCTTCCAAGATATAGTGAAAACTTTATGGGTAACGTAACATTCAAATATATTGACTAATGAAACTAAAAGATAAGTGTAACACATACTCAACCACCGAACTTAGAAAGGTGGGACTTAAAGTTCTATCTCTTGTTAGAAAGAAACTCGGTCATGGTAACAAACCTGTCCCCAAGTTTAAAATTAACAATAGGTTATCCAACTCATATGGTTGTTATGATTATGACTACACCATTACAATCAACCCCTCAAACTGTGGTACCATAAACATGTTCGTTAGAACTGTCATTCATGAATACACTCACCACATTCAGAAGGGGTTAAAAAGAAACTACACCTCATCTGTAAGACGTGATGGGTATTATGATTCCCCCTTTGAAGTAGAGGCAAGAGAAAATGAAAAGAAGTATAAGAGTGTTATTTGGAAAGAGTTTAAACAATCAGTGTCTTGACATATGTCATGATTGTACTAAGGGGACTTTCCTCACCCTTGAATAATTCTGAGTACTCAGAGTCTATCTTATAACTCCTTAGAACATACCTACTACCTTGGAGAGGGGTTTCTACCTTAATAAACTCCATGGTACCCACCTTTTTATCGTTATAATACAAATGAACCACCTTAAAGTCCCTTAAAGTGTCACTCATTATCTTGGTGTTATTTAACACAATGTTGATTGGAAGGGTCATGGGAAGGGATTGTTAATAAATTTATTTGTTAAAAAACTTGATTTTGTCAAAATGTCAGTTGAGCGAGAGTTAAGGGTTAATCCCCTTGACCACTTTTCTACATATTAACTATAATAAATATACCTGTATTTGACAAGTAATATGTTAATAAATTATTACCACTTTTTCCCACTGACGTATATGTGAGAGGGGTTTTTGATTATATGAAAAGTGAAAAAAATGGTCCTGTAGATAGTGTGAGAAGGGTTTTTTTTACTATATACATTTTCCAGCTAAAAAAAGATTATGTTAACAAATGAGCGTGGACAGACTTTAGTCGTTATATCCTTCAACGAAAACATGTTGTTATAGTGTCCTTCAATGGGGTTCTTAAACTTTCCCCTTCAAATATAGACACATTATATGGACAATTATAGTGGTGGTAAAAAGTGGGACATAATGAGTTATATAAAGGATAAACCTGTAGGTTTATGTTCCATATAAAGGACATTGTCCCTTATAGTAATCCACCATTTATATATGGGGAATGAATAACTTTCATCTATCACATACACATTCATTTATACCTGTAGGTATAATACCTTTTAGTATATAGAATGATTATTCACTCATAGGAATCATAATGTCCCCTTATACTATGTGTCTTTCATTAGGGGTTTTATATACGTGGGGAATTAGGAAATAAATAAACGAATGTACCCATTAGTGTAATGACCCGAAGGGGAATGGAACGACACGATAGTGGAATGGGGGAATGAGTTTATTTAGTTCTTAATTTCATTATATTTATATATCATATGAAATACCTTATCACCGAATCACAATTAGATAAAGTAATCTTTAGATACTTGGATAATCAGGACTTTATTCGGATTGAAAGGGACGATAAAATATACTTCGCCAATTCGGAAGGTGATGAATATGCTCAAATCAGATATGATAAAGATGATGGTTGGTGTGGAATATATGACAGATTAATAAATGAAATTTCTTCTTTCTTTTCTTTGGGAGAATCTTATTCTGAACAAGTTATTGGTAGATGGGTTGAGAATACGCTCCAAATGAGTGTCACTGTCACCTCTAATAAATTGTATTTTAATTGATTTCCCGTTGAGAATACCCTCTAACTAATATTTATATATCATATGAAATACCTTATCACCGAATCACAATTAGATAAAGTAGTCTTTCGTTATCTTGACAATCAGGATTTTATTCTTGTTGGTAATGGTCTTAGTTTATTTTTTATTAATTCTGAAGGTGATGAATCCGCACAAATTAGATATAATAAAGATGATGGTTGGTGTTATATTAACTACGATTTAATTAGAGAGATTACCACCTTCTTTTCTATGAAAACATATGACGCTGAAAAGATTATCAGTAAATGGGTTGAATATGTTTTGGAGATGGAAGTGACTAACATCGGCAAACCTGGATATGTAACATCAAACACACTATACTATTCCGTATGAAATACTTAATCACCGAATCACAGTTAGATAGAGTAATCTTTAAATACTTGGATAATCAGGATTTTATTCAGATTGAAAAAGAAAATAGTATATACTTTGTTAATTCTAAGAATGGTAAAAATGGTGAGATTAGATATGATAAAGAATATGGTTGGTGTGCAATATACCGCAAATTAATTAAGGAAATATCCTCGTTCTTTTCTTTGGGTGAATCTGTTTCTGAGGAAATTATCAGTAATTGGGTTGAGGATACCCTACAAATGAAAGTTACCAATACCTTTGACTATTGCTGTAGATTTCGTTTATAAGTTAAGAATACCCTCTAACTAATATTTATATATAATGAAATATCTTATAACAGAATCACAATTAGATAAAGTAATCTTTATATACTTGGATAATCAGGACTTTATTCAGATTAAAAGAGGAAGTGCAATATACTTCGTTAATTCAGAGGGTGATGAATATACCAACTCATTAATCCAATACTTTAGAAGTGGTGAGTGTGTAATAAGTTTTGATTTAATTGATGAGATTCAAAAATTCTTCTCTGTAGAATTTGATAATTCTAAATATGTTATTGCTAGATGGGTTGAGAATACTTTGGATAGAAGAGTTAAAGAAGTTATAATTATATAGTAATATTAAACAAATGAAATACCTTATCACCGAATCACAATTAGACAGAGTAATCTTTATATACTTGGATAATCAGGACTTTATTCAGATTGAGAAGGGTGATGGTATATACTTTGTAAATTCAGAAGGTGATGAATATGCTCAGATTAGATATTTTAAAAAGGATAGTAAATGCGTCATATATGCAGGACTAATTGAGGAGGTAGCTTCTTTCTTTTCTATGCAAGGTTATGATGCTAGGGAAGCTATCGGTAGATGGGTTGAGGAGACCTTAAAGGTAGATATTGATTATTGTTTGTGGGCGTATAATATTAAATCTGAGTGGATGCAGATTCCGTCTAATTAATATTTATATATAATGAAATATCTTATCACCGAATCACAGTTAGATACATTTTTACGTAGGAGGTTTTCTATGGATAAATTGGAAAAACTTAAAGATGATTATAACTACGCAATGGATGAGGAGGATTTTGAAGATTCTGCCGACAGAGAGGATTACATTTATACATTAATAGATGATTTCATTGATAGAAATAGGGGCGAGGAGTTTTCACAATATGATAACGAACCTGAATTCTATGAGAAACGCTCCCATTATGTTAGAGCATTACTTAAATTCTTACATTCATAATATCATGAAACTATTAATCACCGAATCTAAATTAAAAACATTCATTAAGGACAAGTTTAATATTGACTTAACAGGTCGTGTGGAGCTTGACCCAAGTATATATTCATTACTGATTGATTTTGATTTCTATTTTAGTTATGATGGTTTACGAAGAAGACAATTAGGTGATAACTATGGTCCGATGTATCTTATAGAATTGGATGGTAATCGTAAGGTATTATATCAAATGAATTATAGTTCAAACCACCCATTGATTCTTGATAATAAAGGTGATTTGTATGAAGAATCCGATTTTATGAGCATGTTAGGAATCCGAGCTCTTGGGATAACATTAGAACAATTTCTTGATTTATATATATGAAATACTTGATAACAGAATCACAATTAAATAAAGTAATATTTAAGTACTTGGATAATCAGGATTTCATTCAGGTTAATTATACATATGAAACTTATTTTGTTAATTCAAGGAGCGATAGACAAGGTGTTATAAGATATGATAGTCAAGACGATAGATGTTATATAGATTTTAATTTAATAGATGAAGTATCAAGTTTTTTTTCTTTAAAAGAAACTTATTCTAAAAATATTATTAAAAAATGGGTTGGTAATAAATTAAATGTGGAAATTAAAGACGTTGCAGGAATTGGGGAATTCTTTTCAGAATACTTACGTATGCGTTAATTATAAATGATGAAATACATTATAACAGAATCACAATATAAGTTAATCACCGAGCTTGAAAGAACTTGGAGAAATGTTGAGTATGCCGAGCAATATGAGAAACTTAAACATAAACTTGTTCCTTATTTTGAGAAGTTGGTTGACTCATATGATGAAAGTGAATTTAGAATTGGTTTATTTAACTCTGAAGGGAAACTAATGATGATGTATATAAAACAAACTGGTGAATTATATTATAGTAGACATCTTGATAACTTATATCAAAGGATATTTCCCCATCCCATTTGGTTAGTACACAGTGATTTTATTCTATCAGATGTATTTAATATATACTTCCCAGACTATGAAGTTAAATCAGTTAAAAGTGTAATATTCTCATGAAATATCTAATCAAAGAATCACAATTAAATAAAGTAATCTTTAAGTATCTTGATAATCAAGACTTTGTTCAACTTGAAAAGGTTAGTAGTATTTATTTTCTTAATTTCGAGGATGATACAAATGCCCAAATTAAAGTTAATGAAACGAGTAGATGGTGTACAATTTCAAGAAGTTTAATGGATGAGGTTGCCTCTTTCTTTTCTTTAAAAAACTATGAAGCAATGTCAATTATTGCAAGATGGGTTGAAAACAAATTAGGATTGGAGTTTGGTACCGTAGAGAGTCAATCCAATATCGTAGTTTATTACTTTTAATCGTTGGTATTCTACCACGAATGCGATTAATTATTTAAAAATTTGTAGTCCAATAATTTTTTGTTTATCTTTGTGTTTATGAGTAAAGATAGACTAAAACAAATCATATTCAAAGAGCTATATAAAGACCTATCCAATGTGGAAATAATCCCATATAATGATTCCATATGGTTTATTGATAGAAAAGAAAGGTATTGGTATTTTGAACTTGAAAAAAACGGAAATCTATATTGGAGATACTCATTCTTCAATAACTTTTTTAAGATATTCAGTATGGAACCTAATCAGTTTGAACCAATTATATCTGAATGGGTGGAAGAGGTATTAAATCATAGGGTATCTACAACTGAAACTTACGATTCTATCCAAGGGGTAATGGTGGAAGAGGTATTAAATCATAGGGTATCTACAACCTGCACATGGCATCAGTCCCAAATTCATGCGGTGGAAAAGGTATTAAATCGTAAGGTATCTACAACTGTTCCATTGGTATTGGATGGGCCACAATCGGTGGAAGAGGTATTAAATCGTAAGGTATCTACAACTGAACTTCAGTTACGGGTAAGGTTCCCAATGGTGGAAGAGGTATTAAATCATAAGGTATCTACAACCAAACGCATCAAAGACCAACTGAATTGGCAGGTGGAAGAGATATTAAATCATAAGGTATCTACAACAGCACCTCAGGCGGACCTTCTCAAACCATCGGTGGAAGAGATATTAAATCATAAGGTATTAACAACATGGTCAGGTCACTCAACCCAACCAAATATGGTGGAAGAGGTCTTAAATCATAAGGTATCTACAACTCTTCATCATGACTGGAAATGCTCAAACGAGGTGGAAGAAGTCTTAAATCATAAGGTAGAAACAACAAAAAGTTTTGGTGCGCCCAAACACTTTCAGGTAGATAAGGTATTAAATCATAAGGTATCTACAACTACCAAGAGCAGTCGGAGCCGGAGGAGAAAGGTGGAAGATACATTAAATGAAAACCCCACTGAGTAGCGAATTCAATGGGGTTAATGTAGCCTAAACTACAGCGGTCCTAAGCCCGTATCTTTAATGTTCTTGTAGGTTCATCTACGATAATTCTTATACAGTTTTTTTATTTCTTTATCAAAATGATTGGATACATCCGTCACAAATTCTATTTCTTCTTCTTCAGGTAACTCTTCCCATCCCAAACCAAAATCTTGCCATATAGCCGCCTCCACAGCTTTTAATGTCAATTCATATTTAAATCGGTTATAACTTTCTGTTTCATAAAATACTTGTTGAGCATGAAGTTTAAGTAATTCTTTAACCTTATCTAAATTAACTCTCCTTCTGAAGAACATTGTTTCCTCTTTGAGTATCTTTCTTATTTGTTCCTGTAGGTTCATATTAGTTTCCACAATTAATGTGATAGTATTCTTTTATTTTTTCTCCGTATTTGTCTTTAATATATTTAACCATATCATAATATATTTCACCCCACTCTCCTGAATTATCATCAATATCTGCAAAATGATTATAATACATAAATTCAATCACCGCTTCTCCAACAACATCTAATAATTCTTCACCACTTCTATAATATCCACATATAATATCAGGTCTATAAACTGCACTCATCAATCTATGAAATTCATCATCAACCATCCCTAATCTTCTTCTGAGACGAGTATTCATCTTTGTTTCCTCTTTGAGTATCCTTCTTATGTGTTCTTGTAGGTTCATATTAATTACTTTTTCCTGTTCCCTTATGTATTAATTTCAAACAATCAGGTGATATGTTATCAAATGTAACTATATGGTATTTGTAGTCACCACCCTCAAAATGTCTATCTTTATACCAAGTAACACCAGCACATTCTGTATTAATTACCCATATATCATCGTCATAGGTTGAGTCAAACATTTGTTTCTTATCTAATGAATCTGTCGCAAATATTGATGGTCTACATTCTAAATTACCTCCAACATGCTGTTGGTAGCAATCTCCCACATAGGTTTGTAAACCTGTAAGTTCTATGTTCTCTCTCCATATAGGATTTGATTTGTGTACAACAAATTTGCCAGGAGTATATTCATCTCCTGATGGAGAATATAGTTCTTCCCTTAATATTGATTCTTTAATTCCCTTCCTTTCATTATACATCTGTATAATTCTGTCTCTATAATGATTTTCTAATTCTTGATGTATATCATCATACCAAAATTCATCTTCAGGTAATGTGCTAACAAATCTCCAATGTACCCCATCCATCATAAAGGTTATTGTTGTGTAAATTAACTCATCTAAAAAATGTGAACTAAAAACTTTTCTTTTTTTTGTAAGACGATAAGCTTCTTCAAAAGATTCAAGAAATTCATTTTCCATTTCATTATAAGAAAGTCTTCTTCTTATCCTTGGTGATAATTCTTCTCTTAATACTCTTCTAATTGTTTCTTGTAGGTCATTACCTTTAATAACTCTAACAATCATTGGTCCATGTAATTTATTATATAGGTCAAAAGATTTTGAACTTCTACCAGGATGTCCGACAGGTAATCCTCTAGTGCCAAACAATGAATTCTCGTGTCCAAACATATTATCCATATCATAAAAATTATCAAAATAAAAATCTTCATAATTTTTATCATCAAAAAATCTATCAGGATAAGACCTGTCATTATCATTAGTCCATTGGTTAGGTATTCCATTCCAACCATAATAATGATTTGATGTTTGTCTATGTAGGTTCATATTATTCGGAATATAAATAAAAAAAGAATTTAAATGGGAAAAACCTTGTAACAATTGAGCCAATTTCTTTAATAAAGTTTTGTTTTACTTTATTGAAATTTTTTGGGTTATCTATAGCAAATTGTCTATCATAGAATATATTAACGTTATAACCTTCAATCCTTTCGTCATATTCAAACTCAACACGTTTAACCGCCTCAAATTTTAGTTTACTAAATAATTTATTGGCAGTTTTTATAAAATGTTTTATCTTATCAAACTTTTCACTTTCTTCGGTCTCTTCCCTTAATGCTCTAACAATACTTTCTCTCATAGGACTATAACCCATATTATCATCTAACCTATCATCCATATCTTGTCGTAGTTTAGGTAAAAAATTATCCATTATAATTTCATATACACTTGGTAAATAAACTTTTTCATACCAACTAAATAAATCATCCACATTACTAAAAGTATCAACCTCATTAAGTTGTTCGTAGTAATCCCCACCGCCTTCAATTTCAGCAATAAGTATATTATCATCCCCATTAACCAATGAATACCAATCAGTTTCAACAGGAGTCCACGTCATACCATCCCAAAAAGGAGTCGCCATTACCCATACTGTTTCAACCATATTAGGTAAGAAGTGTTCCCCATAAAATTTACCTTCCCAATAAACAACATTATCAGAATTTGTTGAAATCTCAAATTCTTTGTATCTCGTTGGTAATTCTTTGTTGTCAATATTTTCAGTTAGTATTTCATTAGCCAGTCCAGTATTACTTTCAATTTTCATCCCAAGTATTTTCACAAGTTTTGTTAATGAAATACCCATCATTTTTTTGGTATCCCATAACCCAATCTGACTGACTATATTTCTAATATTTTCAATTCCTTTGCTCATTACTTAATCTATCCATTTCTTTATTACGAAGTTTTTTTAAATACAAATCTTCAATATATCCAGGTTCATTATCTTCATATCTTAATAAATCATTTCTTTTAAACAAAGTCCCTTTCATAATAAACTCAATCATATCATCCTGAGTAACACCTTCAGGTTTTTCAGTAACTGGTGGGACACATATATCAACTCTATCCATAAATGATAATCCGTCCACAGATATATCATTTCTACCCATTTCATTTATTATGTCGTTTAGAAAATTATCTTCAAACCATTCTTCAATTAAGTAAAGAAGATAGTTTTTTCTAATAGGTACAAAATTTAATATATCGTCAAAAAACTCTTTGGGTATGGATAAAAATGACTCCATGAATTTTCTTTCAGATGTTGGTCTGCGGTCATCAGTTTCTTCAAAAAACAATGCTAAATTCATCATTTTTTTACCATTTTTACAAAACTCAATATCGTGTCTTGTTTTATAACTTTCAGTGTGATACATATTCATATCTGAAAAAATCTTATTCAACCTATCTAAAATAAATTTTTCAGTTCTTTCATTTGATTTCAAATACTTCTTACGAGCTTCTTCTCGTAGAACTTCTAATATTTGTTCTTTTAAATTATTTTTAAAGTAACTCGGAAAAAACAATTTTTTATCCTCATCAGAAAATTCACCAATTTCAGAAACTTCATTTCCAAAATGATAACTACCTAATCTTCCGTTCTTAAAACTAAAATCAACAACATGATAACCAATCTTAGGTTCTTTAACGTATTCCCATCCTAATGGTTTATTATCTAAATTAGGATTTTCTTGGACGTATTTAGGGTAAGCATCATTCCAAGTCGCAACTCTCCACTGACCATTATCAGAAACTAAAAGTACCATTTTACCATTTTTTGATTTTGATATTGATACCTTAAAACCTCTGTCCATTAAAAACTCAATTGAACTAGCCTCATTTCCATATTTTGGGTCAACAAACACGGACATATCACTCCATTCGTGTAATCCTTTATCTTCACCCGCAGTATTCTGATGATAAGATTTCCATCTTCTTAATCTACCGTCAGGCATTCTAACGTATTTAGAACCTTGAGATGTTTTGAAGAATGTAATATCATTGATATTAAAATTAGTATTCTCCTGAATTACCATTTCATCATTATTTTCTTTAGTTTCAACAGGTTTAACCATAAGCCAACTGAATGATAAATATTTTGGAGATTTACCTCCGTAGATTGATTTGAATACTAAAATGAATGATTCTTTAAGTTGGTCAATCCAACCATCATTTATACCAACCAAATCACCAAAACTATAATCATCGTAATCACTTCCAAATTCAGGTACTGGTTTATAATCATTATATTTTCTCCATTGTGTCCCTATCCAATCTGCGTCAACATAAATGTTACCATCCATATATAAGTATTTTTGGTTATCATTCATTCCCGCACGAGATATTTCAATACCTTCAAACCACCAAGGGAATTTTTGGGATAACAGTTTATTCAAAACTTTATTGAATACTTTTAATTGTGGCTCATTTAATTGTCCTGTATTATTCATTATTCTATTATCCGTTTTCTTTATATATACCATTATAATATACTTCGTATAATACAATTTCATATAAATTATTAAATATGTGTTCAGGTAATTGTGAGTATGCCAAATTTATAAGTCCACGATACTGGCCTTCATTATCAAATCTTTCTCCCGTTACGCCACCCTCACCAAAATACTGAAGTTCGTAATTCCTATAACCATTGTTAGTTTTGGTATTATACATCAAAGACGACATCTTATCACTACTAGCATAATCACTTAACCATTGACTAACTAAATGTTCCGCGGTATCGTCCAAGAATTGGTATTTAACACCTTTTGGTAGCACGTCTAAATCAATTACTTTAGCTAATTTGTATGGGTTTAAATTAGAAAATTTTAAGAAATTAAATAACCCTTGTTTTTCAATAAGTTTTAACGCTTTACTCTCACTTTCTTGGATAGGTTTCTTTTTCTCATCATACCACCATTTACTTTTGTCATATGACTCAAGTGTTTCTGTATTATAACTTACACCACCTTTAAATATAGGAAAGAATTTACGAATAGCAGTCCTAGTATTACTCAAACTACTATGAAATATATCTGACTCTTCACCTGAAAAAGGACTTTTCATTAAAACGGTAACATGACATTGAGTTCCGTAATCAGTATTGTAGATATTAACCACAACATCATAGAAATTATCATTAAGAATACTTTTGTCAAATCTTTTTTTTACAAATGATGCAATTATTTTTTCTAACTTACTGTTATCCATTATTATTTAATTGTCTTGACGTTTAAATTAAAATTTTCTTTAAACCACTCTTTAAATATAGGTTTCCATAATCTTCCGAATAAAGAATTGAAATCCTCACTTTGTTCTTTTTTTATTATAACGATTGGGCTAACTTTTCTATATTCATAATCTTCTTCATCAAAGTAGTCTTCAGAAATCCACTCAAACACCACATTATTATCTGAAAAATTACCTATATAAAAAATATACTTAGTTTCATCGGGATTACCAAATTCGTCTTCATCATATGTCCAATATAACTCATTTGTACCAAAAACTGTATCAAAGTAAGCCTTAACATAGTTACTAAATCTATTAAATTGTTCAGTTTCAAGTAAAATCACCATAATATATAAATACAGTTTGACATATTAATTTTTAATTTTTATAATTAATTATTAATAATTAAAAAATAAAAAAAATGGGAAAAAAATCATCAAAAGGTCGTTATGTATGTAAAGTAGGATTTTATGACATATATGCGAAGGACAATTTAAAACCTGCAAAAGAAAATAAGAACAAGTGGGCAATAGGTGAAGTTATTTCAACTGAATTTTTAGTATACCACTCTAAAAAAATTGTTAGTAAGGGTATTAAAAATAAAGATTTGGCAATTAAAAATGCTTTGGAGTTGTTAGGTGTGAAGTATAGAGAAATTTATAGTCTATAACAAATTAAAAACCCCCAAATTGGGGGTTTTTAATATTTATTTTTTTCTTTTACCACTTTTACCTTTACAGTGAGCTCTTTGGGAGAATCCTTTAGGATTATCACAATCTATACTCATTTTATACTTCTCTGACCATTTTTCTATAATTTGGTCAATCTCCTCAATATAATCAAATTTTTGATTAAAATCGGGATGTTCAACATAATCATCCGAATGTTTTATTTTATTATAATCGTTAATACCTTTTTGAAAATAAGGTTTATCATTTTTTTTGGATTCAAGAATAAAACCCATTATTTTCCTTATTTTATCCACCTCGTGACCAACTGTTTTCATATTTTGTTGTTAGTTAAAGATTATGCCCTTATGAGACTTTAAAATAATGTAACGACTTGTTTCCCTTTTCGTCACATTTAACAAATCCTCTATCTTTATATAGATTATTTGCCACAGAATTATCGTTATCAACTATAATTAAGATAAATTGTTTTTTGTTTTCTTTACATTCCTGTTCACATGAATCTAATAGTTTATGGGAATATCCCTTACCTCTGAACTGAGGTAATATTTCTAAATCCTGTAAATAATATGAATTGTCCTGATTGAAGTTATCAGTGTTTAAAATTGAAAAGTAAGGTTCAATATTTGTAGCTTGGTTGAAATCAACTAATTGACAGTTACCAAAATTAAATTTATTATCTCCAACAGAAATGAAAGTACCGTCATCTTTTTTTGATTTTAGTACTTTGATGTTTGAGTCAGACTCTAACATTATTCCTTTTATTCTATTTAGTTGGCTAAACAGATTCATAATAATAAATATCAGATAAGTTAGATATCTCCACTTTCAATTGGAGGTTCCGCAAAAGAAACTAAATCTTTATATTTGTTTATATCATAGTTTTTGTTTTCAAAAACATAATATTTTTTATTAGATATAAACATAAATCTATCAACTGTTTTACCGTATTTTTTAAAATTTGAAGTCCTGATATTGTATCTCCCATTTTGTTGGAACATAGTTGATTTTAATGGTTTTATTTGATAGTATAAATTATCGTCGTTCACTTTGAAGTCTCTACCAAAAAGAGTGTCTTGTTTTGACCCAGGACAGTATTGTGTTAAACCGTCTTCAGTTATATTATGAATTTTAATTAAAACGGGTATTGCTCTCTGTTCATTTTCAATACCTATTTTAATTGTTGTTAAATTCAATGACTCCAATTCATCAATGATTCTTGATTCAGGTGAAAAAATCATGTTCGCATTATCCTCAATCCAACTAACAAAACTATTTAATACTGTTCCAAAATTAAGGTCGGTAACTTCTTCAAAGTTTTTACCTTTATCTGAATTAAGGAACATTTCAAAGATATATTTAATTACTTCTGAGTTAGTATCAAAATAATTAAGTATAGACCAATTAGATATTAATTCATTGTTTTTACCATATGAAATACCCTTGTAATTAATAACCCCTTGGTTAGTTTCACAATTTGCTGATGAGTCAGAAACTCCATATAACGGATTTCCATCTTTATCTTTTAGTCTTGAATATATTCTTTGTAAGATATCTCTAACCTTTTTTTGATATTTTTTACTGTCGTCACTTTTTATTTTAATAGCGATTTCACTGGTATCAATACCTGAAAACCTTTTTTTAAATTCAGGGTACTTTTTTGTAAGTTTTGTCGCACTAACCTTTAATGCATCTCCAGCCGAATTAGAATATAAATCACGACTATCCAATATAAATTCACCAGCACTTCCTTTTAGTTTAGTTAAAGGAATAATTTCAGGTTCAAAACCATCAGTACCGGTGTCAAAATGTTTATTATCTTCAACCTCAGTCAAACCATTAAACCATACCCAATTTGCTGAATTATGGCGACTTAAATTAATTACCTTGTAATTATAGGTTTTTCCAAAATGGTCTATTGTAGATTCTTTAATTAAAACCTCCTCTTTTAATATTTTCAATATTAATTCTTTCATTTTTAAAAATTAGTTTTAAATGTTAAGTTAACATTTTTATTTGGTGACAATGGTTCAAAAGATATAGTAAATTTACCATTAGTGTATTTAACTTGTGAAACTGGAAATTGCATTCCCGATTCCATGTCTTTAACATAAAAAGAACTTAGGTTAATACCTGATTTACTCATCATTGATAAGAAATCATTTACTGGCGTTTGTTTTCCCTTAACATAATTAAACTTGAAGTCTTTAGGGAAAACAGACTTATCACTTACTTTAACACTTTGATACTTTTTGAAGAGTGACTCCAAATTTTCTTCTCCGTTTTGAGTATACTGTTCATTTATTAAATCACCATTAGTATAGACAGGAGTTATAACATCTATTTGGTTATCAATTTTATACCAAAACTCATTTATATAATTAATTAAATTATTAACCCTTTTTTCAGATTTTTCATAATCTTTATGAACTTCAAAAACCAATACATTCTTACCTGAGTCCTTATATAAATTAAAATTTGATAGGTTACTTGGTGAAAATGTATTTAACAAATGAGTAATGATTTGTGTTTTCTTGTTATGTCTCATTGATTATAAATAATTATTCAGGTTTCAATATTTGTATAGCTTCAGGAAAATCCTTATTCAAAACATCCTCATCTTTATTAGTATAAGGAATATTTTGTAAAACGTATCTAATTGAATTTAGACCTGAAATCTTCTTATCATTAGAATCCAAAACGACCCAAGGATGGTTAACCGTTGATGTTTTATCAAAAAGTTTTTGTTTATACTCCGTAAACTTCTCCCACACATCTTGCATCTTTTCATCATTCTCAGAATACTTCCAATATTTCAATGGTGACTTCTGTCTAAAATCAAATCTTTTGGCTTGAGTTTCTTTATCTATTGAGAACCAAAGTTTAAATAGATAATCACCATCAACAACTAATGACTCCTCAAAGTCCTGTACATTATCCATAAAGTCTTCATACTCTTCTGAAGAACCGTAACCCATTACAGGTTCAACTAAACCTCTATTGTACCAACTTCTATCAAAGAAATTAATTTTACCTTTTTCTATTTGTTTTCTATACCTATCCCACCAATTCTTTCTTTCCTCAGGTGTTGGAATACCGAGAGCAATAACTTTATAATATCTTGGATTTAAGTTTTCTGTAAACTTCTTAATTGTTGAGCCTTTACCTGCCGAGTCTCTACCTTCAAAAACGATAATAACAGTTTTACCTGTTTGTTTTAACCACTCTTGTAATTTTAATAACTCAACTTGAAGAAAG
>Ga0315899_10003221_pt1 | contig 17814 bp, 17 predicted proteins | sample LakEriMetagenome_2_FD_203518 | JGI IMG/M metagenome (GOLD analysis project Ga0315899, IMG submission 203518) | Freshwater fungal communities from buoy surface, Lake Erie, Ohio, United States - Buoy 4 MA112 | ecosystem: Environmental > Aquatic > Freshwater > Lake | place: USA: Lake Erie, Ohio... | reverse complement strand
ATTTTTATCCCGAATGTTCCAACGGTTTATTGTTTTTTCAACAGCTTGGGATTGATCGTTTCGTCTGGATTGAGGAAGCCGCCAGCGTAAAGGACCACGCGTTCCGTGCCATCAAGTCCTTCTTCGATGATCAGGCCGTTTGCGGTGACAGGGCCAACCTTGACGGGCCGTTGCTTCACCTTATTGTCTTTACCAACGACATATACAAAGCTGCCGTTAGGGCCGGTTTGAACCGCGGACTCAGCCAGAACGGGCGCTGTCATGGCACCGGATTTGATTTCCACAGACGCAAAACCGCCTGGGCGCAGAGCCTTGTCAAAGGGCAAAGCCACGCGGGCCATCCCTTGGCGGCTTTGTGCATCGATCATGGGCGAAATCTGCCAGATGTTTCCGCTGAAAACGCGATCAGTCCCAACGGGGGTAACTGTTGCAGGAATGCCAACATCAACCTGTGCCAGATCATCTTCGCTCAGCTTCGTCTGAAGCTCAAGCTGGCCGTCCTTAGCGATGCGGAATAGGATGCCGCTACCAGCAGATACGGTCTGGCCAGTTTCGACATTACGTTCGAGCACATAACCAGAAACAGGGGCGCGGATGTCCAACCTTGCGTTTCGTGCACGCGTTTCGGCAAGCTGGGCATTAGCGACGTTAACGCGGGCACGGGTTGCGTCCCGTGTGGCAGTTTTGCGATCAACGTCCGCTTTTGAAATAAATCCGCGCGCAACCAGCTGCATGGCACGATCGAGCTCGTTTTGGGCCAACTGCAAGTCAGCGCGGGTAACGCCGATTTGCGCCTCAAGTGCTGCCGCCTGTTGGGCTTGGACTGAACGATCTACGCTCACAAGAATATCACCCTGGGTTACCCAGTCGCCAGCGTCTGCGTAAACTTGAAGCACGCGGCCACCTTCACCAACAACACCAACGGGTATTTCCCGGCGCGCTGCCAAGGTGCCGGTGGCATTAATAGTCCGGGCAACCGTGTCGCGGCCAGGGACGACAACCGAAACGGTCTGCGCCTGCGCTGCTTTCTCCGCTTCGGCTGAAGCTACTGGATCATTGCTCTTGCCGAAAAAATAATAAGCGCCGCCTGCGACAATCAATATCGCCGTTATCACCGCCGCAATGATTATACGACGCCGGTTGCGATCCGCGTTATCGTCTTGCATTTCGTCATTCAGCGCGCCGCTCATCGTTGTCTCGTAATTCATACTGGTTTTCCAAGTTCAGTGCCGGGGGAGCGTGAGTTTCCCCTTAATATCCGTAATATCGCTGTATTACCCTAATAAGTCACTTGTCGCAAGGCGAGGAACGTCGAAGGGTTCAAAGAAGGTTTACGCTTTAGAGTAGCCTGAAACCCTGTGGGTAACAATACAGACTGATGCCTCATATGTTTCGACAAACGGCATAAAAAAGCATCGCAGAATGTGATTGGCATTGAGTTATTGAAAATTGATCCTGCGCTGTTGGGCAAAGCCCAAAGGCGACAAAGAAAACCCAGCCTCATGCGGCTGGGTTTCCTCGTTATCTAACTGAAACAATTTTTTGGCTCAGGACCTAACTGACGCCTGGAGGGTGATTTTCATGATTTCTGACCCTCACGTCAGTATTTCTGCTGCCGCTCGTAAAGATCACGATAATGCTGGATACGGGTCACACGAAGGCCCGGCATGCCGCACCTGTCAACTGCGCGCTGCCATGACGCAAATTCTTCAAGCGTTAGGTTGTAACGTTCGCAGACATCATTGATCGACAATAACCCACCATTAACGGCTGCGACAACCTCGGCCTTGCGGCGCACGACCCAACGCGTCGTGCCACGAGGTGGCAGGCTATCTAGGGTAAGTGGCTCGCCCAACGGGCCAACGACCTGTGAGGGACGGAATTTCTGATTTTCAATCATGATTTTTTTCTGCTCCATGCGCCTTGAGGTTCAATTCTGGGCCTGTTCTGGAAAGAGGTAAGATGTGATTCTTATTATTAGCTGAAGTGGAATGGTATATGGGATCTTCATTCATTTCTGCTGGCGCCGTTTTTTGCCAAAAGGAGCCGCGGACCTCAATATCCGGGTTGGGTTCCGCCGCGAAACACTGGATGCGCGCGGCAAGAGCGCCGCCATCGTTTATGTTGCCATGTGCAGCAAGGCGCATTGCGCGGACGGTTCGGCTTTTTGCCTGCCGCGCACGCGCCGCTTCGAGCACCGACCCGCTGCTTTCCTTCGAGAGGTCGGGGGGTGTGCTCATCGCGCGGTGGGGAAAATTCGTTTCCATCACTTCAAGCTACACATCTAAACTCTAATATGAGGTAAATATGCCGTCCAGATGATGCTAGATGGAATTACCCGTAAGTGTTTTTTCAACACCATTGGCAATGCGTCTGCATCCGGAATCTAATGAGAAAACTAGCTATTCGTCGTTTAAGCTTTTAGGGACGCCTTCTGATGACTGCCGACATATATCATTCCGATTTTCAACTCGGCCCTGACTTAAGCGGCAAGCGAATCGTCGTCGCTATGTCGGGTGGCGTTGATTCGTCTGTAGTAGCGGCCCTTGCCGCAAGGACGGGCGCAGAAACGATCGGTGTTACCTTGCAGCTTTATGACCATGGCAGCGCTGTAAAGCGCGCAGGGGCATGCTGCGCCGGTCAGGATATCCGCGATGCGCGCGCCGTAGCGGATAAGCTTGGCATTGCGCATTATGTGTTCGACCATGAGAGCCGGTTCCGCGAATCGGTTATCGAGCATTTCGCCGATGAATATATGGCTGGGCGAACCCCAATTCCCTGCGTACGCTGCAACATGGGCGTAAAGTTCACTGACCTGTTCCGGCTGGCGCGCGAGCTTGGTGCCGATTGCCTTGCCACTGGCCATTATGTCCGCCGCGTCGAGGGCGAAGCCGGCTCTGAGCTTCACCGTGCTGCCGACCCTGCGCGTGACCAAAGCTATTTCCTGTTTGCAACTACGCAGGACCAACTCGATTATTTGCGTTTCCCTTTGGGCGGCATGCCCAAGCCTCATGTTCGCGCTATTGCGCAAGAAATGGGGTTGATCGTGGCTATGAAGCCCGACAGTCAGGACATCTGCTTTGTACCAGACGGGGATTATGCCAGCGTTGTGCGTAAAATTCGGCCCGATGCTGAAATCGGCGGTGACATCGTGCACCTCGATGGTCGCGTACTTGGTCAGCACAAGGGCCTTATCCATTACACAGTTGGTCAGCGCAAAGGTCTTGAGGTTGGGGGCCAGCCAGTGCCCTTATATGTCATCCGCCTTGATCCAGCGACGCAGCGCGTGATTGTTGGTCCGCGCGCGGCGCTTGCGGTTCAGGCAGCGCGCATCATCGACTCCAACTGGCTAACCAGTACTGGAAACCGGCCAGTGATGGCAAAGGTACGGTCCATGTCGCGCCCGGTGGCCGCCCAACTTGACGGTGAATGGCTGCGTTTTGACGTGCCTGAATATGGCGTCGCGCCCGGGCAGGCAGCTGTTTTGTATGACGGTGACCGGGTTCTTGGTGGAGGTTGGATTGAGGAAACAGTGGCGGTGGAGTTAGCCCTAGCCAGCTAGGGTCAGGCCCTATTAAATCCAGCGATCGCGCAGAGGCAACTTAAAGCGCTTCGATCTCTGCCTCATTCAACTGCATACAGCCAAAGGCACCGCGCCGTTCCGCCACAGCTTCGGCCAGGAACGGCACCGATGCGTAAATGCGTTTGTTTTCGGGATCGTCGCTTAGCCGCACAATCTCCATCCCTTTTTCCTTATCGGTTTCGCAAGATGCCATGTCACGACCTTCGATATAACGGCACGCGCATGTAATATGCGCACCATAAGCCGCAGCAACCCGCGCTTGCCCCGTTATGCTGTTCCAGTTCCATAGCAACCAAACGGCAGCAACGCCGAATAGGATTGCACCCACAATCTTCAGCTTTTTGAACCGGCGTGGTGTTTCTTTTGTAATTTGGGTCGAAGTTGCGGTTGCCATGGGGCCTCCATTTGGTGCATCGAAGCACACTATGCCTAGAAACAAATTCCGTCCCGCCGCAACCGCTTTTTGCGCCATCTTTGCTCTGGCGCTTGCCGGATGTGCTTCAGAGCAAACCAAAAAGCCTGCTGGGCCAGGCTTTACGATGATTGTCGACGACGCATCTGTTAGCGAAGAAAAGTTATCAAAAGTCATTGCGCCATTTTTTGACGATCCCGCGCTTTCCGAAACCCGCGCCTTGGTGGTGATGGAAGGCGGTCGTGTGGTGGCAGAACGTTACGCGCCGGGATATGGACCGGACACACGGCTGATCAGCTGGTCGATGGCCAAGAGCGTCACTGCTGTGTTGGTCGGTATGATGGTCGCAGACGGTCGGCTGGCCCTGGATACGCCAGCGATTGTCCCTGAGTGGCAAACGCCGCGCGATGGGCGTGCCAAAATAACGCTGCGCCATTTGCTGCATATGTCATCGGGGCTAGACCATACCGAAATGGCGGAAGGCGGCGTCGAGATTTTTGATGCCGATACACCGCGCATGCTGTTTCTGGATGGCCAGGAAAATGTTGCGCGCTATGCCGAGACCAGGCCGTTGGAGGCCATTCCCGGTGAAAAATTTGAGTATAGCACGGCCACCAGCCATATTCTTTCCGACATCATGACCCGATCCTTGACCGACAGCAAAGATCCTATCGTGCGCCGTGATGCCATGCTGGATTATGCCCGTGGCCGTTTGTTTGAACCGCTTGGCATGACGAGCGCGATACCTCAATTTGACCGCAACGGCACAATGCTGGGGGGAAGCATGATCCATGCAACGGCGCGTGACTGGGCAAAGTTTGGCGAATTTTTGCGGAACAATGGCGCAGTTCGGTCGGCGCAAATGATGCCAACCAGTTGGACGCGCTTTATGAAAACGCAAAGCCCCAATGACAAAAGCTATGGTGCGCATCTGTGGTTGAATCATAAGCGCAACGACGGTTGGGATCAGGTACTCTTTCCCGGAAAGGCACCATCCGACGTCTTTGCCGCTTTGGGCCATCTTGGGCAGTTTGTTGTAGTTTCACCCCAGCATCGGTTGACGATCGTGCGGCTTGGCAACACACCCGATGATAAGCTCAGCCCAATTGACGATCAACTGGCGAAGCTGATTTCGGTTTTCCCTAAACGTTAAGTTAAGCGAACGTTAGAGCTTCGCGACAGGCGCGTTGTCCCCAAGGTCCTGGAACCATGCTTCGACTGGACCGCTCAATTTAATCAGCAACGGATTGCCCTTGCGGTCACGCGCTTTGCCCGCTTGCACCTTAATCCAGCTTTCGGAAATACAATATTCCTCAACCGTGGTGCGGGTTGCGCCCTTAAAACGAATGCCGATCCCGCGCGACAATAGGTCGCCATCGAAATGCGGGCTCATCGGGTTAACCGATAAATGATTAGGTGGGGTGTCGGTACCCGCGGATTTGGTGTCTTCAGTCATGAGCGGCGCTTTGCCGCAAAGCATAGCGCTTGGCAATATAGCGCAGGCAGTGCAGGGGAACGAAATGGCACTTTCAAATAGATATGACGCAATTATTCTTGGTGGCGGTGGAGCTGGGCTCATGTGCGCATTGACCGCGGGGCAACGCGGAAAACGCGTGCTGGTGATCGATCATGCATCTGGCCCTGGTAAGAAAATCCTGATTTCGGGTGGCGGGCGGTGCAACTTTACCAATGTAAACGCGACGACGACACATGCGCAGGAACGCTATTTGTCCGCAAATCTACATTTCGCAAAGTCGGCACTGGGACGTTATACGCCGCAGGATTTTATCGAACTCGTGCGCAGCCACAATATCGCGTTTCATGAAAAAACGCTGGGGCAATTATTCTGCGACGGGTCAGCGCGGCAGATTGTCGCAATGCTGATGGCCGAATGCGACAAGTCTGCTGCTGCGGGGGGGCATGTTGATTTCGTGTTTGACGCGCCCGTGGGTGAAGTCACACATGATGGAAGCGACTATCACGTTACATATAACGGCGTTCATGCGCAGGGTGGAGCGCTGGTGATCGCAACGGGCGGCCCAAGCATTCCCAAAATGGGTGCAACTGCCTTTGCTTATGATCTTGGTCGTCAGTTTGGCCTGAAGATTGTGGAACCTAGACCAGCGCTCGTGCCATTAACACTTGGGGGTGACGACATATTGTTTCGTGAGTTGTCGGGGGTGTCGGCAGAGGTTGTTGCCCGACATCAGAAGACCGCATTCCGTGAAGCCGCGTTGTTTACCCATCGTGGCCTCAGCGGTCCTGCGGTTCTACAAATCAGCAGCTATTGGCGGCCAGGCGATCAAGTCGAAATTGATTTTCTGCCATCGCTGGATGCAACTGAGTTGCTTTTGTCAGAAAAACGGGCGCGGCCGCGCGCGACATTGCGGTCAACGCTGGACCGCGTGTTGCCTGCGCGCTTGGCTGAAGCGCTCGCCGCCAAAATTGGGCTACTCGGCAACCTCGCCGACCAAAACGACCGGAAATTGGTGGGTGCGGGCGCGCTACTCGGCAACTGGCCATTCGTGCCCAATGGGAGCGAGGGCTATGCCAAGGCGGAGGTGACGCTGGGCGGGATTAGCACCGATGGCCTGTCGCAAAAGACTATGGAGGCGAAGAAGATGCCGCGCTTATTCTGTGTAGGCGAGGCCGTTGATGTGACTGGTTGGCTCGGGGGCTACAACTTCCAATGGGCGTGGGCGAGCGGCGTCGCAGCAGGGGAAGCCATTTAGGGTCAGAACCGAGGGCCGTTGCCCAAAGAAAAAGGGCGTCGAAACCGACGCCCTTTTCTGATTTATGCGGCCTGCTTGGCGCGTGATGCTTTTTTCCGCTCATTCGGGTCAAGTAAGCGCTTACGCAGACGAATGTTCTTCGGCGTAACCTCCACCATTTCATCGTTATCGATATATGCAATGGCTTGCTCAAGCGTCAGACGCTTTGGCGGGGTGAGGCGAATGGCGTCGTCCTTGCCGGTCGAACGGAAGTTCGTCAGCTGCTTCGACTTCATCGGGTTGACTTCAAGGTCATCTGGTTTGGCATTTTCGCCGATAATCATGCCTTCATATAGGGCTTCCCCCGGCGAGACCATCAGGATGCCGCGCTCTTCCAATGGGCCAAGGGCGTAAGCTACTGCTTCGCCCGCGCCATTGGAAATCAGTACGCCATTTTTGCGGCCTTCAATCGGACCACGATGCGGGCCATATTTTTCGAACAAGCGGTTCATGATGCCTGTGCCACGCGTGTCGGACAGGAATTCGCCATGATAGCCGATTAGCCCGCGCGAAGGGGCGCTGAAGGTGATGCGCGTCTTGCCACCACCCGAAGGACGCATATCGGTCATGTCACCTTTGCGAACGGCCATTTTCTCGACAACGGTGCCCGAATATTCATCGTCGACATCGATTACGACAGTTTCATAAGGCTCGGTCGGTTGGCCCTTTTCGTCTTCGCGGAACAGCACGCGTGGGCGGCTGATGCCAAGTTCAAAGCCTTCGCGGCGCATCGTTTCGATTAGAACACCCAATTGAAGCTCGCCGCGGCCAGCAACTTCAAAGCTATCCTTGTCTTCTGCTTCCGTGATGCGGACGGCCACGTTGCTTTCGGCTTCGCGCATCAGGCGGTCGCGGATCATGCGGCTTGTGACTTTTGTACCTTCACGGCCAGCCATTGGGCTGTCATTCACCGAAAAGCGCATCGACAATGTTGGCGGATCGATTGGCTGCGCTTGAAGCGGTTCAGTCACCGACGGCTCGGCGATAGTATCGGCGACGGTCGCGGTGGTCATACCGGCGATAGAGATGATGTCGCCTGCCTTGGCTTCTTCCACTGGAACGCGCTCCAGGCCACGGAAGGACATAATCTTCGATGCGCGGCCGGTTTCGACGATCTTGCCGTCAGGGTTCAGTGCATGGATTTGTTGGTTCACCTTGACGGTGCCCGATAACACCAAGCCAGTCAGAATGCGTCCGAGGAAGTTATCGCGGTCAAGCAAAGTGACAAGCATTTTGAATTCGCCGTCAACGTCGGCCTTCGGTTCACGCACATGGCTGACGATCGTTTCAAACATCGGCGTCAGCGTGCCTTCGCGCGCGCTTGGGTCGGTCGATGCATAACCGTTACGGCCCGATGCATAGAGCACTGGAAAATCAAGCTGCTCGTCGGTGGCATCGAGCGACACGAAAAGGTCGAACACTTCGTCCAACACTTCCTGAATGCGCTCGTCAGGACGGTCTACCTTGTTGACGACAACGATTGGGCGAAGTCCCAAAGCGAGGGCCTTGCCGGTAACAAACTTCGTTTGCGGCATCGCGCCTTCAGAAGAATCGACCAAAAGGATGACGCCGTCGACCATCGACAAGATGCGTTCAACTTCGCCGCCAAAGTCCGCGTGACCCGGTGTATCGACGATATTGATGCGGGTCTTTTCACCCTTGTGATCATCCCACTCTACCGATGTGCACTTGGCAAGAATGGTGATTCCGCGTTCTTTTTCGAGGTCGTTTGAATCCATTGCGCGCTCTTCAATGCGCTGGTTGTCGCGGAATGTGCCAGACTGACGGAACAGTTGGTCAACGAGGGTGGTTTTGCCGTGATCGACGTGCGCGATAATGGCGATGTTACGCAATGACATTTGGAAATGGGCCTTTTGGAAGGTCTTCATAGCAGCCACACGCCACCAGATTCTCGCGCGCCACTAACGCAATATCCGCTGCAGCGCAACATCGCTGGTGTTGCAATACGCGATTGCAACGGTCAAAGCGCTCGGATGTTCGCTCGTATCTTCGCTGATCGCTTTGTCCTTTTGTTACTCGCCACGATGTTGCTGGCGAGTTTTATACCCGTGCGCGGTCACGCGGCGGAGGTTGCGTCGCTTATCTCGTCGGCAGCGATATTCCTTTTGTTTTTCCTGAACGGCGTGCGTTTGCCGCGTCATGAAGTTGTCAGTGGCGTACGCAATTGGCAGCTGCAGGGGGCCATTTTCCTGTTCGTATTTGGCGTGATGTCTGCTGCGGGCTTGGCCATGTCACATATTCTTGACAATATATTGCCGCCGATACTTGCTTTGGGATTGCTGTTTACAGGAATATTACCCTCCACCGTTCAATCAGCCGCAGCCTATTGCGCGCTTGCGCGGGGCAATGTCGCAGCGTCCGTTGTTGCGGCGGCTTTAGTCAACTTGGTCGGCGTTGTGCTGTCGCCTTTGCTGTTTGCGCTGCTGGCGCATGTGGGGGAGGCGACTGTCTCTGGCCAAGCCGTCGGCCGCATAGCAATCATCCTCCTTTTGCCCTTTGCGCTGGGCCAAATGGCGCAACGTTGGTGCAAGCCATGGGTTGATGCGCACAAGGACCTAGCAACGTGGATGGACCGCATATCGATTGCTATCGCAGTCTATGTAGCGTTTTCAGGCGCAGTTGTTGCAGGCATCTGGAGCATTGTGCGCGGCGATGAATTGGCTTGGTTAGCGCTTGCTGTGTTGGGCTTGCTGCTGGTCGGCTTTGGCGGCGCGTGGGCATTGGGTGGTGTCATGAAGCTTCCGCGCGGTGACCGGATTACGATGTTGTTTTCCGGCGGGCAGAAAAGCATCGCCATCGGCGCACCGCTCGCCGCGACGATATTTCCGCCAGCGATTGCCGGCATGGTTTTGCTGCCGACGCTTATATATCATATGGCGCAACTGATCTTGTCAGCGCCACTCGCCACGCATTTGGCACGAGATTAGAGGCTGCGTAATGCCTCAGACGGTCGGGCAGCCAAAATCGGTAATGATCCGACGATGCCTAGAACAAAGGTCAATCCAGCGCCGCCGACCAATGTGAGGGCCAAAATCGAATAATCCGGCATGAAGCTGAAATCGAAGATTTGGACCACAACATAATAAGCCGCCAACATGCCAAGCAACAGCGATACCAGACCCAGCACGACCGCCAATGTGCCATATTCAAGTGCCTGAGCGCCCAAAATCTGCCCTCTTGTGCTGCCCAACATTTTCATAATGACGCTATCGTAAATGCGCGACTGCCGCGCGGCGGCGATTGCACCCACAAGCACCGCAATACCAGCCAAGATAGCGATGGACGCTGCTGCGGCAATCGCCTGCGCCATTTGGGTTAACAGAACCGTGATCTGTGCTGTAACTTCCCCAACCTCAATCAAAGACGAGGAAGGGAAGGTCGGAGGAATCGATTTTGCCAATATGCGCTCCGCAGGTTTTGATACCGTTAACGTCGCCACCATGTTGTGCGGCGCGGCGTCAAGGCTTCCCGGCGAAAACACCATGACATAATTCAGGCCGAAATTGTCCCATTTGACAGTGCGCAAGGATGCGATTTGGGCGGGAACTTCGACACCAAGCAGGCTGATGGTCAGGCTATCCCCAACCCCGATACCCAATGTTTTGGCTACTTCGGCCTCAATGCTAACCAATGCCGGGCCCTTGTAATTCGCGGGCCACCATTGCCCGGCCACGATCTCGCTGCCCTTGGGCAATGCACTGCTATAGGTCAGACCGCGATCACCGTTCAGGACCCATGCGCCTTCGGGCAGTTCCTCCAGCTGGTCAACGCGCTGTCCGCCATATTCGATTATAGTGCCGCGTAAGGCGGGTATCATGTTTATGGTGGCTTTGGGATCGGCTTCTTTGACCATCTGCGTGAATTGGGCTGCGCCTTCACGTGGGATGTCCAATGCAAAGAAGCTCGGCGCGCGGGCGGGTACGCTATTCTTGATTTCGTTGTTAATGCTTGTTTGGATGGCAGCGAGCGTCACAAATAAGGTGAGGCCAAGCCCAAGCGCCACAACCAATGCCTGGGTCTGCGCGCCGGGGCGATGCAGGTTTGCAAGCGCCAGACGCGGCAGCGGTGCCTTTGGCCGTGGGACACGCAAGGCGATGGCACGCAGCAGCCACGCAATTACGGTAAGCAACAGCAACAAGCCAAAGGCCGCCCCGATAAATGCCAGCGAGAATAAAGGCTCCCGCGCAGTCAGAACCGCGAGCGCGATGATCGCGATGATTGCGGACACAACCCAAAATGCGCTGCGCCGGTCGATGCGGGCATTGCCTTCTACAATGGCACGGAACAGGCCAGCGGCGGGAACTGTGCGCGCGCGGGCCAAGGGCGGTAGGGCAAAGGCAATGGCGATTAGCAGGCCGTAGATCGCGCTGACGAGCAACGGCAAAGGATGCAGGTTAAAGCCCGGTGCGACCGGCAAAATGTCGCCAGCAACCCAGCCAATGACCGAAGGCATGACACTGCCCACCGCAAGGCCAGCGATAACCGCACCTGCGGCAACAGCCAAGATTTGGAGCATATAGATACGGAATATTGTCCCGCTGTCGGCGCCTGTCACTTTCAGCGTGGCAATGCTTGCGCGCTTGCTGGCGAGGTAGCTGCTGACGCCATTGCCAACGCCAATGCCTGCAATGACCAACGCGGCAAGGCCAACCAGTGTAAGGAACTGGCCCATACGCTCAATAAAGCGCCTTGTGCCGGGTGCACCGTTGGAGCGATCCGTAATGTCCCAACCCGCCGAGGGGAACTGCGCCTCAAGCGTTTTGGCGACGGCGGCGGCGTCTTCGTTTGCGGATAGTTTTATGCGGTACTTTGCCTCATACATGCTGCCCGGTTGGATCAAAGCGGTGTCCGGTAAAGAGGCCATGTTGATGATGGCAACTGGACCAAGCGTGAAGCCTTCGCCCAAACGGTCAGGTTCTTGGTCAATAATACCCAATACCTTGAACCGTTCCTCGCCAAAACGGATAGTACCACCGATTTTAATGTCGAGCCGTTCGGACAAGGTTAGTCCGATGTAAATTTCGTCTTTGGCTGGTGCCCTGACGCTGCCGCCCCCACGCAAGGTTAAAGCGCCATAATGGGGATATATACTGTCTACGGCCTTTAATTCGGCGAGCAGGCTGTCTCCGCCTGCTTCACCAGCAATGGCCATCGCGCGCAACCGGACGGTTTGGGAGACTTGGCCGGCTTTGCGCATTGCCGACATTTCGGCTTGCGTCGCTTCACGTTGTGCGATGCCGATTTCGACGTCGCCACCAAGAATGGTCTGGCCACGCCGCGACAGTTCATCGGCTATGCCAGCGGTCAGGCTACCAATGGCTGCGAGGGTCGCCACGCCCAAGAAAAGGCAAATCGCAAGTAAACGTAGCCCGCGAATATGTGCGGATAAATCACGACGCGATATACGCCAAATGGCAGCGAGCGGCAGGCTCAAGCCGCGCTCTCCACGACATGGCCGTCCTGCATGGAGATTACGCGGTCACATTTGCGTGCAAGTTCGGGGTCATGCGTGATGATCAATAATGTCGCGCCCAAGGCGGCGCGGCGGGCGAACAATAGGTCGATAATCGACGTGCCGGTCGACCCATCCAGATTGCCTGTCGGTTCATCCGCAAAGATGATCTTTGGCCCAGCGGCCATTGCGCGGGCAATGGCGACGCGTTGTTGTTCGCCGCCGGATAATTGCGATGGATAATGCGTGAGGCGATGGCCAAGGCCGACGGCTTCAAGCTCGCTTTGTGCCCGTCCGAACGGGTCTTCGAGACCAGCTAACTCCAACGGGATGGCGACATTCTCGAGTGCGGTCATCGTCGGCAGCAAATGAAATGCCTGCAACACAATACCAATGCGTCCACGGCGCGCGCGCGCGAGTTCGTCTTCATCCAACTTGGTGAAATCAAGGCCATCGACCAGCACAGTTCCACCGCTTGCCTGCTCCAGCCCGGCGAGCACCGCCATCAGCGACGATTTGCCTGACCCTGATGGCCCAAGCAATGCCACACTGCTGTCATAGGGCACCTCAAGGTCCACCCCGCGTAAAATCGACACCGATGCGTCGTTGCTGCCAAGGCTAAGGGTGACATTTGCTGCGCGGATTGCCATATCCACTTTGTTATTGACCGGAGCGTGCAAGGAAAAATCCTTATGAGAAGTTTTTGGCTATATGGGGCGTTATGTGTCGCAATCCAAGGGCTGTCAGGATGCGGGTCTAATCCTGTAGCAGAAACCAAGACCGAAGTGACTCATGGCACCAAGGTCGCGCAATATGATAGGCTGGTCGTCGCGTTCGGGGACAGCCTTTACGCCGGATACCGCCTTGCCCCTGGCGAAGGGCTTGCGCCGCAGTTGCAGGCCGCGTTGCAGGCAGCAGGCATTAAGGCGCGTGTTCATAATGCTGGCGTGTCCGGTGATACCACGGCAGCCGGAAAAGCGCGGCTCGCCTTCGTGCTCGATAATCTTGAGCGAAAGCCTGATCTGGTTGTGCTTGGCCTTGGTGGCAACGACATGTTGCGGGGGATTAAGCCCTCGGAAACCAAAGCAAATATGACGACAATGATGGACGAGTTGAAACGGCGCGGTATTCCGGTTGTGCTCACCGGCATGCTGGCTTCGCCCAACATGGGTCAAGATTATGGAAAATCTTTCAATGGAATATTTCCCGCATTGTCGAAACAATTTGACGCGAAGCTCTACCCGTTTTTCCTTGATGGCGTGGTGACGGATGCGGCATTGATGCTGCCGGACAACATCCATCCCAATGCCAAGGGCGTAACGCGGGTTGTCGAAGGATTATCCCCGCTGGTCGAAGCTGCTTTGAAGGACGACAAAGAAGCTGTATTAGAAAAATAATACAGTTGGTGATAGAAGTGCTTGAAATGGTCGGGCACTGGTTCCATCTGTTGCAATATCTAAGGACTGAGGGATTTTTGGCCATGTCGACTGAAACCGTAACCCAGACATTTCAAGAGCTGAAGCTGACCCCGCCAGATCCTGTGCCCACTGTTGCCCCGCAACAGGCAATGGGGCTGGTTCCAGTGACCGATGAGCAGCAAAGCAAGCTTGCGCAGCGTGTAGAGGCTTATGTCGCCGATTTGGTCGCACAGGACGTTAACAGCCCTGAATTTGGCAAGCGGGTGGACCAGTTAACAAATATGGGCCGCAAGGAAATTATGGAAGCATCGGCGCAGTCGAACCGCTTCTTGGACAAACCTATCCGCCGGATGGATGCCGACTCTGGCGTGGGTGCGGACCTTGCCGAATTGCGCCGCGTTGTCGAAGATCTCGACCCTTCCAAAAAGGGTAATCTTATGACCAAGCAGAAGCTGTTTGGCATCATTCCCTTTGGCAACAAATTGCGTAGTTATTTCGACAGCTACCAAAGTTCGCAAACGCATATCGGATCGATCCTCGGTCGGCTTGGCAATGGCAAAGATGAGCTATTGATGGATAACGCCGCGATTGATGTGGAACGGCAAAATCTGTGGGTTGCGATGGGCAAGCTTGAACAGATGATTATCATGTCCAAGCAGCTTGATACAAAGTTTGAGGACAAGGCCGGCGAGCTTGAGCTGTCCGATCCAGCAAAATCGCGGGCAATTAAGGAAAGCGCTTTATTCTATGTGCGCCAGCGCACGCAGGATTTGCTGACGCAAATGGCGGTGACAGTTCAAGGCTATCTCGCGCTTGATCTGGTGAAGAAGAACAATGTCGAGTTGGTCAAGGGCGTGGACCGCGCGTCGACAACGACGGTTGGTGCGTTGCGTACAGCTGTGACCGTCGCGCAGGCTATGACCAACCAGAAGCTTGTCCTGGACCAAATTACGGCGCTGAACACCACGACCGCCAATATCATCGACAGCACCGGCCAGTTGCTGCGCGACAATACTGCGCGAATTCATGAACAGTCGGCGGGCGCGACTATTCCATTGGAAACCTTAAGCCGCGCGTTCCAGAATATTTACGACACTATGGACGCCATCGACACTTTCAAGCTGAAGGCGTTGGACAGCATGAAGCAGACGTCCGAAGCGCTCGAGAAGGAAGTCGAAAAGTCCAAAGGCTATATTGCCCGCGCCGAAGGTCAGGCTCAAGCGGTCGAGGCAACGCAGGGAAGCGGTTTGCTCGCGGCGTTGGAGGCGTGAGCGTCTTCGTCGTACAAGGTAAAATATGAACAATCCCGCATCCAACGCAAACGAAACACTAACCGCGGCAGCTCGGTCGCTGCGCAACGTGCGTATGATGCCTATAGGCTCGAAGTCGCAGGCGCTGCGCCGTGCGCATTTCTGGGGTAAGCTCAGCAAGGCCGTGATCGCGGTCGGCGCCGTTATGATCGGTGCCGGAATTGTCGGCGCAATCATCGACGGCATTGGCTTTTGGGGTGTAATGATCACTGTGATTGTTGGCGCTGCTGCCGCTTATCTCATGATGAGATATCCCGAAATGCCAATGCCGACGATCGAAAGTCTCCGCCAAACGGATTTGGCGACATTAGCCGGCAAGACCGAAATCTGGCTTGAAGCGCAGCGTCCCGCTTTGCCAGCGCCAGCGGTAACGTTGATGCAGGGCATCGGTTTGCGGCTGGACCAGCTTGCACCGCAGTTGCAGACATTAGACGAACACGACCCCGCGGCGCGTGAAGTGCGCAAGCTGGTGGGGGAGCATTTGCCTGAGCTGATCAACGGCTATAAGAAAATTCCCGACAGCCTGAAAAACAAGGAATATGCTGGTAAAACGCCAGTACAGCAACTCGTTGACGGACTTAAAACCATCGACCGTGAAATTGAAACTATGACCGGGCAGATTTCTCGGGGGGAGCTGGATAAACTAGCAGTGCGTGGCCGGTACCTGGAAATGCGCTACGATGATCCGGGTGCAAACGGACGCGTGGTTTAAGCTAAATACTATTCGCCACCAACGGTTGTGCTGTTGCCTTTATCCGTCGCTTCGTCCTATCGATCATAGCATAGGAAAAGGGGACAGCTTTTGGAGAGGTCAGGGCTGAGCACAGAAATTTTCGGCACACTTGCCAACGGCGAAACTGTTGAAGCGGTCACCTTAACAAACGCCAATGGCATGTCAGTTAAAATTATTGGTTATGGCGCCTCCATTCAGTCCGTTTGCGTGCCCGATGCGCAAGGTCGGTTTGCAGATGTAACCACTGGTTATGCAACGCTGGATGAATATGTTGCCCAGCCGCATTTTTATGGGGCCACCATTGGCCGCGTTGCCAACCGGATTGCGCATGCGCGCTTCACGCTAGACGGCGAAGAATATATCGTTTCTGCCAATGATGACGCCAATTCATTGCATGGCGGCGATGTGGGATTTGATAAAGTGAACTGGACAGTGACGACGTGCGATGCGGCGGCGTTGTCGGTCACGCTGCGGCATTTTAGCCCCCATGGCGATCAAGGCTATCCCGGCAATTTGAACGTGACCGCAACCTATCAGCTTAGGGCAGATAATGCGCTTTCGGTAACCTATCGCGCGACGACTGATGCCCCCACGTGCGTTAATCTGACCAATCATGCATATTGGCACTTGAGCGGTGAGGGCGCGCCGCATGATGCGATGGACCATCTTCTGACAATACCGGCGGAGCATTACTTGCCGGTAGACAGTGGCCTTATTCCAACCGGAGAGCGCCGGAGCGTCGCTGGCAGTGTGTTTGATTTTCGGACGCCTAAGCCAATCCGTGATCATGTCCGCGATTTTGCTGACGCACAATTACGGCATGGGCGCGGCTATGATCATAATTGGATTATCGATCAGGACGTCGCCTCAGAAGCACGTATTCTCGCTGAATTGAAAGATCCACATTCGGGACGGACGATGACGTTGCTATCGAACCAGCCCGGTGTGCAATTTTACGCAGGTAACTTTTTTGATGGTTCAACTACGGGCAAGGCTGGTAAAAGTTATCATATCGGCGATGCCATTGCACTGGAGCCACAAATGTTTCCAGACGCGCCCAACCAGCCATCCTTTGCGTCGGTTGCACTGCATCCGGGGGATGTTTACGAGAATGTCATCGTGTGGCAGTTTGGTACAACAGCGGGTGCGTGATTATGCTCTCATAACGACCATATAAAGGCTCGGAATAACCATACCGATTGTGCAAGCCCCTATGGCTGGCATTTCCACCCCCACGATGGCAGCCGCGGTGTCCATGCGGGAGGGCTTGGTTTGATTGCCATTGGCGCCACGGACGTTGCGGGCGCGCGCTTCATGATAACCGAAACCCGCGCACTAACCGACCGCCCTTTTAATGTTAACCTGTTTGTCCATGCTGAACCCAAAGCGGATGAAGCGCGTGCGGAAAATTGGTTGAACGCATTACGGCCGCTGTTCCAAATTCATGGAGCCGAGTCGGCAGCGACCTTGCGGCAGCTTGGAATGCTATTCCGTCCGATAACCGTCCTGAAGAGCCTTGGGCGCTACTTCCGTAGAACGCCGAGCTATTAGGGATGCGGCATCTAATGCGGGGGCAAGGGAGGTACACTTGATCCTTGAACCAATGGCCGCGGCTATTGGAGCCGGCCTTCCAGTTACAGAACCTATAGGATCGATGGTAGTCGATGTGGGTGGCGGCACTGCCGAAATAGCGGTACTCTCTCTGCGCGGGCTTGCCTACACAGCATCTGTTCGCGTTGGCGGGGACAAGATGGACGATGCGATTGTGTCCTACGTTCGCCGAAACCACAATCTGCTAATCGGAGATATAACCGCAGAGCGGATAAAAAAGGAAGCTGGCATCGCGCGGTGTCCAACAGAAGGGCATGGCATTACGTTAAGCATTAAGGGGCGTGACCTCGTAAACGGCGTGCCCGCTGAAATCACGATCAACCAAATGCAGATTGCAGAAGCACTATCGGAGCCGGTCGGAGCTGTTATTGAAGGTATTAGAATTGCTCTTGAGAATACGGCGCCTGAACTTGCGGCGGACATCGTAGACCAGGGAATTGTACTTACAGGCGGAGGGGCGCTTTTGAGTGGCCTGGATGATGCAATCTGCGAAGCAACTGGAT
>Ga0315899_10003220_pt1 | contig 17814 bp, 13 predicted proteins | sample LakEriMetagenome_2_FD_203518 | JGI IMG/M metagenome (GOLD analysis project Ga0315899, IMG submission 203518) | Freshwater fungal communities from buoy surface, Lake Erie, Ohio, United States - Buoy 4 MA112 | ecosystem: Environmental > Aquatic > Freshwater > Lake | place: USA: Lake Erie, Ohio... | reverse complement strand
GCTATTTCCCCGTCTATATTAATACTAACGGAGATTGCAAGAGGGGTGGTAGCCGTCACCATCCGTGGCCTGGCAGTAGAGGCCCCAGTCGTCGCACTCCTGCGTTGGCTCCTGCTGCTGCCCGTCCTCCCACTCTTCCCCCACCAGCACGGCCCACGGGGCCTCCCCGGCAGCGTCGCGTGCTGCCTCCGTGGCCACTCTGTTGCGTCGCTGCTGGCGCCTGTAAGCGTGCGACGTCTTGCCCTGGGCTTGAGCCAGCGCCTTCGCCCCTTCGAAGGTCACCTGCTGTGTACTGTGCTACCCTGATTAATGATGTGTGAAACCGACCCTCGAGTCCCAAAACAAAACTTTTCCGCAGCCCGATTTAGGAGGCCCTTCATGATTATCAAGGCCGTTCGGCGCCGAGCCTCGGGGGTGTTCCTGAGCACTTGCGCGATTGCGCTGGCGTGGTGGAGCCTGCGCGACGCTCAGGCACCCGCGGCCGGGGCAGCACCGGGGACCGGGGAGCTGCTGCAAGGGTCATGGCGCGAAGACGGCGGGCACAGACTCAGTTCATTGGCTAGTGCGAGCGCGGCGCTTGGGCGCAAGAGCGCCATCTTGAACCGTCTGCTGGTGCGCGAGGCGCAGCGCCATCTTAAATCGTCTGCTGGCGCACAGCAGCTCGGCTCTGATCATGCCACACAGGCTTTGGGTGAGACAGGCGGGCAGCTCGACATGCGGGCGTTGATACACGAGGGGGCGACACTACGCCAGCTGCGGCGTGCTCTGGAGAGCAAAGCACGCCTACTCGCCAAATTCAGCAAGGAGGCTTCAGGTGCGGGAGGTGGGGCGGAAAGGAAGAGCGAGCTCGCTCAACTCCCACAACGAACCCCGGCCTTGGCCGGAACGCCTGCGGAGAAGACGTCAGAAGCTTCCTCTACCTCACCTGACGCCTTGGGCGACACCGAGACGGATGCCGAAGGCCACGGCATACTCTACGATACACACAACCCTTACACGTCGGCACCTGCAGCTTCAACAGCCGAAGACACGGCAGCATATACAGCTTCGACAGCCGAAGATGCGGCAGGGCCTCTGGAGAAGAAGAAATTGCTGCTCAATGACATTCTTGACCGTGAAGCCGACAATCTGGGGCCCGAGGAGAGTGACTCGTACCATGCACCCGAGACGGCGAATCTGCAGGATCAGATTGCAGACATCAAATATCTGGCAAAGCAGGAAAACGTGCTGTTGCCACCGCTGACACCCAACAGCAGAGTCGTGCACGGGGAGCGAGCGCTTTTTGCCGCACATATCGAGGGCAAGGTCGTGAATGCGGTCGATGGATCGCCTGTGGCAGGAGCCACTGTCGAGCTCGTTGGGCCAAGCAAACCGCTCCCGCCCAACATGGTACTCCCTCACCCTCAACCTCACCGCTAAATGATTTATTTTGCCAGGCTTAGAACATCATGCACTCGAACGGATCCTCAGTGACCACCTCTGACTCGCCCTAGGCTCGGCCTTTGGAGTTGCGACATCGAGCGAGATCAGCTTGTGCGCTGTCCACCACTGACTCAGTGCAAACTCCGTGCAGATCGAGCAGGTGGCAGGAGACGGACCGCTGCATGCAGAAGTTGACAAAACCCTAAGAAGCCTTGCGCGGGGCTTCGCTGTGATCGGACTCAAGACTCAAAAAGTGGGGTCATTACAGGGCGAGACCGATAGAAACGGCAACTTCAAACTAGTCGCAGCTCCAGGAATCTATGCTGTATTGGGGGACAAACAAAATTATGACCCCTCGCATAGCCTTGAGAGGCTATGCTCGCCAGATCATGTCACCCATGTGAGAGTGCTCATGAATCCGTTCCTCCCTCGAGGGACAATTCGCATCGTGCTGACGTGGGGAGAGCGATGGTGGAATCCTGATGCCCAGATCGCTGACCTGGAACTCGTCGTTCAGACTCCGAGTGGCTGTCTGATCCGACTAGGAAGTCCGGAAACTGAAATTGAGCCGCAACTGGGGCCAGAGCTTGACAGCATCTGCTCAGAAAAAGTCACGCAGAGTGAGCCGCTCGCTTCTGACATAAGGCATGGAGGCCCGGTCACGATAGAGCTCAAGAGTTTAGAACCTGGCCGTTATTGGGTCACTGTTAATGAAAGATCTCGGGCAGCAGGCGGATTTGACGTTACGACAATGGAGTTTCCACTGTGCAGCACAATACTTGAGAGTTCTGACGCAGAGGTCTCAGTCTTCACTGGCGAAGGCGGCCGACAGCGCTTTTCTGTGCAGAAAGACGGCGACGTGTATGGAAAAGGCCGATGCTCGTGGGATGTCGTCGGCATTGACGGCCGCACACAAGAGCTGCACAGTGTATATCCAGAAGGTCATGACCAAAAACCGAAACCGATTGTGGACCCCTACGCCAAGTTTGACGTGGACAACAGTGGAAACAAGATCATGCAGGTGCCACCAGCACCAATGGGAGTGGGTATCGGCGGACAAGGAAACACCTGGCCCGAGCCGCCGGACAACATTCTCATGAATGCTCAGCCAGGACCTTACGTCGAGGCCCCTGAGAACATCATTCAGGGAAACAGCCATACTCCCGGAGCTGCGGTCCAAGTGAGCAATAAAAAAGCAGATGAAAGTCACATCAACTGGCCGAGCAAGCACGCACCGCATATAGATGAGGACGGGTGGAGGATTGACGAAAAGCAGAGACCAGCAGGGCACGATGTGCAGAACGATGTGATACGTGGGTGGCACGAGCGGGGGGGGCTTGGTGGTGGGACCAAGGAATGGGGGTCAGGAGATCGTGAGAAGCAAACGCGGCGAGCGCGGGGGCAGAGGCCAAGATATTTGAGGAGAAAAGACGAAAGACAAAGGAGAGACATCGACGACAGACAGGATTGGCGATCGACGGAAAGCGATGAACACACAGTATACCGCAGAGAGCACAGAGGAAGAGAGAACAGGGAATATGAGTGGCCAGATCAGCCTGGCCGCGCACTTCCAACCTCGCACACTCCTCAGGTACGCTGACCACTGATGCATTCAAAACGAAGCGGCGAATACAATCTCAGCGAATTTTGAAATCCTATCTCGGCCGCTTTCTGATTCAACATGTTACACATATGCCAGTCTCTACCCCTCTTTCATTCTCTTTGACTTTTGTGTCATTACCTACCTTCTGGTTTCTAGGACTACGACACGTGGGATCGAGAACAATGGACGCGACAGCGACGGCCCCCAGTTTTGATCAGACCAATGTGGAATCCTCTGACAGATTTCATCCCTCGAGACAGCGGTATGTCGACCCTGTTATCTGTTTGTTGATCTTTCTTCAATCTCCCTCCCTTTGCACCTCGCACCTTTCGACCCTCTCTCATCCGTCTGCCCCCAAACCCCTTTCCGCCCCCCCTCTCTCAGTTGCTGTCTCTCGAAACTTTCGACAGCACAGACAATAGCATAGGCTTGCATGTGTTGCTGGCTCTGATTTAATCCAACGATTGCTGTCACGCACAGCGGCCTTCTATGCTGGGACTGGCGGCATATCAGTGTATCCCTTCAAAGGCATGCCAGCGCTGCAGCTTTCTGTGACAATGTGGATCACAACAGACACGTTGCAGTCGGCTGGTATTCTTTTGTGCACGCTTGTACTGTTGCGAATGTGCTCACTGATGGAACTTGTGCGCAAGCCAATGCCGTCCAAAGTTGTTGACAGTCGCTGAACTGAAACTCAAGGATTGTGCAGGCACATTCATGTCCTACGTTGCAGGTCCCACTGAAGAGTCGCTGACGCTGCAAGAATCTGAAATGGAAGCTCGTGACCTCATGATTTGGGTTGCGGGACATGGTCAGGTCAGTCTGTTTTTCTTTCTTGCACACAAATCTAATTTGAGATTTTCTGCAATTTCCTCGTCGTTTCATACCCAGTTCTCGCCTGGCAATGGGGAAGTACGATTTTGCGATTCTGATTACATGCAACCTCTTGCATGCAGCGCACGGGAGTGCAGATTGCGGATGGTTACTGGCATTTTATTGCCGTGACGTGGAGCAGCTTTGACGGCGCCACGTTCTTGTACGTCGATGGCATGTTAATGTGGTCAGCCATAATGGCCAAGGGAATGGCAATCGGAGATGGAGGGTCACTTATTTTTGGTCAGGACCAGCGCATCCAAAATGGTTGGTGCTGCGCTACTCTGCCGAATAGGTCTCCAAATGTGAACACGAATGCATTACAAAAGGCGAACACACATTCGCTTCCTTCCTTCCTTCCCTCCGACCACGTGCGTTGCTATCCGTCCGTTTATCTTTTGTTTCCAATTAATCTTTGTATGTGCACACCCTAGAGCATTTGAGGGGCAGTTGGCCGACATTGCGCTCTGGAACAAGCCGTTGGGCCTGGATGACGTGCGTGCCCAGATCAATAATGAACAGGGCAGGGATGTCACAGGTGATATCCAGCATCGCTTGTTATTGTCTCAAATTCTTTGATCGCAACTTGGCATGATGGATCGGATTACTCCCCCCGCAACTCCTGAGTGTCTCGCTTGCCCCCTTTGAAATGAGAGCTACAAAGTGATAGTAAGTGATGGCAGGCCTGCTGATGAGGCTGAAGTTCAAGGAGCCCTCACAAGCTATCCGAGAGCGTGGCGTTGAGCTGTGGAAAGAGGTTGTGCCTGATGTTTCTGGCTTCCACCATGATGCCGTGCGAGGTGAGGATGCGTTTCCACTCCGATGTCTCAGTAGTGATAGATGGAGAGTTTTTCTTTGTCCGGTGAAGTAATCTCATATGCAGCGGCGATGAGAGTTGGCGCCGTACCAGCTGGAGCGTGTTGAATATAGTGTAATTCTATATATTTTATTACAATATATATATATATAATTTTTCTTATAAAAAAACTATAGATTATATATGTATATATAATGTCTGATAATTATGAATTCCACAAAACTAATGAAGCACGCGATGCGACTGACTACTCGCCCTATGTAGATAAACAGTATAAAAATGATATGAAAAATGGTGTCTATACTATTAACATTTTTACCTTGGTCAATTTCGATCTAGGTCAAATTTATGATTCTAAAAACTTTACAGAAACAAGTGAGCTTTTTGCTGTTCTTTCAATCGCTATTGTTGCGAGTTTTAGTAATGGTACCGGACTTGTAGCTCCTACAGAAAGATCGCAAGCCCTCTGTACTATCAAAAGTAATTTTTTAAATTTATAAAAAAAGAGAAAAATTATGCTGTCTTTTACTTCGCCGGAATAAGAAAATATATTTATGATGTGATTACTTTACCCGAAAAAGAAAAACGCTCTGTTACTCACTACTTGTCTTTTCACAAAATCTGAGCAAAAACGTCGGGATCATGGAGGACGCGTGTGGATATGGGAATGAATGTGCGATGCAATAAAATGCAATTGAATGTGCGTTGCGTCTATGTATTCTGTGGCTCTAGTGGGAATTCCTCTTCCGACGATGATGCATAAACGAGTAGCGGTGGCCGGGGCACCGCCTTCGAATGTTGTGATATCCAAGAACGAGACAGATCAAGTGAGATCTCTCCCCTCTTTCCTTTCGATTGCTCGGGCATCGCACACTCTGCCGTGGCAATTGCACACCGTGCTGTGTGAGTGTGTGTGTGTGTGTGTGTGTGTTGGGTTTGTGTATGTGTTTAGCGTGTGCTTGCGTGTACACACACGACACTCATTTTGAACCCACAGGCGGACGGAAAGAAAAAGGCTCAGGATCGCTCGTCGTTATCTATCAAGAAACAAGAAGATATTCATCACAATGCAGCAGCGCAGGAGAGAGCACAGGACACAAAGGAGAGCGTCTCGCTGAAGAGAGATGCTAGTGAGATGTTTGTGAAATCGGACGCGATGTCTTCAGAGATAAGAAACGAGGATCGCGTAAAGAAAATCCGAGACGAGTATGCAGCGCTGAAGAAGGAGGAGGCAGAGGCGACGCCACACGCGACACCACACGCGACCAAAGACTCCCACGTCACGCAAGGCTACAACAGACGAGGCGAAAAGGAGACAAAAGGGGAGAATCAGGCCACCAAAGTTCGGAAGGAGGGCGGTTGGGGCCAAGTCAGTAGGGTTGGTGCAGGGCGTGCCGTAGACCCAAGGTCAGGGACAGAGGAGCAAGGGCGGAAGTTAGTGAGAGAAATCTTTCCTGACCGACTGGGGCCGAATTGAATGGTTCAGTAAGGGACCGGGTCCGTTAAATAAATTTTATCCTGAACAAGAAAACTGTGCATGCGTCTTGAGGGGAGTCCTGAGGAGTCCTCTCATATCTGTTTGCGCACATTAGTGGCATCCTCTCACTACCGACGAATCATCTGAAGCCAAATCCCGAGAATTTGTCTGCTGCTGTCACTGATTCTCTGCGGCGGATTTGGCAAAGCATTTCTAGAGCTTTCTTGATCGCTTCCGGAAGAATCATCGTCAGAGATATTATCTCTAATCTGCCTCCCGCGCGCACCATTGCGTCTGTTGGGCAGGCTTGATAGCCATGCTCTCGCGATGCGGGCTGCGGTGGCACTGATAGGCAAAGCTGGATCAGCACTGTCATCTCCACTACTGGAGTCATCATCTGAAACTTGTTGCGCCGGTATGCGTCTTGGCGCAGCAGCAGCAGCTTCAGGGCGAATTTTAGAAAGCCACTTTTTGGCAAGCTCAATCGTGCGTTGAGATGCGGCAACGGTAGGGTGGTCTCGGTCCTCTTCCAAACTATCACCATCGTCGCTGATGTCGGGGGCTTGTGTCTCTGGGCCCTCTCGCCCTTGAGTGCGCAATTCACCTCGAACGTTTCTTAGCCATTTTCTGGCAATATCCTTGGTAGCCGCCGACAGCTTTGGCGGCGGAGCCTCGTCGCCGTCGGACCCTCCTGCATCATGCATGAAGGCATTCAATTAATTGACTGCTATCTCATAAAGTCTCTCTCAACCGACTTTCAGTCACTTCTTGATTGTTCATAAAAAAAATATCTCTCCTCTCTTTCTCTCTCTCTCTCTCTCTCTCACTCACTCACTGTCAGGACTTACCCTCCTTCTGCATAATTGGTGCTCTCACCTGAGTCGTCGTCTGTGGAAATATCCGGTCGTGTAATACCCTTTGGAGGCAGCCCCAACTGCTGCCGTGTGCGCGACAGCCAGGCTTTGAGCACGGCTTTAGCTGCTTCGTCAAGTGGTACTTCAACATTGTCGTCGCTATCGCTGCTGCCGTCATCACTGCTGACCCCATAGGGATTGGCCCCAGAGGGGTCGTCTCTGGCTCCTCGAATGCCTTCGGGTCCAAGGGGACCATCATCTGAATAGCATTCACCACGTATCACATATCAGTGATATTTGTTTTCCACTTTCAATTCACACACATACATGCATACTTGAGATTTTGGTGTTATTGCTGGCAGGGCTCTTAAGATACTAAAGACTCACCCTTTCCAGCCCCGAGAGCACCACGAAGCTGTTCGATAATCCAGGAGCGGTTTGCATTGAGGAACCGATGCCTGAATGATTCCGAAGCCAAATCGAGATCCTGGTTCTTCTTGCCGAAATCTGGAAGTAGCAGATCTTTGGGCGGAAGCTGCGCTGAGTCGACGTCACTTGTCTTGAGCGGAAGATGCCACAAAAAGCGCACGCCAATTTTCTTGCACATCCACTCGATCCACTGCAGAGAGCAAGACGTCAGCACATCAAACAAAAAAGAAGGAAGGCAACCAAAAAGACAAGCGCAGAAGAAAGGTTCTCACCCAGATTAGCAGCAGAACGAAGAGAGCAACGGGAAAAGTCATCTTATCGCTGAAAGGGTTGTGATAGTTGCGTGCCAGCAGTTCGAGGGCAAACATCATCAATAAGACTCCATAAGCACCAACGCTTATCACAAAGTAGTACTGGGAGGAAAAGCACATGAGATCAATCATGCGGAGGTGCTCTCGCAATGAGGCATCTTCTTCTCTCTCCAGTCCCCTCCAGCGCTGAGAGCGCTTGGAAAAGCGGTACGCACTGTACTTGAGGTAATCAAGAATCTTCCAGCCATGGAAGAGTTCCTGTGATGAATGCACAAGTGCGTCGCACACAAGCCGGAAAGGAATTACAACGAAAGCAAACAGCACATAGTAGAGGAATTCTATGGTTTTGACTCCATACTCGGCTCCGATTCCCATCTGAATGCCTTCTCCCCACCAGATGAAGCAAATGACGAATGGATACAGGAGGAGCGCAATCAGCTCTGATGAGTACGCCGAGTACATAAACACAATGTTCTCGGCAGGAGATGAGCCATCAAACTCAACGTCGTTGAAAATGTCATCATCATTGTCGTTGAGGTCTTCGCCCTCTTCCAAATCGTCATCTCTGTCCCTCTTCTCCTGGTGTCGCTTCAAGACTTCTCCGAGGTAAGAAACCAGATCTTTCGCGTTCTGCACACCCGGAAGAATGTAGATGCGCATAGCAGTTTTCCAGAGAAGCTGGAAGATGAAGATCTGGATGAAGTCAAGAAAGGTCGGCGAGCCCATGAGGACGATAGTCTCAATCACATTGAAGCTTATAGTCATGGGCTGCACCAACAGCGCGTCTCCAAGCAGATGAACCAAGAAGGATTGAAACATGGCAAAGAAAAGGGACATTGCAATGATGCTTTGGTACAGATGCCCCATGAAGAATTTAGAGTATGAATACTCGAGGACAACAGTATTGGCAAGGACGGTAACCAGGCATCCCAGTAGATACTGCGTGCGATACCATCCATCAACTCTGCGTTGATGAGCTGCATTTTTGTCGTCGTCCAAGTTCAGGCTCTTCGGGTCAAAGAGAGATATGATTCCAACCCATTCTCGCTCTTTTTTCCCAGGAACGAGTGCAAGGCCGGCCGTCAGGCACAGGTACACAGCAAATGTCAAAAGAGCTATGGCAATTCGACCTTGCTCGACCTGCTTGCCGGCAGTCAGCCCCAGAAGAGATGCAACATTGGTTCGCTTGCTCTCGATCCATTCGCTATCTTTGCCAAAGTCAGCGTATAGCTCGTTGACGTCGCTGAATATCGGGTAAGCAAGCGACCTGAAGAGGCCGTGGATTATCGAGAAGATGAGTATGCAGGGCGCGAAGGCCAAGATGCATCCTCTCACCGGTGATAGGATGATGCCGAGATAAGTGCGCACCATGAGCTTCGGAGGTCGCTGCAGCCGAGTGAAAATACGCTGAAAAGCCCAGAAAATCACGTAGAAGGTCTGGCATCCAATGCCAGTGACCAGGAAGAGGACCAAGTAGATTGTCGAGTCCAGCGAGAAGCCATTGAGTAAGCTGAGATAGTCTAGTGCACGATACTCGACAATCAACGAATATTTGCGATCTATTTTCCCATTCTTGTCCTTTGGTGTATAGTCTTCAAATGTGAGACTGGCCGTAATGATGCGCTTTCTCGCTTTCGATCGTTGGTAGTATTCGAGCGTCAGCGTCACAGACCTGGGCACACCCACGAAGCGCATTTTTTCATCTACTGGCACAAGGCCATCCCTGATCGTGACTGCCACCATTTCGGTAGAAGACTGCTTGTCGATGAAGAATCTGAGTCCCTTTTCCATGGCGTCTGGATCATCGCTGGCGTATGCATCAGCGTATCGCTTGTAAGGATGCGGATCTCGCGAAATGAAAAAGAGTTGAGTACCGGCATTCAGCTCAAACCATCGCGGGAATGTTGACACTTTGTCAATCTCTTCCTCGTAACTGCACTCAATATTCCACTGGCAATTGTCCATCGCCGAGTCAATTTCGACTGCCGTCGCAGTTGTGAACGGATTCCATTGATCTATCCAAATGGTCTCGTTGTGATCAATGAGACTGCAGTGCTCTTTAGACTCCAGGAGCATGAACAGCGGAATGTGCGAGTCAAAGCCGCGGCAGCTACTGAAGTAGGGCAAATACGGGAGCACGTAATGGCTGTGTACAACATCATCCTTCTCAGGCCAAACTCGCTCTACAACCATGTTCAAACCAGCCGTATCGCCCTTATCAGCGAAGATTTCGGGGACTAATGGGTTGCTCTCGTTATCCCCCGAAAAGTCCACGAGAGGAGCCATATGGTTGATAAAGCGAATTTTTTTCTGCCGGCCAAAACGAGGATCCTGGTACGAGTACACCACGGACTCGGGTGGAACCAAATTCAAAGGTGGCGCTCGTGTGGTCGATCTCGGAAGCAGCATATAGAATTGCACGGGCTCTTCGGAGTCCAGCAAAGCGCGGCGAGAAGTCAAGACCTCAAATTTCACAGTGTCTCTGAAGATCGAATAATTTTTGTTCTCGATGTACAGACCATGTAAAATCTCGACATCAAATCTGAAATAGGTTTCTTTCAGGCACAGCACGTTGAAGGTGAGGATTCCGTGCTGGTCAATAGACGCATCACCAAACCATCTACCCCGGTAACCAGGTCGGAGTTCTTGCAGCTTGATTCCTGTCGTGACATTGAAGACGTTGAAGACCAGTTGGAAGTGGTCTAGAAACTTCATCTCGATAGGTATAACCCGCCAGTCAAATGAAACACGCACGACGCTCATTGCCTGTCCCTTCCAAAAGTTTTCATTCACGCTCAACTCGTTCTGCAGCATGTCTTTGAAGATATAGTTGGCTTCCAGAAGGCCATTTCGCTTGCAAGTGGTAAAGGAGTCAAAATCAAATGTTGTTACTGAGCACTTGTATGCAAGCAGACATTCGTCGAACGGATCGTCGTAGTATGGAGAAAGTTGACAAATCGAATCAAAGTTCTCTATGTCTTTGTAGCAATCTTGCACAGTCTGAGAAAGGGCTTTGGAGGTTGTCCCCACAGGACACTGACTTCCCTTTGGCTCGCCAGAAGTGCTTCCAGACGGGCAAAAATAACCTTCGCTACACCTGTAGCGCTTTCGCAGAGTATATCCAGTCCCAGCTGGGCATCCGAAACCGGGCTCACAGGGCGTCGCAAACTGTGTAGCCGGTGTTGTACCAAAGTCACAGTAGTAGCCCGCAGGGCACAAATCCTGAAATTGACTGCTAGAGGTGGTTCCGGGACTACAGACAAACCCTTCAGGGCAGGGGGCGGCAAGCGACATGCTTGACATTCCATCGACTGCGCACACCACGCCGGCCGGACAGGGCTCACAGAGATCTTGCGATGAGACCGCTGAGGTTCTCGACCAGGTCCCTTCTGGGCATAGAGCGCATGCAATACCACTCTTGATTTCCCTGTACGAGCCCATCGGGCACTTGACAGGGACCACAACGCCATCTGCTTCGCACTGAAAGCCGGCAGGACATTGTCGGCACTGAATCGTGCCTTCGGTAGCAGCGTATGTCCCAGACAAGCAAGGAATAGCCTCAGACATCCCACGTCGTTTTGCAAAAAAGCCTTTGCGCACTGGTTTGGGTCTAGACGATCTCGTCGGACACACGGTGCCCGGCTCACATGGGGCCGTGCCAAATTGCGAGCCTGTCGCTTCCCAGCAATAGGTACCTTCCGCGCAAGGTTGCGGCGTAGAAAGATCATTAAGAGTGCTAACGTTAGTCTTGACAGCGATTAAGCAAAAGGTGCCGGGTGGACACTTGTTCGGACGCGGCCGTAGGAGAGATGTGGCGTTTGTCGTCATCGTACCTTCGCCGCAGAAATAACCCGGCGGGCATTGCTTCGACCAAACTGAGAGCCCTTCCTTGTCGCACACGTAGCCTGCGGGGCATACCTGTGGTCTTCGCATGGAATAGTCTGGGCACAGAGTACCAATGGGGCATTTCATGCACTTGATCTGTCCATAAAGACTGCACAGACACATGATCACAATGAGCATGCAGCGAGACAAACAGCAAGAATGCATGGACGTTAGGATGATGGAGGAATGCAAGACGAGGTTGCACCTGTTTGAAGTTCCAGGGGCGCAATGTAACGGCACCGTGTTGGCGACGCCCGGGCAGAACTCGCCTGGACCGCATACTTTGGCAACGCCGGGAGCATATGTGGGACAGTGGTAGCCACTCGGACACGGTCCTTGGCCATGCGGAGTCTCTGAACCGCTGCTGCAAAAGTATCCTGGAATACATGGCTGAGGAGTGGAGAAGTTGTTGGCTTCTGACACAGGAGTCTTGACTCCATAGGTGCAATAGAAGCCACCTGGACAGGGGTAAGGTTTGTTTTTTGTTTTCCTGCTGGTAGCGTCGCTTGTTGACGTTTCTGCTAGACAGAAATGGCCAGGGGGGCATGGAATCTCGGGTGCCCTGAGGCCCTTGCTCTCACAGACATACCCCGCCACGCACGGAACGCCTGGGGAAACAAGTCCCTCTTCTGCACAGAAGCGCCCTGCAGGACACAGGAGACAAGCGGTCTGCCCTATCGAAGGTTGGAATGTTGAAGGAGGGCACAAAGTATGATTTATGTTCCGGTCTAGATCACAGTAACTGCCAGCCGGACACGGCAAGATGACTCCGGTACCTGGGCAGAAGCTACCCTGCGGACAGAGCAAGTAGGTAAAGAGAAGCCGACTGTTTGTCCACGATATCTTAGCGCTGGACAACTCGACGTCTACCGACCCGGGTGCCTGAGAAGGGCTGCTGCAGATGGCAAGGGCTTGCGAAAGATACGTCGCCGGTGTAAGGGCAGAACCAAATCTGCAAACCAGATCGGAACTGTTACGAATATTAGCACCAAATAAAAAGATCGTTGTCCCGCCCGATGTGAGGCCTGAATTTGGTTTCAACCCCAAGAGCGTTGTGTCTTCTATAAAGTGGAAGCTGTTACCGTGTCCTCCTTCAAGATCTTGTCCATTTCTCGACAACAGAAAGGGAACCTCCCCCACAGCACTCATGGGCGCAACGCATTGAAGCATTTCACTTGAAATCACAACTGCAGGCACCGAGTGTTGAGGTTGTAAGCTTCCGAAAATACATATCCAAGATGGAGAGACTGAAAGTGGAGCACTCAGGACACGTATGGTTACCAACGTTTGGCCAGTCAAGGCTGGTGCAATTGAGGGGTGGATCGATGTGATCTGCACAGGATCATAATAATCAAACAGTAGGCCATTATTAGTAAAGTCCACCCCATTGGACGTGACTTCAAAGTGATATTGGCCAAATCGTTGTGCTCTTGGAGTAGAACAGTAGCCACGAACATTTGAAAGCCAATCTGCCTTCACTACCACGGATCCTACTCTACACCCGAAGCTGGGCGACTTTCTCAAGTTGATGCCGGTGAATGTAACAGCAGTACTGCCTCGCATAACCCCAGCACTAGGCTCAAGATAGTGCAACTCGAGCATTGGATGATATTCATAGCGAGTTTGGCTCGAAACAAAGTCGATGGCATTGTTAGCCACACCAACATTCACAGATCCAACGTCTGAGCTTGGCGATATACATTCTATTTGCTGCGAAGATAAGAAACGGTGCGCGTCGCGTCGGATTACTCCGAATTGGCAACTGAGTGATCTGCTATCAATAAACCCTGAGCCCATTACCATGACCTTTGTATTTCCCTGGACACCACCAAAGGAAGGGGCGACACCGGAAACACGAATGGCAGCTTGATACTCAAATCTTACGCCTGCAGTAAAATACTCTTGCTGATTGGTTGAAACACTGATCTCGACGTAACCCTCAACCAATGTAGGGGGTGTAACACACCATGCCTCTAACGCTGAAGCCCTCTGCATCTGCATTTTGGTGCTGCCTACCATGCAACTAAGTGTGCTCGTCTGCAACAGGTTTACTGTCCTGATCCGGATCTGAGTGCCACCTGCAATCGGCCCGCTGATGGGAGAGATACTGTTGATCTGCACATCGTCGTACAAGAACATTGCTTCATTCTTTGAGAAGTCTTGCCCATTGTTTGTCACTTCTACCTGGATAATTTGTTTTGTGTGCCTGGGAGATCGACAGAGAAGCATTTCGCTGTTGATGAAGGTTGCATTCACCCGTAATCTTCCAAACCTGCAGCCCCCCTCATCGCTATTTCTAAAGTTGCTTCCCATAACAGATACAAGGGTGTTCCCCATTGTTTTCCCTAAAGAAGGCAGAAGCGAGAGTACTTGCTGTGGACTCACATAAAGAAAATCTGTTGGAAGAGTTCGCTCTTTAGTATCCTTCGTTTCGAGTAAGAATTTTACTGCCCCTACATTTCTTGGAGGCGACAAGCATTGGCCAACAGAGGATGACATCGCTATCATGTGCACGCTGACTGTACCAAAAACACAAAACTGAGATTGGTCGATCTTGACCGGCAGACCTCGAACCGTGACCATGGTCCCTCCGTTGTTTGACCCGGACGTTGGCTGGATGTAAATGACCTCGGACCTTCGAATAGATAAAAAGGGATATGGCGCCCTGCTCCAATCATGAACATTGTATGACAAGGACAGCGAGGCGTTGCCAGGGATTTGCGTCCTGGATTGGCAAGATACTGCTGTCGATGACACGAGAGAGGCTCTGGACAGCCCACCTTGCTCTCCAAATTTACACGTCAAGATGTCCAACTCTTGAAAGCCACTTCCGAATATTGTTATCATGGTGGTAGCAGGAATCTGTGATGACGTCGGATAAAACCCCGCAATGACCATGTCACTTACGAATTGGAAGCCATCCGATCCTCGAATATCGTATCCGTTGCAGAACAAGGAAACGTGGTAGAAGCCTGGCATTGACACGGAGGGTGTTGTGCACGTGACTGCAGAGGAATTCAGTCGAATTTTGGCTGGAACAGATTTGTCTCCGAAAAGGCAAACGCATGATGAGGTTATAGGGGCTGAAAAATCATTGATTGCCAATGTTACCACAGTGGAACCCGAAATCGGACCTACGGAGGGAATTACGCCATTAATCCTGGATGCTGCTTTATACAGGAAAGTTATTGAGTTGTTGACTAGGAGTCGTCCATCCTCCACCACGGAAATCTGCACGGTTGAGTTGGCAGTTTTCCCAGGTACCACACAAAGCAAGCTACTTCCTCCGTCCTGTAGAGCCGCATGAACGTCAATGAGGCCAAACCTGCATCGAATATCCGAATAATATGGTGTCAACTTCGAGCTCAAATCCCTCACATAAACTCTAACGCGAATGCCTCCTTGACTGGGACCAATACTTGGGTATACTGCGGAGATAGACGGCGCCTGGACCACCTGAAGAGTCAATGGCGCTGAAAAATCGTGTCCATTATTTGAGATTGAAACTGAGACATTTCGGATCCCAAATGACGGTACGAAACACGAGACATGGTCATCAGAATGGTGAAAAGCTGAACTGGTATACATGTCCCCAAATTTGCATTGCAGGGTCTCAAAATCTTTGAAGTTTGAGCCCAATATGTCAACTCTCTTCTTGTTGGCATAAAAAGTAATCGGTGGCGACAACGTCGTCAAGACGGGTACCGGCACGTGTAGGAATTTGCGAGCTTCCTCCGCTTCTATTCCGTCAACAGTCACGGAAAGGGGAGTATCTTCATGGATTTGGGGGCAGATGCACATGATGTGCGTCGAAGAATGAACAGATGCAGGGGTCTGGATCATGGCAAACACGCACACCACCACGTTCCCATCAAGGAATCTGCCCTGAATTTGAATAAGTGTGCCTCCTTCTCCAGCACTGGGCGTTACGCGCTGTATGTGCGGTGGATTCCGAATCCATATCTGATCCTGCTTAAGAATTAGACCATTATGCCCGACCTCAATTTGCAGAGCTTCTGGAGATGCTTGCCCAGCAGGAATCTTGCACAGAATCAGGGATGTGCTAATGTATTCAGACACCAACTCTCGCGCAGATGCATGGCACCGCATCACATTATCGGGGCTAAATCCTTCTCCAATGACGGAAATGGTCGCATCGGTGCGCGATTGTACGGCAGAAGGAAATATATGATGCACCATAGCAGCTGCAACAGACACGGTCAAGGTTATGGATTTTGAGAATTCGGCTCCATTGTTTGACATGGACAAAGTCACGTTGCCTGCAGTTTGCGCTGTCACCATACAGAGAATGCGTGTGCTCGATATCCACGTCGCTGCAACATGCTGATCACTCACCTTGCAGGATAGTTCCCTGGTTTGAACAAAATTTCGACCTGTGAGGGCCACCGACTTTGCAGTTGCGGACTCATAGCCTGCCAAGAAGAGTTGAGAAGGTTCCACGAAAAGCACTTCTGGCTTTTTCGTTACCTGATAGATAGTGCTTGAGAGGTGATCGCCACAGTCATAGGACAATGTCAACGAACCCACTGCATGGGCCGGCGACTTGCATACGGCCAAAGTCGAGGACACAATCATGACTGGGATCGGGGCGTCCTGAGCCTTGAGCTCGCAGTGCGAAGCAAAATTTCTTCCTATCAGCGTCACCTGTGAACCTCCTTGCTCACTACCAGTGCTGGGAATCACCAACTCTAAATTAGCTTCATCAGCATACAGAAAATTTGTGAAGCAGGCTGAAGGAAGACCCGAAACGTAGGCTTCCACCAGAATATTTTTTGAATTGAATGTGCTAGGTGGTGTGATCACCAGCCCTGTTGAAGACACAGGACTCACATACTCGCTATTTCCGAATCTCAAGCCGTCCATTCCCTCTGTTGCGTCCCGTTGCTGTGTTCGGCAGATGGTGCCTCCAGATACAACGCCAATGGATGGAATCAGCTGAAACGAACATCGTGCGGGAGAGACAGCAAGTGTCACGCCTTGGTTGGTGAAGAAAGCGCCGTCGAGACTAACTTCTACTGTCATATTGCCGTGAAGAGAACCGAGAACAGAACACAGGATCTTTGACGGTGTCAAAAACTGGGCAGCACTTACTTGTTCACCGACCTTGCATGAAATGTCAGCAGTCTCAGCAAAATTCCTACCGTGAACAGTAACAGCAACTGAATTTTGCATTTTGATCAATTGTGTAGGGGAAATACTAGAGATCTGAGGTGACATATCATAAGCACAGGAGGCATTATGCACCAAGATGTCGATGTCATTCGACAACAATTCTAACGTTCGACGACCTGCCTCGAATTGATGGACCCTAGCCTCACACAAAATGTGACTCGAAGATATCAGCCTTGGCCTGAAGGTGTCTTTCCAGAGATTCTGCGAAAACACACACAATGCGTCTTCTAAATGCTTTCCAAACACATCCACGAGAATATTTTGACTACACCAGTCAAATCTTGCTGCCGACAGTGCAACCAAAGGCATTTGCTGGAATGTAACAGCAGCCGCAAGAATGCAATGCAAAAATTTTGAGCACACATACAAATCTTCAATGCTTGGCTGCGACACTGACGGAGAATAACATAAAGCGCGATTGTTGTTTACAATATTGATGTCCGTTTGCTCATTTCGGATCTTGCAGAATCCGCCGTCAAGATATTTCAAATTGTAACCTGAGACTGTAATCAGATCTGCAGTCCACATGGACACTTTTGAAGGCGACACTGATGAGATGACAGGCATGATTACAGCCGAAAAAGAAAGACCAAAACCAGAATCTAACGCTCTACCGCCAACACTGAACTCCATGGAAAAATTTCCTGGTGGAATGGGCAATATTTTGAACTCACAAGAATCCAACGACGTGTCAGAAACCAGACGATGGCAGAAAAACTGACGACCCGATACTCGAACATCCATGCGAGGCTTGAACCCATGCCCAGACAATGTAACAACCTGGGCTACGAAAGCGGGAATCACACTAGGACTGATCGTCCGAACCGTCGGCGCTCGCTCATACACAAACTGCACTCCGCTCGACGTCAGATCCGCCCCGTTGTTGCTCACCTCCACCGACACCGTCTGCTCCGACCCTGCCCTCGGGGACTCGCACACCATCTTGCTGG
>Ga0315899_10003216_pt1 | contig 17825 bp, 13 predicted proteins | sample LakEriMetagenome_2_FD_203518 | JGI IMG/M metagenome (GOLD analysis project Ga0315899, IMG submission 203518) | Freshwater fungal communities from buoy surface, Lake Erie, Ohio, United States - Buoy 4 MA112 | ecosystem: Environmental > Aquatic > Freshwater > Lake | place: USA: Lake Erie, Ohio... | reverse complement strand
TCGTGCCGACTCTGCGATGTCAAAACACGGGCAGCATCAAGGTATGGCCTCCGACATCACGTTGCTCGTGAATCAGATTGTGAATTACAATATGGCAATTATCATGCCTTGCGAAGAGCAAACGCTCAAATTGATAACACAAACTGTTTTTGGTACTGATCAAACTTCAAATACGTCGGAATCTGCCCGAATCTCTGGATCCATTGAATGGGGTAAGCAGTTGAATGAGGCAAAGCTACATGAAGGTTTGCTGAAATCGATCTTTACAAGGGGCTTGCAAACCCAGGCAGATTTCTTAGCGAAGATAGTGCAGCTGCGTGAAATTTTGACAGTTCGCTTTTCCACCTACATCGTCGGGGCACCTGGGGTGGGAAAATCAGAATTGTGGCGTGCTCTCGCTGCTGCTGAGCGGCAAGAGAACAAGGTAGTGGTGCACACAATCAATCCCAACGCTCTCGAGCTTAATATTCTATGCGGGAGCTATGATAAACGCACCATGGAATGGAGAGACGGAGCCTTGTGCCATATGATTCGCAACTCTGAGAACCAATCCCATCCACACAGCGCTTCTACATTCACATGGATCGTTTTGGATGGAGAGGTGCAAGCGGAATGGCTAGAGTTGCTATCTCCCAGCTTTGACAGCCCTCATCAACTTGCTCTCGATTCAGGTGAGGTGCTACAGTTTGACAAGGACGCTCGCATTCTCATGGAAACACACTCTCTCACTCACGCCATGCCTGCAGCAGCAGCACGAAGTGGCGTCTTGTACATGAGCGACCATGTTGTGTCAATTGACAACATAGTGTCTTCATGGCTGTCGAACCTGGAGCGAGACTCAGTCAAGGTGGAGATTGAGCACCAAGTGTCCAAGAAGCTTCCACTGTTACTTGAGTTTATCAACAATACCCCAACGATCGAATTCTTTGCCACCGTGTCTTGCCGGGCGTGCTGTCGGTCCATGCTTCGCATCCTCGACGGTCTGATTTCTGCGGAGGACAACGATTGGACACCTGAAAACAGGGCCCAGAAATGCCTGTGGATGTTTGATTTTGCAGCTGTGTGGGGCTTTGGGGGAGCAATCGCCGTCGACAAAGTGTTGGACTGTCGGCGAATCTTCAGCGCTTGGTGGAGACAACATGTTGGTTCCTTTGGTGGCAATGAACTCCCTGTATTCGGAACTGTTTTCGATTACACTTTCCATCCTTCCACGTTTGAAATGTGTGCTTGGAAAGACTTAGTCTCGACCACCAAGTACTTCGCCCGATCTGCAAGAGACGATATAATGGTCTCATCCCCCACTTCGGTTTCGATCCATCGACTGCTCGAGGCCACGACGCGTACCGGACAAGGTCTACTTGTCGTTGGCGGATATGGAGTGGGGAAGACTAGTATCATGCAGGAATTTATGCGGGGACTATCCATCAATTATGTTCATAGGCGAATCTGTCTACACCGTCATTCTACAGGTAGTGATGTGCAGAAAGAGGTGAAACAGTATTTGTACAAGAAGGTGGGGCGTGTCTATGGTCCGTCAGGTGACAAGACGCTGCTAGTCTTTATCGATGACATGGCACAGCCGCAGGCAGATGTCGCCCGCGGGTATGTTCGCTCGTCTGCGGCTGTCATTCACCAGCACATAGAGCATGCGGTCTGGTATGATCATGAAGATCCACGTGCCTGCCAAGTGAGAAACTTGCAGTATGTGGCAGCCATGTTACCGTCGCGCGGGCTCGATGCCGTCGACGCTCGATTGCTAAACAAGTTTAGCATTGTTACTGCGGCAGAACCAGACGCACATGCAATAGCGTGTATTGTCACGTCGATGATGGCTTCCTTCATGCATAGTTTTGAGCCTCACGTCAAAGCTGCAGGACAAATTTTGGGACCGCTTATAAGTGATGTGCACTCTCGTCTTGCTCAGCACTTCGACAGTCCAAAATATCCCCCACACTATCGCTTTTCACTGCACAATGTTCGCACTGTCCTCAACTCGGTCTGTCGAGTGAATCCCGAACTTTACACAAGTCCCGTAGTCTTTGTAAGCTTATTGATTTACGAATTGCATCGCGAATACTGTGACCGAATGGTCAAAATAGAGGATGTGCACATTTTCAAGTCAATCATCAAAGATGGCATCAACAAGCATCTAGATTCTGGGATGGCAGAGGATCCACAACTGTTTGGTATTGCGCACGTGGCTGACTTTGAATCCGGCACAGTGTCGCCCTCGCGAATTTCTCAAAAGCAATGGTGTGAATTAGTTGCCCAACGTCTATCACAACATAACGAGAGCAATCCGCCCATGGAGATGGTGATCTGGGATCGAGTAGTGGAGCAGGTGGTGCGAATTTCACGAGTTTTGAAGAGCCCTAAACGCTGTCTGATTCTGTTGGGGCATGGCGGCACAGGAAGGCAAAGTCTGGTTCGCCTCGCCAGTTATTGTTGTCAAGCTCATTTCGTCCATCATTTGTCTTCTCCATCTTCAGCAGCTGTCACCCATGATGAGCTGGCGTCGACAACGAAGCGTGAGCTTGCATCAGCAATCACGACGGCTGGTCTCTCCGGAGATGCCGTATGTTTCTTTCTCAAACAAAGTGCTGTATCGAACAGCAGGCTCCTCGTCTTCATCCATCAAATTGTCCAGGTGTGTACACCTGGGAAACGGACTCTGGGAAACTAAACGCTCTGTGGACTTTCAAAAGGCTTTTGGATTGAGAGGCTATAATGACTGACGCTTTCGCACTCTCTTGCATTGCGCATGCACACACAACACATCTGCGCAGGGTGATTTTGCGAATTGGTCGACAAACGACGGAGATGAAGGCCATGCTCTTTTCAATCTGCAACAACGAAACAAGATAATTGAGCAGATCAAGCAGGCCGAGCAGTCGATAGAGAAGACAGAGCAGACGGTAGAGGACCAACAACTTTGGCAAGCCTTCATAGAGCAGGGGCTGGAAAACCTACACTTTGTCTTTTGTCTAGATGTACAGATGGGGCTAGGACACTTGAATGACTTTCCCATCTTTGCTCACAAATGTTGCATCAACATCGTGTCCCAAATTAGCAACCAAGACAGAGTTGAAATTGCGACTGAAAAACTGCGTGGGCTCCGATTTGAAGGGGATGAGCGCACAAATGAGCAATTACACTACTCTGTGCTCCACACAATATGCTCAGTATATTCCACGGCATACAAGGTTGGGCGAGCATATTATCGTCACTGCCATCGCCAGTACGCTCTTGGCATTTCTCAACATGTCGATATGATTCACGTATTCACGAGTGCCATGCGATCGTTTTTGTCGCAATTCGAGGAGCGAGTTGCGCTGCTAAAAAGTTGTGAATCTCGTCTGGAGGAGCTGAAAATCAAAGCAGAACAGCTCATTGGTGATCGAACCAAATATGAAGCTGAAATTAAGGAGGCGAATCAAGTTGTTGAGGAGCTCGTCATTACCTTAGGCAAAAAGTCCACAGAGATGGAACGCGTCAATGATCGGTTACATAATGCCCAAACTCAACATTCCAGACGCCATCAAGAGTATAAGCGCCTTGAACATTTAGTTGCAGAAGCTCGAATGAGCGTGGTACCCGGTGAGATACACCAATACAAGCATGCATGCATGCATACACAAATACACATATGAGTGCGTGCATGCGTGGTGGACAAAAGCAACCTAGACGGGCCGACAGTGGACTAGCTCATACTCCAAAAAAAGTTATCATTTACTTTAATGTTATAGGTTACAAAGGAGCGGCCTCAGACCTGAAGCTGCTGGACCGAGTGCTGCTGGGAGAAGTCAAGGCATACAACACGCCGCCGCCAGCCATGGAGCGAGTGTTGTCCGTTGCCATCATCCTCTCGACTCCGCCAGGCAAAGCTGGGACGTGGGACGTCTCATGGCCGCGCGCAAAGAGAACCATCTCGAATGCAGATCGCTTTGTTATGGATCTCTTGGCAGTGGACCCCGAGCAAGTGTCGCCGGAGCGCATCGCGGGAATCAAGCCCTACTTTGAAAACTATGCGAGTTTCACGCCTGTGATTCACGAATTGAGCGAAGTTTTGTCTATCGTATGGGACTGGGGAGTGAGTGTCTGGGAATATATCAAAACCTTTCACGACACTATTGTGCCACTTGAAAAAGAAAAAGAGCAAGCACGAGAGGAGGTAGAGCAGGACAGCCATCACCTGTCCAAGACGCAAGAAGAAGTAATGGCCATGGAGAAGGAAATAGCGGCCCTTTCAAATCAATTTGAGACAGCATCATCACGTAAGTCGATGTTGCAAGCCAAGGCGAAGGGAGGCCTGGAGCGACACGAAAATGCGAAGTCACTGATTGCCCGCCTCGAAACCGATGAACCTTTTTGGAAGCGAGAGCGTGCTGATTTGACAGAAAAACAAAAATGCGTTGTGGGAGATAGCCTTCTTGGAGCTCTCCTTGTGGTCTACTGTGGACCTCTCTCTCAAGAATATCGCAATATTCTCATTACAAACTTGAGCATCAGAATGACGGACCTGCACATACCCTTTTCGTCAGCAGGCAAAACTGGACATGTTTTTTTCCGACCTGAACAAGAGTACGATTGGTATAACAGGGGCCTGCCGAGTCTCAACTTCGGCGCGCGTAACACGCTGGCGTGCGAAAACTATATTATCACCCACGAGACCTTGCGTTGTCCTCTATGGGTCGACCCGGACGGAATCGCACTAAAGTGGTGTCACGATCTGTGTCACTATCAACACCGTCTTGGCAAAGACGACCACCAGGTGATCTCGTCAGGAGACGGGTTTGCAGAGCGTCTCAAAATCTGTGTCGAGAACGGCTTGACTGTTGTATGTAACATGCTCCACCACCAGTGCGACTCGCTATTTCAATCTCTTCTGCAGATGCGCGTCGTGAAAAAGGGCAAGGACAGGTACCTAGAGATTGGTGGCAGCCCCGTGCAACTGGGTAGAGGCTTCAAGTTGATGCTGCGCTTCTCGTGTGACACGCTTCCGTTTCCCTCAGAAGTGACGAGCAAATGCAGCATCATTAACTTTGCTATGGGTCCTCAAGACTTAGAGGACTGCTTGCTCACCATTGCTACAGCGGCACACCAGCCGCACGTACTCGAGCAGCGCCCTGTCCTCTTGAAGGAGTTGATTCGCGGAACCCTGAAAGTAGCCCACGACAAAGATGCGGTAATACAGGCCCTTATCAACATTTCTGACAACTTGTCGGATATGGAAGAGGTAGAGAAGATTTCCAAGTTTAAAACGCTGGTCGATACCAATCGCGAGAAACTGCAGATCGCCGAGAAAAAAATGGCTGATTTGCACGATGGATCAGCGCGCTACAAGTCTTTTGCACATTGGCTTACTTCCGCATGCATACAGGTTGAAGATGCTCGGCGGCTGGAAACATCTTACGTATTCTCGGCGAAGGAGATGATTCATATTGTTGATATGTATTTGGCCAAAGGACGTGTTCACCCGGTCTCAACCGAGACTCAATCACGGCAAACTACTGTTCTTGAGCCTGAGAGCGCAGATTTGCATAAAGCGGCGCCGAATCCCGAGGCGGCGCAAGAGGATGGGGCCATGGTGCAGCAAATGAAGAACCTGGCACAACAATGCATAGCCTATCTTCATTTGCACCTTTCGCATGCTTTGGCTCAGCAACATCGACACCCGTTTCTTGTGCATAGCTACTTTCAAGCACAAATTGCATTCGGATCTCTCGATAGAGATTTGTACTCCAATCTAGTGAATAATTCACTATCACGTACGCACAAAGTTGATTTGCTGTGCAAACGTGGTGACGCATTTGGCACGTTACTTCCTCTCTTATCCAGACTTGTTGGTGTTGACGCCACTGACGGTCCTACACCCCAGAGCACAAGTGTTGATGAGCAATGGCGTACATGGATGAACTGTGAGAATCCAGAAGAGATGCCGTTGCCAAGCGATACCGGGTACAGTGCAAAAAAGGGGGAAGCGATACAGCTCGATCATGTGCAAAAAATGCTACTCCTTTTGGTGCTGAGACCGGACCGGGTAGGGCGTGCAGTCACGAAGGTGCTCAACGAGCTGAGCCGAATTGTTTCGGACTTTGCGGATGCAGTGGAATGCATCAACGGGATGGAAGATGTGTTGCAACTACAGCATTCCATGCATGATGCCAAGTACGTGCCGGAACGCATGCGCTATCCCTGTCTCGTTCCCTTAGTACTTCACGGAGCCCAGGAGATGGAGATGTGCAACGAAGTGTTGTGTATGGCAGGCGATACCAGTCTGTTAGCGCCCTCGCAGAAAATCCACATCATATCAGCGAGCAACCCCAATTTAGAAGTGATCCTATGTGAATGTGTTTGCAATGACAGCTGGGTCTTCATTCGGGATGTCCCTTTATGTGCGGGTGTGTGCGATTTGGTGAACAATTGGCTCCAAAATCTTGCTCTAACATATATGTCTCCAAACGGTGAAGACGAGCATCTGTCGCGTATCTGCCGAATGATCCAATCAACATACACTGAGAGCGGTGGACAAGGACTTAAGAAACCGCACGAGAAATTCCGGCTTTTTATTGCAGTTGAAAATCTGACAAGGTCTCTGCTCTTGTCTTTCGCCTCTCTATGGAACAATTGTATCAGACTAAATTGCACACAAGCAGCCTCAGGTCTTCTCTCGAGCTATTCGAGGCTGAGCAGGACGGTGCTACGCGGACGAAGCCACGACGCTAAAATCGATAATTTGGCCCATATCCTGCAGAGTACCCTGCTCATGCATATAGTCTGGAATCGTTTGTCCGTCGGAGTGTGCGGATGGCGATTCCCCTACACTTTTGATCCAGATGATATCAGCTTTGGCAAAGATCGTATCGTTGAACTACTGATCGCACGCCAGGTTTGTTTATTGCTAGCTATTCCTTTACACACTTAGCTCAACATAATTTGCGAGAAGAAAGTTGATCCGATTTTTTTGTTTGATGTGGGTGTGTCCTGCGCAGAGTACGTCGTTGTCGAGATTTGAACACAAACAGCTTGTCAGCAATTTTCAGAGTTGTGCCTACATCTTGTCAGAACTGGTACACGGCGGACGAATTGATGATTTGTGGGGTATGTCTTGCGATGTTTGCAGTTACATCTGTCATTCATTAGTCATTACCGCCTCGTCTCTCCTCGGAATGGCTATGCTTGCGCCCTATTATCACTTTGCTCCTATCTATCCTGTGAGCTAGCTAGTGTTGCCTGAAATATATGTGGTGGGCAGACCTGTATATGGCGAGGGACGTGGTGAAGAAGATGTTCTCGCTGGACGATCAGTCGATGACAGATGACACATCAAAGTCGAGCGAAACCCCGAAGGCAGTGACCCTCGAGGTTCGACCATCTTTTGTCCTTGCTTGTGCTGTCTGTCAGCTACGCAGAGCCTCGGATATTCAGCTTACGTGTATGCCAACGGCAGGAAAAGCTCAAGACTTTCTACATGGTGCACGACCCAGATCAAGTAGAAAGTGCGGGAGAAATTGCAAGTATGTTTGGAGGCGACCTCTCTGGGCTTCAAGAAGTCCTCTACAAAAAGTATGGCGCAAAACTGGGTTCCAGCCAGATGCCATCGACGGAAAACGTGCAAACCTCAGGAGGTGAAGTGCAGAGCTTGATAGATACCATAGAGGCTACCGTGCTCACAGCCGGGACTGATAATGCCATCGACGATGCATTTCATCTGCACCTCTCCTCACTTGGCACCATCGTTATCGCTGACGTTAGCATTACCTTCTCCAAGCAAGCCAGCGGCGCGATGGATGATGAAATCGGTGCTTCCGATACCGTTACTACTCACGTTTCAGGTGCGGATGCTTCGGAATTTGGGGAAGGGATGCTGGACTTGATTCGAGAAAAGACAGAGGCAATTGCTCGTGCTTTGCCCTTGCGACATATACCACTCGATTTCCTCTTGCTCGCTCTACGGAATCAGGAAGGACGCGAGCAAAGAGTCGATTTGGATGTGCCATTGCTCTACGCTGTGTTGACAGAATGCAGCGTGCTCAACAAGTTGATGGATACGGTGCATGCTACCATAGAGCAAGTCGACATGGCGCTGCAGCGCAACTCGCTTCTGGGTGGAAACGTGCACCATGCTCGTGCCTCTGCCAAGTGCATCGTTGCCGGTCAGGTGCCATTGCAGTGGAGCAAGGACTCGTATCCTACAACCAAGCCCTTGGCGCATTGGCTTCGCGATCTTACCCAAGTCAGGCTCCCTCAGGTCTGTTGTAAGCAAAGGAGAGATAAGAACCCTGCTCCTTGTTTTCACATATTGAACCTCCTTGGCATGCTGGACAGGCGAGGTCTTGGGCCACAAATGGCGTCGGATGGATGAGCATGGGGGGAAGCCAAGCCTGCTGCAACCTGGGCTCTCTTTGTTGCCCTCAGGTTCCCTCTTGTCTCTGCATCCTCTTGGACCTGACTGTCAAATCTATGCTCAGGATCCCGTCCATGTGATTCCAAAATCATTGAAAATCATTTATGCCTGGATCTCTGCAGCTCATATTGATGCCTTCTCCATGGGCAGGTGTTTGTCGGAGCCTTTGTTATATCTTGCCTTCAAACAAGAGTTGGCAAGGAACAGGCAGTGCCGAAATTCTCACGTAGCCTTGACACGGAACATGACAGCACCACTTCAGATAACTCTCAGCCTCGAGTTTTGCCCGCACGTTCGCTCACAGGAGGAGAAGTTGAGGTTGTAAATGTAGGGGCGCCCAGTCTGGTGCTTGACGCCAGCATCATGGACGTGCCTCTTGCGCAACCTTCGCAGACCATCGCCGAGCATCATCCTGTTTGGATTGTGAGCGGGCTCTACATGCAGGGCGCCAGCTGGGTGAGGGAAATTGAAGCCAAGCATCAACCTTCATCACCCCCTTGCTCAATCATCAATGTCACTGGACATTTTGTTCAAAGGCCTTGCTCTTCTCTTCTGCCGCCAGTAGCTTTACGGGGTTCTTCCCACAGTCTCGACAAAGGGCTGCAGGGACTGGTACCCGTGTATCAGTCGAGACGCAAGGACACGTCACCAGTTGTTGCACTGCATTTCGACGAGGCTAGCTGTGGAACCACATGGACATCCTCTGCCTGTATCCTCTTGGAGGATATGCCCTTTGAATGATGCACGTAGCCAGGATTCAAATAGGGTTTCGGTTGCAGGCTTTAGGCATCCCATCGAAGCCACAGATCTTGCTTATTCAAGCATTGCCTTTCAAAATCGTGGACAATGTTCAAAGTTTCGATTCAAGTTTCGATTTGTAGGATATAAAATGTTCATTTAATCAATAAAGCGATGAAGATCAGCGAAATTGAGCCCTGAAGGTAAGCTCGCGCAACGTGCTGAGAAGCTCTGCGACATTCTCATAGACTTCTTCGTGCTGTCCCTTGAGAGACTCTAGATGCGCCAGCATTTTGTGTCGCTGGGGTCGCTGCAGGGCATCCATTTCATCACTCAATGACTTCACCGATTTGTCGATTACGGGTCTACGCGGGTGATACGGCAGGACCTCTCCCGTCAACGTGTTGAGATAATGTGTCTTGCCACTTACGGAACCTATCTGAGGTACCCATGCCTTGAGGTCGGCTGAAGCCAGCATCTTGGTCTGCAGCTTTGCAGCGGCAGTCTTGAACGCTTGCTCGCTCGTCTGATCCTGAACCTCAATCCCGCGGCGGCACTTGATCATTTCCTGCTCTATTGCCGAATAGCTCTCCAGGATCTGCAGCTCTTGATCTGCCACGGCAGTAGCAACAAACTTTTGCCTGCGGAAAAGCTGCACTTGGTTTCGTTCCCACTGCAGTCTGCGGACACGACTTTTGAAGCGAGCCGCTCGCGCTCCTACCCACCTTCGATAATGCCGTTGTATGGTCAAGGATGCCGTCACCAGGAGGTTGCAGAAAACACGGGACTGATGACATCGGATTGCGCACTGGATGTTTCGCGCGGCAATGTACTCTCGTACCTTGGGTTTGCTCACGGCGCAGTCAAACATTCGCACCTGTGTGTGTGTATGTGCATTTGTGTGTGTGTGTGTGTGTGTGTGTGTGTGTGTGTGTGGCTGTACATTGTGTCTATTATCTTCATCGACAAGGAGGGCAGGAGGGAGGGGAAGGAAGGAACCCGGTTGACCAAACGCTGGTAAACATCTTCCTGACGCTTCATTATACTCCGATGCACTTCCTCGTGGCGCTGCAGGTGCTTGCGATGGGCCAGGTATTGGAATTTTATGCGTTCCAAGTAAATACGATGTTTGCACTTCCTTCGCCAACATCGCTGGATCTTTGTCACAGTGAGCTCAAGCGGGGTCATGATGAAGCATTTTATCATCCAATTGTCGGAGACGCGTTTCTGCTCATCGAGAGTCCCAGTGCGCGTCGCCACGGTATCTGTCTTGCTAGCCATTTGCAGCTTTGAGCGTGTATAATTGAAGACCTGTGCAGCGGCTTCAGTTGATGCTTGCGACGTTTCATCCTGTTCCCATTCAATTGAATCTGCGAGACAAAAGGCACTGGGTTCAACGCCGTCACTTTCATATCCCATTTCGTCGCACCACGGCCATTCCACCATGTCTCTTTCCCACAACATGCTAGCATCAGTATCGCGAATGCTATCTGCTTCTGCCACACTGGCCTTCTCGGACATCTCAGGAAGGAGAGGGACAGATGCAGAACCCTTTTCTTCGCTTGCTCCAGGGACAGATCCAGGATCCTCCTCTTTGCTTCCTTCTTGCAGGTGCCACTGATCTTTGTAGACTGTGTATCCATTTACGCTGTTTGGCCAATCCACTTGCCCGAAGCTATCTTCAAGGCATACAACATCTTCTCGTTCAGAATGTGTAGCAGGTTGAGGGTGCAAGGCTGCGATTCGCTTGCTACGAGATGCTGCTATCAACTTCTCCAATCTCATGGTGTCGGGCAAGTTTGCGGACAAGGTGGGATGTGTTTGTTCTTGAGTATCACGGTCTTGAGTATGACGGTTACCCTTGCATAGATGGACGCTTAAGTAATCCATTTCCTGCCGAAGCGAGGTGAGATCTTGTAGGACTTGCGCTAGGCCATGAGCATGAGCAAGGCAGGTCGAAGCAAGTCTGGCACCAACAACGCCGCCGACCCGCAGCTCCTCCATGATTTCAGCAAGCTCAAATCCCTTTGACAGTCTCTCATCCATTTTCGCATCGTAATCACCTTTTGACGAGCTAGGCCTCACTACACGCGCGTTATACATGCTGCTGCAGTTGTCTCCTGTTGGCCGGAACATCGTGGAATGTTGCCTAAATAAACAGATTCATCATTCACGTTCAATGTTATTAAGTTCCCAAGAGCTCATGGGCCAGGCAGGTGATGACAAGCGGCTAGTTACCTGTAGTCCGGCATTGAAAATATCTGCGCGTAGCAGCGCCTTTCAAACTTGGCCTTTCTTTGTCTTTCATACATCTGCGCATAGCACCATTCAGCGTTCGGCGTACGCGAGCCCGCAAGTTCTGTCAAGGCCAAGGAAGGGCCGACATTTCAAACTTACCGCAGGGTCAGCAGCGATGCTGGAGATTTCGTCATTAACTTCATGGTTGCGGACTGGTGGAGGCCATATGCTGGTTGGAGTTGTGCCGCCATCGAAGAAACTGGCACGGTCTGGTTGGGGCGATCCCAATGCTCTCGCAGGTAAAACTTTAGAATCAAGTAGCCTGTGCCACAGGAGTGCGTCCTTTCCGTGTCCGTTTTGTTCACCGTGAGGCTGCTTGTTGGGATGGCGAGGGACTGGAGCACGGAAGCGTGTCTCACCGGGCGCCACGTCTTTCCTGGCGGTAGCGAGGCCTCGTTTCCCTTGCAGCCCAGCTGCCATGATGCCCTCACGGGTTGCAGCGTTTTTGAGAGTGCGCCGTTGTGGGGTTCGATCAGGCAGCAACGCATGCGTTTGGGTATGCCAAGACTCAATCGCAGCATTCTCCTCTTTGATTCTCCAAAGTTCTCTGAATACAGCATCAGCACACGCATCGCACGCTTCCAAATGCCCCACATTAGGCGCATGCATTTGTCTTGCACAATCCCGCACTTTTGCTAAGTCGCGTCGTCTTGAAGCTATAAACTGTTGAAGCACGCGCATAAGTTGGCTTGTGAGCTCCAAGAGCCTCGTGCCCACTGATTGACTCTCGTCGACGGCCAGTTTCTCTTCATCGTTGCCTGCTGTCTTCTTGTGCTCTCCGCCTTGAAGCACGCCTCGCCTGTCACGCGTTGCCAGCGCAGGCGTACTCGTGAGACCCTGTACACTACTCTTCCCTGGCCGCACAAGCGACATATAACGAGGCAAATGCTGAGATTTCTTCTTCTGCTTCTGGCAGCACCCTGCAGGTAGATGATGACTTGCCGTAATTCTAGGGGATGAGCAAATTTGCAGTCTACTTGAGTTTTGCTTGGAGGTCTCCGAACCCTCCTCCCTGCGCCCACAGCTGGAGCCAGAAGAAGACAGCCGCCCTTTTAGTCCCTGCCAACTCCCTTCAAGTCCCTGCGAACTCGCCTGAATGCCAGGCTCGGAGGCAAATACTTGAAATCTTTCTATTTGCATGTTGGTAGCACTTGCCTCAGGCTTGCGTTGCATGGCCGATGCCACTGCCACTGCCTCGTCCGATCTCGCCTCAGGATCATACGCATGTTTGCCTCTGGATGCCTCAGACACGTTAGTGAGATCCGCACCGTGTTCACCGTCAAGTTGCCAGCAAGCAAAAGAACTGCAGGAGTCGGGGGCCATTTCATGCGCCTCCTGCTTCCGCACCCCTTGCGCAACTGACTGAGGCAAAGGGTTGTGCCGCTTCGATTGTCTAATTTCATGTTGAGAAAGTCGTGGCGACAAGGATTGCCGAGAATCAGCATTCTTGGTGCAGCGCTTCGAAGTTGGACCGTATCTTGCAGAAGCTGGCCTCATTACTTCTGACGGTTGAAATTGCGACCTATCGTCTTTGCACTGCAGCGCGTCTACTCTGGGAAGAGATGCCGTACGTGTTGCGCACGCTGGATGCAATGGAGCTGGCTCAGCTTCGGAACAGGAAAGCATTTTTTGGCCTTCTGTCCTACGTGGCGACAAGCATCGTGCAGAGCCAAATGGTGTCGTTGCCCGAGCGTCCTCAAACGAGGGATGCAGTGGCGAACCTGGGGCGTTGGTTCCGAGATTGGCAAAGTACCCACGCCGACGCCCCCCCCGGGGTGACAGCTGCGAATTGCTTTGGGCAGTGGAGCTGCCTGCACTCAGTTCCGTCGCACCAGCATCGCGTCTTTCTCCACGTGTGCCTGCAGCAGCAAAGGCATCTTTTCCCACATGCTCGCCCGAGCGCACGCGGCCAGCGCTGCGTTCTCTGAGCTCATCGCGTGGTTGCGGTGATGTGCTCGTGGTTGCTCGATACACCGGCGAGCCCGGCTCGTTTTGCCCGCGATTACGCGCGTAGATTCGATAAGGTGAACTCCGCCCAGGGCTCCTCGCCCTACCACTCTCCCCGGGGTAAAAAGTGTTGGGTGATGCGGACGGCTGTGGTTTAGTGTTTATGATTTAGGGTCTGGGGGCACATATATATACACGTATCTATACATTGTGTATGTGCATTTATATATACATGATATACATGAGACACCTACGGCCGAGTAGTAGAAAGGTCACACAACACACACACACACACACACACACACACACACACAATCATAAAATACCTCTCTGACATATGGTATAGATACCTGCTCTCGTTTGTCATCGCCCGGGTGTCGCCGACCGCCAAACGAGTCGTGGGGCGAGACAGACCTCAGCAGCAGCCTCTCCTCGCCTGCGGCCACACGCGCCTCCCTTTCGTGCGTGCACGCGCGTCTTGCCGCACTCAAAGACCTCAGCGGTGGGGGTGAGTGCAGCGGCGAGTGCGGGTCGCGCTCTGACGATCGCACGGGGAGATGTGCGGGGGACAGGCAGGGTGTCAGCGCGACAGAGTAGCAAGCCATGCGGACGCCGGGCTTGGCCCGGCGTCCGAGGCGAGCGAGGCACGCCGGACGCAGTACCGCCGTGTTGCCGGACGAAGAAGCGGTGCCGGTGTGTGACATGGACATCCTCCTTGCCCGACATCGTTGTTTGCTCTAAAATAGCCGTCAAATGAGAAAGTCTCCCTGACGGCACCCCCCCCTCATTTGAGTAGCGAATCACGTGCAGGTCAAAAGAAAGTGTCCTCCTCCTCTGATAAAATATGACACCCTCAACCTCATGATAGGTACCGGTGGGTCAAAAAGTAAAATTTGTTCATTGGGACAAGGAGGAGGGTGCATGCAAGTTGAAAAAGTCTGCTACGGACGGCCTCCCATTTGATCTCACGAGGCGCATACCTGCAAAAACATGCGGGCGACACTTGCGGCTTTCGCGGCCCTCGTGGGTTCGGCTGCGGCTTTCAGTGGCCTCGCACCGGCCGGCCTCAAGCCCGCCGCGGCTGGCAAACTCGGCAGCGGGCGCCTTGGTCTCCGCGCCGCGCGCCCTGCCAAGGTGATCTCCTTGCACCCGCGCCAGCACGTGCGCGGCCGAGCGAGGAGCTTGCGGCGTGATGTTAGCAGGAGCGATGGCAGCGCGGCCGCCCTTCGCTGCAGGCGTGGATTTCCCCAGCGGTTGCGGGCGCCGCTGCCTGTGGCCGTGCCGCGTTGACGGCCCGCACCCGACGGGTTACGACGGGTTACGGGGCGCAAGCATTCGTGTCAACAGTTGCATCTTCCTTCAGTGCGTTTGAAGTGAACACACCATAGTAGCGCTCCGTGGCCAGCGCGTGGGCGCACGGGGCGCCCTCGCGGCGATGCGATGCCTGTGCAGCTGCGCGTGACGTGTAGTTGATTTGTCTGTTGCATTGCGCCGCAGACTGCGCCGAAGATGTTCGACACCTCTATCTTCAAGAAGGAGACTATCGCATTCTCCGTGGCGCCCGATCCCACCAAGGAGGACATCCTCCGTGGTGGGCGTGACAAATTCCCCCTCGTGAAGGAGGCGCTCAAGGGCATTAAGTCGATCGGCGTTATCGGCACAAATTCTGAAAAAGTCCCCAGAGATAGAGGGACCTTCTAGTAAATATACTAGGACACTGACTTTTCAGCATTTCTCTCCAGGTTGGGGCTCGCAGGCTCCCGCGCAGGCGCAGAACTTCAAGGACACCCTGAAAGAGATCGGCGCTGATATTAAGGTGACGATTGGCCTGCGCAAGGGCTCGCCCTCGTGGCAGGCTGCCCAGCAGGTTGGCTTCAGCGAGTCAGAAGGCACCCTCGGTGAGCAGTTCGAGGTCGTGAAGAATGCTGACCTTGTGATGCTGCTCATCTCCGACGCTGCCCAGGTGATGATGAGCAAGAGCGGTAGGCGTGGCTCTAACACGGGTGCAAGGTCGTGGCTTAAGCACGCCGGCTTACCAATTGTCCGTGTGTAGTGTCATGGAGTGCTCGTGAAGGCACAGGGTGTGCAAGGATGTTTCAAAGTTAGGTCGGAGCTGCGATGTTTGAAAGTGATGTCTGGGCTGCAGCAGCTGGCGTGAGCTTGGCTTACCGTGACAGATGAGGCTAGTGGAGGGGAGCGTTTGCCACGTGTCATGACATAGGCTGCCACATGAGGCTGTCATCACGTGTCATGACATAGGCTGCCAGATGACATAGGCTATCAGATGGCATAGGCTGCGATGCAGCAAGATGGCAATTGGCTGCGAGGATGGCTGCTGACTGGCTGGCTATACGGTTCAGGCCACGGATTACAAGACTAAGTTCGAGCCGCTCCTCAAGAAGGGTGCCACCCTGGGCCTTTCGCACGGCTTCCTCCTCGGTCAGCCTTTGTGGCAAGCCTGGGCCGAATGCGCCAGTGCCTAGGCTAGGCGTCATATGTTGAGTGCGCTTGCACGTGATTTATTGAGAGGTTGCCTCGTTGCAGTACGTTGATTGCTTGTATCAGAAAGAGTTGACGTCACGCGTTGCGTGTACACAAATAGCTGACGGCAGTGTGCTCCCCGTACTCAGGGCACCTCGAGTCCATGGGCCAGAAGTTCCGCGATGACATCAACGTCGTCCTTGTGGCGCCCAAGGGCATGGGCCCCTCGGTGCGCCGCCTGTATGAGCAAGGCAAGACCGTGGGTGGGTCGGGCATCAACGCGTCGTTCGCCGTGCACCAGGATAAAACTGGCAGGGCCACCGAGATCGCGCTTGGCTGGGCCATCGCCATTGGCTCCCCCTTTGTCTTTGAGACGACCCTTAAGGACGAGTACTGCTCGGACATCTACGGAGAGCGGGGTATCCTCCTCGGTGCCGTGCACGGCATGGTCGAGGTGCTCTTCCGCCGCTACACCGCCCAGGGCATGACGCCCGAGGAGGCCTTTAACCAGTCGTGCGAGTCCATCACCGGCCCCATCACTAAGATCATCTCGAAGCAGGGCATCAAGGCTGTCTACGAGAAGTTCCAGGGTGAAGACAAGAAGAAGTTCGAGGAGGCCTACTCGGCTGCCTACACCCCCAGCAAGGACGTTCTTGCTGAGATCTATGACGAGGTTTCGTCAGGCAACGAAATCCGTTCCGTCATCATGCATGGCCAGCGCTTCAGCAAGTTTCCCATCGGCAAGATCGACGGCACCTACACCTGGGCAGTGGGCGAGAAGGTGCGTGCCAAGCGTGTGGAGGACAAGATCCCCCTCAACCCCACTACTGCTGGCTTCTACGTGGCATGCATGATGGCGCAGATCGACGTTCTCCGTGAGAATGGCCACCAGTACACTGAGATTGTCAACGAGTCGGTGATCGAGGCTGTCGACTCGCTCTGCCCCTACATGCACGCCAAGGGCGTGGCGTTCATGGTGGACAACTGCTCCTATACTGCGCGCCTGGGGTCGCGCAAGTGGGCTCCCCGCTTCGACTACATGCTGGAGCAGCAAGCTTGTAATGCCCTGGACGCAAAGAAAGGCGTCAACGCCGACATGATCAAGAAGTTCGTGAGCAACCCTGTGCACACGGCCGTGGAGGAATGCTGCAAACTGCGCCCGTCAGTAGACATCTCCACCACTGCATCCTCCTCCGCGCAGGATGACCTTAAGTTCACCTTCAGAGAAAGCAAGTAAGCATTAGGCAGAGCACGCGGGGAGGTGAAGCTACTCTTATTGCCAGTCTTCTTCTACCTTTTGTGCTGGCCGTTTTGCACGCCCGAGTGGCCGGCAGAACATTGCTTATTTCGTTTCTCGCGCTGTGCGTAGCGGCGCGGGCTGCTTCTCAGCCTCGCTCTACGTGCCTCGTATGTGTAGATGATTTCTGATGGCTTCACAACCCCCCAGCGCGACGATGTACAGCGTCCGTTTCCCTCTACGGACTTCCACCCTTGGACCCCAGTGTCTCTTCTCTCCTTATTTTCTCTTCACTTTGTCAACATTAAAAAACCCCAACAGCGACGCATGTACTGCGGTGGAGCAGGCCGTCCGTCTTTGACTCTAGTCCAAAGGGGTGCTGCAGGTGTAGCACATGCCTACTGCATTGCATTGTGTGGATGCAAAGAGTACGACCGCTGGTATGTGTGTCGAGTGTTCAATTGGAAAACAAAAGAAACCAATTCTCTATCATCCCTATCTGTTCTTTTAGATGGTGGGTAAATGAAAAGGGGGCATTAATGCCGCGGAGCCGTTTTTTTGCACGTAAGATCCGATTTAATGTTCAACAACTTCTGATGCATTTAACCTCTCTCTCTCGCGCGCGCGGCTGTGCCGGGCCCGTGCCAGTGATCCAGCCGGGCCGGGGCACCGTGACTTTTCAGATATCTGGCGATCGCGGCACTCAGCTTCTCCGGG
>Ga0315899_10003212_pt1 | contig 17832 bp, 20 predicted proteins | sample LakEriMetagenome_2_FD_203518 | JGI IMG/M metagenome (GOLD analysis project Ga0315899, IMG submission 203518) | Freshwater fungal communities from buoy surface, Lake Erie, Ohio, United States - Buoy 4 MA112 | ecosystem: Environmental > Aquatic > Freshwater > Lake | place: USA: Lake Erie, Ohio... | reverse complement strand
GGGCCCTTAAAGATGATCAACATCGATTTATCGCGAGAGCCGTTAACGATCTCTTCTAGAACTGCCTTTTCATCATCAGAGGCTGCGGAGAGATAGCTCTCAAGGAGCGGGCTCTCTGCTGGGGAAGCATCTGGCTGTGAACCTAGGCGAAGAGTTGTAGTGAGTTCACGATCATCTTGAGATGCCATGGCTCACCGCCTTCTTCTTTTCTAGAGATAGCTCAACATCAACTGTAGGCTGACACTAGAACGCTCCTAGGGATAAATCAAGCGGAAAAAAGTCTCCCCTAGAGGGCAGATCTACGCGGTAATTTGACGATAACCGTCAGCTGAGAGTAAACCAACTGGCGCTTCTGACACTTCGATATCTGCCAACCAACCCGCCCCGTATGGGTCGCTATTGAGAACTTCTGGGTTGGCTTCAAGTGATTCATTGATTGCTACAACAGTTCCGCTGACGGGTGAAAATATTTCAGAGACGCTCTTAGTGGATTCAACTTCACCGCAGACTTTATCGGCAACAACTACATCGCCCACTTTTGGTAACTGAACATAGACAATGTCACCCAGCGCGCCTTGCGCGTAATCGGTAATGCCCATTCGAATGACAGTTGGAGAACTCTCTTGGACCCATTCGTGCTCCTTTGTGTACTTGAGCGTGTCAGGAATGAGTGACATGTCCTTCTCCTTGTTGGTAGATAAACAACTGCGATGGTTTTTAAATCTCTGATCACACTCTAATAGTTTTGAGTGCAGTGAGGAAGTATGAAACTCCGGTTGCCACATAGAGTGCAACGCCCCAGATGGCAAAAGCCCAGCCCAGGATGAAGGCCATCTCACCGAGCAACGAATCATCGAGGGCCAGAAGCAGGAATGGAAAGGCGTAGAGAAGGTTGAAGGTTGCTGCCTTGCCAACAAAGGTGACCTTCAGTGGAGCTTTACCCTTGGCTGCCAACACAAGTGCAACCAGAGCCAACACAGCATCACGCGCAATAAGCGTTGCAATAAGCCAGAGTGGAATCGCTTCGCGCATATACAAAACGATCAGCGTCGCCAATATGTAGAGACGATCTATCGTGGGATCAAGAATCTCTCCCAACTTTGACTCCTGACCCAAGGCGCGAGCCAATTTTCCATCGAAGTAATCTGTGGCTCCCCCGGCTGCAAGAACGGCGATAGCCCATGCATCGGCCTCTGGCCCTAAGGCGAGATAGATAAAGAGTGGAATGCCGAGGGCGCGAAGTCCAGTGAGGGCGTTAGGCCAGGTAAGAATCGGTGAAGCCATACCGTCTAGCCATTCTCCTTATCGCGTTCTTTGACGCGAATCGCAACCATGACGGGTGTGCCCGGGAAACCAAACTCTTCACGCAAACGCCGTTCGATGAATCGGCGATACGACGGTTCGATCCATCCACTTGAAAAGACTACAAATTTTGGCGGAGCAATTCCTGCTTGAGTTGCGTAGTAAATCTTTGGTTGCTTGCCACCGCGCACTGGTGGCGGAGTTGCGCCGATGAGGGCTCCCAAGAATGAGTTGAGCTTTGCAGTTGGTACTCGACGCTCCCATGAATCAAGTGCTGTGCGAATGGCAGGCGCTAAACGATCACGGTGCCAACCAGTCTTAGCCGCAACATTTACGCGCTGTGCCCATTCAACCTGATCAAGATGGCGATCAATCTCTTTATCTAATTGGCCTCTACGATCTTCATCTACTAGATCCCACTTGTTCATGACAAGGACAAGAGCTTTACCAGCTTCTTCTACCATCGTGATGACACGTAGATCTTGTTCTGAAATTGGAAGTGAAGCATCAAGAACAACGACGGCACATTCGCAACGTTCAAGGGCAGCCTGCGTGCGAAGCGTTGCGTAGTAATCGGTTCCACTTGCTTGATTGGCACGTTTTTTCAAACCTGCTGTATCAACAAAACGCCAGATCGATCCGCCAAAATCAATAAGAGAGTCGACAGGATCACGAGTTGTTCCAGCTACATCGTCAACAATCGAAAGTGATTCACCTGCAAGTGCGTTGAGCAAACTCGATTTACCAACATTGGGACGACCGATCAAAGCGATGCGACGATAACCATCTTGGGCTTGAGCGCCACCTACTTCTGGTAACTCGGTAACAATGAGATCAAGAAGATCTCCGCTGCCACGACCATGCAACGCGGAAACAAAGTGCGGCTCGCCTAATCCGATATTCCACAGTGCATGAGCATCTGATTCATCAGAGTCTCCATCAACCTTATTTGCAACTAATATCGTTGGTTTTTTAGCCTTGCGGAGCTCTTGTACGAGAACATCATCTTCATCGAGAGCTCCCACTTGGGCATCAACCACGAAACAAAGAACATCAGCTTCTTGCATAGCCAACTCTGCGCCTGCCGAAACTTGAACAGATATTCCATCGGGTTTAGATTCCCATCCACCGGTATCCATGATTATGAATCGGCGATTATTCCATTCGCATTCATACTGAACGCGATCGCGAGTTACTCCAGGAGTGTCCTCAACAATCGCCTCACGTCGTCCAAGGAATCGATTAATCAAAGTTGATTTACCAACGTTAGGTCGACCGAGGATCGCAACGATTGGAAGACCCAGAAGATTTCTCTCTTTGAGAAGTTCCCAAATGCGATCAACTGTTTCATCGAGATCAAGTAACGTTGAATCAATAACAACCGCATCATCGGCTGCGGCAAGAGGTGACACTGCCCGTGTCGAATCAACGAGATCGCGATCGCTCAAGGATTGACCAACAGCTTCAACTCCCTGTGAAGTATCTGCCAACTCAGCATCACGTCTTGATGCACGTGCATCTAGATCTGCAGTGAGAAATATTTTCATCGGTGCTTTTGGTGCGACGACTGTTCCAATGTCGCGACCTTCGACAACAATTCCGCGATCTGCCTTTTCAATAATCTTGTGTTGCAATCCAAGCAGTTCTTGGCGAATGACTGGGTTTGCACTGACTGCACTGACTGCATCAGTAATGCGCGATGTGCGAATCTCTTCCGTTATATCCACATCTCCGCAAAAAACTTTAGGATCCTGAGGGTTAGCAACAAAACGAATGGGAGAAGTTTTTAGCCCCTGAATTATTTCCTTAGCGTCTTGGCTATCCAGTGAGAGCGCTAACCAGGTCACTGCGCGATAAAGGGCACCCGTATCCAAATAATTCCAACCAGCTCGACGAGCGATTTCGCGAGACGTACTCGATTTACCGGCTCCACTAGGACCATCGATTGCAATGACGATCATCTGTGCAGCTCTTTTCAGTAATACTTCTTGAAGGTCGAACGGTGAGAATCATGCGCTCGTACGCATCTATGGACTTATTCTACCGAGATGGATGAACCTTCCATCCCTCTTTCTCCAGGTGAGCAGCAACGATCGCGCTATCTTCAGGCGAAAAGGCCAAGGTGATCAAGCCTGTTTGTTGTCCGGGAGTGTGTTCGATCGCCAAATCCTCGATATTCACCTTCGCCGACGCGCATGCTTCGATGATCGCAGCCAACTGTCCTGGCTTATCGTCAATGACAATGTCGAGGTAGGTGTAATTTCGAGCCTGACCTCCATGCTTTCCCGGAATCATCGCTCTTCCGCGTTGACCATCTAAGATCAATTGAGCCATCGCAGCAGGGTCATCAAGGCTGTCGATCGCCTGAGAAAGATCGTTTTGTAGACTTATCAGTAATGGCTTCAAAGTCACGCTATTTCCCGCCAAGATCTGGGCCCATAACGCTGGATCCGAGTCCGCAATTCGAGTGGTGTCTCGCAATCCCGCCCCTGCCAGTTCAAGAGCACTCCCCTGGCCAGCCATAAGTTGAGCTGCAAGAAGCGAGGCAACGATTTGAGGCAGATGACTTACGAGAGCGACGGCTTGATCATGCTCAGCGACAGTGCGATCTAGAGCAATCGCCCCGCATCGTGAGACCACCTCGCGGGCCATCTGTGAGAGCTCGGTATCAACCCCAGCGAGGCAGAGAATCCATGGTCGCCCCTGAAAAAGATCTCCACGAGCTGATTGCGGTCCATTAACTTCGCGTCCCGCCATGGGATGAGTGGGTGCAAAAAAGTTGAGATCAAAGCCAATAATAGATACGTCATGTAGAGGTTTAGCCTTAATGCTGCTGATATCCATAACTCTCAATGCAGGATTGCGACTTAATTCCGCCCTTATGACCCCAGAGATAGCAGCTGGTGGCGTTGCGATAATGCAAAGGTCTTCGACGCCGGTGGTATCGCCGTTTTCATCTCCCATGAGGTCGCGAGCTAGTGATTCGGCCCGACTATCGGAATCGCAGAGAGTGACTCTGACCCCAGTTGCGCGCAAGGCGAGTGCAATCGAGGTTCCGATCAGGCCGGCTCCCACGATCCGCACATGAGTGAGCGAAGTTTCCATCGTTATTGAGCGATATCTCGTCGCAGAGCCTTAGCTCCGTGGAGGTAAATGTGAGTAATTTGGTCAGAATTTCGCTCGGTATTGCAATGAATCATCACACGGAGCACGCGTGCAAGGGCTCCTGGAACATCTATCTCCACCGCACAAAGAAGCGGAACAGCCTGGAAACCCACCTCTCTTGCGAAAGCGGCTGGGAATGCTGCGTTGAGATCAGGGGTAACTGTCAGAAAGACTGAAATAAGGTCCTCAGGAGTGAGTTCGTTCGCCGCCAGAATTTCAAGGAGTAACTCCTTTGTCGCACTCTCCATCGCTAAAGCGGTGTTGGCCTCTAACTGGGTTGCACCTCTGATCGCTCTCACCTGTGACATAGGTAAAGGATAGACGCTAAAGGGTGAAAGTTGTCGCTCTTTATATACCGGTATGTCGAGAAATCTATATAACCTTTTCGATCCATTTCAATTGGTTGAAACCTCTGCCCTTCGACAGATCTAAATCCCTCACAGACAAGCAATATCGATAAATAGATTAAAACCAACCAGAACGAGCGCAAATCAGGATCTAATTATCGATATATTTATAACAATCGGACGACCCAAAGCCGTATCGATATATTGTTATAGCGATAAACACTCTTGATAACGACTTATGGTTTTATATTTAAAGCTTTACGTAGATTAAACAATTCACCGTCATTGAGATCTCGCCATCGTCCCGGTGGCGTATCCCCCAGGCTGATCGGACCGAAGTTGGTTCGGATCAAACGGATGACTCGGACATCGACAGCCTCCATCAATCTACGGATGATGTGATACCTGCCCTCGTGGATGCTGACCTCGATCCACTGCGGTGAGAGATGCTTGAAGCTCAGGACTCGTCCCATGCCATCCTCAAGCTCAATGCCCTTGAGAAGAATCTTGTCGACTCCGGCAGCCAGGACACCCTCGAATTCGATGATGTAGCTCTTGACCAGACCGTATGAGGGATGGGTCGCGCGGAAGGTTAAATCCCCATCATTTGTGAGCAGAATCAGCCCTTCAGAGTCTTTATCCAAGCGGCCTACGTGGAATAAACGCTCTTTCCGCAGGTCAATAAAGTCGGCCAATGAGGGACGACCTTCTGGGTCAAACATCGTAGACAAAACACCCTTTGGTTTATGAAGTACCAAATAAGACTTAGTCATTGAGATCGTAATTGTCTCATTATCAACCATAACTCTAACTAGAGCTGGATCAAACTTGGCTCCAAGCTCTCGGATGATGTGACCGTCTACAGAGACTCGGCCATCCATGATCAGCTCGTCGGCTCCCCTGCGTGAGGTGACACCGGCGTCGGCAATTATTTTGTTTAAGCGTAAGAGACTCATGTTTAGGCTATCCATTCTCGACAGTCTTAGGGGTGTGGCAAGACGGCCCTCATGGCCGCGTGTGCATACTTTACGGCAGCTCCACCCCTGAAAGCAAAAGGGGCTAGTCGGTCAGGCTTTCGAGAATCTCATCCAACCCATCGAGATCAGGCAGGTGGGGTGCTAGTGGCGACAGATCATCCAGGGAGTTAAGTCCGAGCCGTTCAAGGAAGTAACTGGTCGTCTTGTACAAGATTGCACCAGTCTCGTTCTCGACTCCATACTCCTCAACAAGGCCACGAGTGACCAGGGTCTTCATAACGGCCTCGACATTAACGCCACGAATGGCTGAAACTCTTGCTCGAGAGACGGGCTGGCGGTAGGCGATCACGGCTAGGGTCTCAAGTGCTGCCTGAGTGAGGCGATTCTGCTGCCCGTCGAGCACAAACTTCTCAACCGCGGTTGCGCAATCTGGGTGGCTGTAGAAGCGCCATCCCCCGTTGATCGCCTTGAGGGCAAATCCTCGATCGTCATAGCTCCCCTGTAGGCGCTCGAGCGACTCTTTGATCACATCGACTGTCACCTCAAGAACGGTAGCGAGAGTGAGCTCAGTGACGGGCTCATCCACGACCATGAGGATCGCTTCGATCGATCTATCAACTTCTACATTAGACATTTTTACCCTCTACTGTCTCATCTATTCCGATTACTGGTATATCAAACTCGTCTGTGATCTCAACATCGCCCTCATCTGAGCCAGTCCAGCTGATCTGGAGCTCTCCCAGGGCGATGACCTGATTAAACCTGAGATTACCTTGGCGGTAGAGGTCAAGCAGGGCTAAGAAACGGGCTACGACAACCAGAGTCGAGTCTGCGTCATGGCAAAGGCTGCGAAAGCTCAGAGTCTTGGAGTGACGAAGGGCTTCGACAACGAGCCTAGATTGCTCGCTGACGCTCACCATGGCCATGTGAAGGTGCTCTATAGCGACCACAGGTGGAGTTTTTGGGGTTAATACCCGCTCAGCAATGGCTGCAAAGCGCTCTGGACCCACCCCGATCAGAACCTCTGGGAGCAGGGCTGAGAGTGCTGGATCCAGCGCCACCACGCGAGGGAAGGTCTTGTCAGCGCTTTCAATCATGGTTTGGAAGGAGGCTGCTATCTCCTTAAAGGCGCGATACTGCAAAAGTCGAGCAAAGAGAATGTCGCGAGCTTCAAGCAGGGCCAGGTCTTCCTCATCCTCAACCTCTCCACTTGGGAGCAATCGGGCGGCTTTGAGATCCAAAAGGGTGGCTGCTACAACCAGGAACTCAGTAGCCTGATCTAACCGCCACCCTTCGCCTGAGACTTCCAATGAACGGATGTAGGCGATGAACTCGTCGGTCACAAGGCTGAGTGAGACCTCAGTAATGTCGAGTTTGTGGCGTGATATCAGTTGGAGCAGAAGGTCAAAGGGGCCGTCAAAATTTGAGAGGTGGACGCTAAAACCGCTCTCTGGAGCGATATTTTCAGCTGTCTCAATCGAAATATCCACGAGCGCACCTTACTTGTTTTTCCACTCCTACTTGCCGATACACGCTGCACACGCGTAGAGTCACGGTCGGATAGAAAGAGGTTTCTCGCTTGAGCGCTATATCGACAAAAGACGAGGATGTCGTCACCACAGCCAGCCTCACCGGCAAAGCTGTCACGACATTTCCCACACCTGCTCCGATTTCAGAACATGGCAATGCACGCGTTGTCTCCATCTTCAACCAAAAAGGTGGCGTCGGAAAGACTACGACGACAATTAATCTCGGTGCTGCACTTGCCGAACTCGGCCGTCGCGTTCTTCTCGTCGACTTCGACCCACAGGGCGGTCTATCACTCGGTCTCGGAGTAAACGCTCACACTCTTCCACTTGAGAACACGGTGTACCACGCACTTATGGATCCTACTGCCGATATCCAGCAGATTGTTTTGAAGTCTTCCGTTGCAAATCTTGATTTCTTGCCAGCAAGTCGTGACCTTGGAGCAGCTGAATCTAAACTGCCATCGGAAATTGGTGGACAGCAGTTTCTTAAGCGCGCACTAACAACACTTCGTGATGATTACGATGTCATTCTTATCGACTGCCAGCCAACAATGGGCCAGCTCACTGTAAATGCTCTCGTTGCTTCAAATGAGGTAATCGTTCCATTGCAATGCGAATACTTTGCTCTTCACGGATTTATCGAATTGAGTGGAAACATTGAGAAGGTCAAGACCTTCCTTAATCCAGATCTCAAACTGATCGGAATCCTTGCAACAATGTATGACCGAAAAACTTTGCACAACCGCGAGGTTCTCAAAGCGATCTTGGATAAGTATCCCGATGATGTCTTCGACACCATCATCGCTAAAACGATTCGCTTTTCAGAGACCACTGTTGCCGGAGAACCTATTACTAGTTATGCATCATCATCAGGAGGCGCAGCGTCATACCGACGTCTTGCGCGCGAATTAATTGCACGAGGGGGCGCACGATGACACGTAGAGCAAGCTTGCCAGGAGCAGATGAACTCTTTAAGCAGAATAGTCCAGCACTCAGTGCTGTTCGCGAGATAGCACCTGAAACTTCTGCACCTGCTGCAACACCTGCTGCAACACCAGCACCTAAGGCGAAGAAGGGCGTTCGTTCAATTCCACGACGCCGCGTTGTCAGCGTAGATAAATCTCCATCTGGCCGTGAACGTCATGATGAGAAAATTACTGTCTACCTATCCCCCGATGAACTCTTTGATCTCGATCAAGCACGTCTATCACTACGTGGAGATCTAGGTCTTGCCGTTGATCGCGGTCGTATCGTTCGCGAATCTATTGCTGTCATCATTGCCGATCTCGAACAAAAGGGTGATCAGAGCATTCTTGCACGCAGACTCCGCGGTATTTAATCGCTAACGTGCACGTGGATGTGCACTGCTGTAGCTCTGTCGGATTTTGTCGATCGTAACAAGGGTGTATATCTGAGTCGTTGTTACCGATGAATGGCCTAGAAGTTCCTGAACCACTCTTATATCCGCGCCACCATCTAGGAGATGAGTTGCATACGAGTGTCTAAATACATGTGGACTTACCTTGCCTTCCAATCCACACGCTTTGGCTGCCTGTAAGACGATATTCCATGCACTTTGACGAGACAGCCGACCTCCACGTGAATTAAGAAAGAGCGCGTTCTCGCCCTTTCCACTCTGTGAAAGCAAGCCAGGACGTGTACGAACGAGGTAATTATCAAGCGCGGTCAGAGCAAAACTTCCGATGGGAACGATTCTCTCTTTAGAACCTTTGCCTCGTAACTTAATTGTTTGAATAACTTCGTTGTCGCTCTCCACTTTCGCTAAATCATTGAGATTAATCCCAATGATTTCTGAGACTCGTCCGCCCGTGGAGTAGAGCAGTTCCAGAAGCGCAACATCACGCAAAGATGTTGCATTGCTTAAAGACTTCGCACTCTCAATAAGAGATGAAACCTCATCAATTGTTAAGGCTTTTGGTAGCTTGCGCGCAACTTTGTGGGATGAGATCTCCCCTGTAGGAAGATTGAGGTCATACTCTCGAGCACAATAAATCAGAAAAGATTTCACCGCAGAATTAGTCCGATTGATACTGCTAATCGCAAGAGAACGATCCTTTAGCCACACCTCAAATTCCGACAATGTCGATGCAGTTATTTCACGCACGTGGGTATTCGTGGCCTTAAGGAATTCCAGGAAATACCGAAGATCTCGCGAATATGAAAGTAGCGAGTTTTCTGAAAGCCCTCTTTCAATACGCAAATGATCAAGAAAGGAGGTACGTGCGAGTTCGGTATTAAAACTAATAACCATGAGCTTGAGCAACAGCCGGATACATCACTTTTCCGTCATGAACATTCAGTCCAGAGGCTAAAGACTTATCGGCCGCCGTAGCCGCCTGCCAACCAAGATTAGCTAGCGCCAGCGCATACGGAAGCGTCGCATTTGTAAGGGCATAAGTGGATGCAACCGGAACAGCACCAGGCATATTTGCTACACAGTAGAAAATAGATTGATGTACCTGAAACGTCGGTTCTGCATGGGTTGTTGGCTTTGAATCTTCAAAGCAACCACCTTGATCGATCGCAATATCAACAAGAACTGATCCGGGTTTCATCTGCGCAACTTGTACATTACTCACAAGCTTTGGAGCTTTAGCGCCATGGACAAGAACTGCGCCGATAACCAGATCTGCGCTCTTTAGTTCGCGATCAACTGCGTGAAAAGAAGAAGCAAGTGTTTTGATTCGTCCACCATAGATTGTGTCAATGTATGCAAGTCGCGGAAGTGAGCGATCGACAATCGTTACATCGGCTCCCATACCCATGGCGATTACCGCAGCGTTAAGACCTGCAACTCCCCCGCCAATCACAAGGACGCGTGCGGGTGCTACTCCAGGCACTCCACCCATCAGGACGCCACGACCACCATTAGGTTTTTGTAGGGCGCTTGCGCCCACTTGAGCAGCCAGACGACCAGCAACTTCTGACATTGGAGCTAGTAAAGGAAGTGTTCCATTTAATTCAACGGTTTCGTATGCGATCGCAGTGGTTTTGCTGTCAAGAAGTGCATCTGTGCAGGCTTTTGATGCCGCTAGATGAAGGTAGGTAAAGAGAATTTGATCCTTGCGAAGTCTGGAGTACTCAATTTCAATTGGCTCTTTTACCTTGAGAATCATCTCAGCTGATGCCCAAATCTTCTCAACATCTTCTTCAATATCTGCCCCTGCTGCGATGTAATCAGCATCAGTCAGTGCTGAACCTACGCCAGCGCCTTTTTCAATTACTACTTTGTGGCCCGAACGAACTAGCTCTGCTGCACCTTCCGGAGTGAGAGCAACTCGAGATTCATGAACCTTTATCTCTTTCGGAACGCCAACAATCATGACTTAATCCTTTGCTTTAATTGCTGCCGCGATGAGACCAATGAAAAGTGGGTGTGGACGTGTTGGTCTTGATCGCAACTCTGGATGTGCCTGTGTTCCCACGTAATAAGGATGTACCTCTCGCGGCAATTCCACAAACTCCACCAAATCGAGTTCACGGTTTATTCCAGAGAAGACTAAACCGGCATCGCTTAGCTTGTTTCTGTACTCATTGTTTACTTCATAGCGATGGCGATGGCGCTCATCAATCGTCTCAGAGCCATAAAGAGCGGCCACAATAGATCCCTTTGTCAGATCTGCTCGGTAGAGACCAAGGCGCATAGTGCCGCCCATGTCGGCCTGCCCCGCGACTATCTGTTCTTGTCCCACCATAGTGGCGATGAGGTGCGAACCCTTTTCAGGATCAAACTCTGCTGAGTTAGCATCTTTAATTCCGGCGAGATTTCGCGCTGCTTCAATCACCATGCATTGCAAACCAAGACAGAGCCCGAGTGTTGGGATCTTATTTTCGCGCGCATAGGTGAGAGCACCGAGTTTTCCTTCGATTCCTCTTACGCCAAAACCACCCGGAACACAGATTGCATCAACGCCACTGAGCGCTTTGGCCGCACCTTCTGGCGTATCGCATTCATCGCTTGGAACCCATATCAACTCAACCTTTGCGTTATTTGCAAAACCGCCGGCACGAAGTGCTTCTGAAACCGATAGGTAAGCATCAGGTAAATCAATATATTTGCCAACAAGAGCTACTTTGACATGGTGCTCTGGATGATGAACCTTCTTGAGGAGATCATCCCACTCGCCCCAGACGACATCATGGCCGCCCAGACTCAAGCGGCGAACGACATATGAATCAAGCCCTTCGCTGAATAAAACCTTTGGAATGTCGTAAATACTTGGTGCATCAACTGCAGCTACTACTGCCTCTAAATCCACATCGCACATAAGCGATATCTTCTTCTTGATCGAATCAGGAATTGCACGATCTGAGCGAAGGACTACTGCATCCGGTGCGATACCGATACTGCGTAGCGCAGCAACGCTATGTTGAGTTGGCTTAGTCTTTAATTCGCCAGAAGGTCCGATGTATGGAACGAGAGAAATGTGCAGGTAGAAAACATTATCGCGGCCAACTTCTTGGCGAAGCTGTCGAGCAGCTTCTAAAAATGGTTGCGATTCAATATCGCCAACAGTTCCACCGATTTCAGTAATGACCACATCAATATCCGGGGCCGACATTGCGAGTATACGTTCTTTAATTTCGTTGGTGATATGCGGAATTACCTGAACCGTCTCACCCAAGTACTCTCCACGACGCTCTCGTGCGATGACGCGTGAGTAGACCTGTCCGGTTGTCACATTCGCTGAACCTTCGAGATTACGATCAAGGAAACGTTCGTAATGACCGATATCTAGATCTGTCTCTGCGCCATCATCGGTGACGAAAACTTCACCGTGCTGAAAGGGGTTCATCGTTCCCGGATCTACATTGAGATAGGGATCGAGCTTTTGCATTGTTACGCGGATGCCGCGAGATACAAGTAGCCTTCCGAGACTAGATGCTGTGAGTCCTTTGCCTAAACTTGAGGCGACTCCCCCGGTTACAAAAATATGCTTCGTCACATGTGCTTGGCCCATGGGAGTCAAACCTATCAGGGTCTGAGGCTACTTACCTCGCATAGCGAGCAGTTCGGCTGCGTGTTCCTGAGCACTCACTGATTCATCTAAGCCCGCCAACATGCGAGCAATCTCGGAGACCCTAGCCTTCTCATCTAGCTGGCTGACACCTGATTGCACTATCTGCCCATCACTATCTTTGGCAACGACAAAATGACGATCGGCCCAAGCTGCCACCTGAGGTAGATGCGTCACAACAATTACCTGCGCATGTTGTGAGAGGGCGTGAAGTCGTCGGCCAACTTCAATTGCTGCCTTTCCTCCCACGCCAGCATCGACCTCATCAAAGATATATGTTCCGACTGGAGCTGATGCTGCAATGACAACCTCTAACGCCAACATGATGCGAGACATCTCTCCACCCGATGCGCCCTTACCAAGTGCGACCTTAGGTCCATCCTTGTGCGCTTGAATCGACATGACAATTTCATCACATCCCGTGGCTGTGAAATCACTTTCTTTCATTGCTCCTTCATAGTTAGGAGAAAGTACATCAGCATAAAAACGAGTATGTGGCATCGACAAACCCGCAATCTCGGCAGAGACTTTATCGCTGAGTTTTCCACCTGCACTCACTCGAGCAGCGCTGACCTTCTTGGCACTAGCTAAAAGTTTGGACTTAATCACTTTGATCTCAGTCTCTAGTTCAGCAATACGATCTTGCCCACCGTTGAGATCAGTAATCATCTCTTTCGCACTTTTAACTCGAAGCGCAAGCTCGGCCATCTCATCATCTACAGATCCAGCACCGCCCCACTTTTTAACAAAAGCGGTCAAAGCAGCCTTTCTCTCCTGTAGATAATCTAAGCGGGAGGGATCGGCTTCCAATGAGGCCAGATATGAAACCAAGGCCGCATGAGCATCATCGATCAGATAGAAACTTTCAGAGACGCTGCCCGCAATCTCATCGAGTGCCTGATCTTTTCCTTTGGCAGCCTCCAAAAACTTACGTGCCTGACCCAAAACTGTGAGCACGCCTGACTCTTCTTCGCCGATCGCCGAACTTGCCCCGGATGCGGCAATGCGAAGATCCTCGACGCTAGCAAGTTTTCTAATCTCATCCTCAACAGCTGCAAATTCATTTCGGGTCGGCTTAAGAGATGCCCATTGTTTTGCTAATAATTCAAGGTCTGCAATTTGTGAATCTCTTGCAGAGGCATTGGTAACCAAAGCCTTGAGTTTGGCTTTCATTTCGTTATACGTGATAAACACTTCTACATATTCAGCAAGTACGGATTGAAGATCGCCTCCCGCGAAGAGATCTAGAAGCTCTCGCTGTCTCACGCTCTTTGCGATCTGCGTATTTGCCGACTGTCCATGGATGGCAATCAGCGGTTCAGTGATCTCGCCAAGAGTTGAAGCGTTTACCGTTGCTCCGGATGCCGTCGCCTTACTTTTGCCATCACTTGAGACTGAACGAGTGAGAATGAGAGAACCGTCCTCAACTATTCCTCCTAAATCCTCAATCTGCGCCGATAATGAAGACGGAATCGAGAAAGTGGCGGAGGTGACAAGACGTTCTGAGCCATGACGAACAAGGGCGCTATCAGATTTTGCTCCAAGCAACAGTGAGAGCGCGGTCAAAATCATTGTCTTTCCAGCACCAGTCTCGCCGGTGAGAACATTTAAGCCTCGACTCAGTTCGAGAGAACTCGTATCAATGATTCCAAGATTTCGAATTGAAATCTCTTCTAGATAAGAGCGATCACTCACCGCGCCAACCCTCTACAGGTAGTTTAAATTTTGCCACCAGGCGGTCTGTAAAAAGCGTTGGTTGCACGTGCGCAAGCAAAATCACTGATTCGTCACCTGTGATAGTTACACGATCCCCTTCAATGAGTGGGAACTCACGAAGTGCATCAGCAGAGAGCATCGCAGCCGAAGATTCAACCTCGACGACAATCTCCGAACGATGGGAAATAACCATGGGACGCGAGAAAAGTGCATGGGCACTGATTGGAAGCAGGACAACTGCATCTAGATTCGGCCACAAGATTGGACCTCCCGCGGAAAATGCATAAGCTGTGGATCCGGTTGGCGTTGCAGCGATCAGACCATCACAACCCCAACGTGAAAGCGGTCTGCGATCAACCTGCACCAAAAGTTCAACCATCGTGCTCTCGGTACGTTCAATTGTCACTTCATTGAGCGACCAGCCCGTAGAGACCTGCTCTCCATCTCGCTCTACTGAATATGCAAGAACCATACGTGGATCTGTCGCGTAGCTCTTCGCAATGACGCTGGCAGCAACTGCCTCTAACGAAAGTTTCTCAACTTCTGCCATGAAACCAACATGTCCGAGATTGACACCTAGTAATGGAATTTTACGGAGACGAGAAATTTCGGCCCCACGCAAAATAGTTCCATCTCCGCCAAGAACAATAACTATCTCCGCTTCCGGGAGTTGATCTAACGAAACCGTCTCAATTCCGGAAATCTTTACTGCAGAAGAGGTGAACAATTCAAATGATTGCTTGACCAACAAACCTGCAAGAGTTGTTGCAGCTTGTACCGCTTCGGGACGAGTCGCATTAACAACGAGGATTGCTTTACGTGAACTCATCATGCAGGCCCCATCTCAATGGCGCGATCCAGTGCGCTCTCATCAATAGCGGGTGCACCTCTGCGAAGCCATAAGAAGTATTCAACATTTCCGGCAGGTCCAGGAAGTGGGCTTGCAGCAATTCCCATCGTTCCTAAGCCAACGTCATAGGCAGATTGAGCTACATCTAGAACAGCTGAACGACGTAGCGCTGGATCACGAACTACACCACCAGCACCTAAACGTTCACGGCCAACTTCAAATTGTGGCTTCACCATAAGGAGAAAATCAGCCGATGGCTTTGAAACTGCCGCAAGTGCAGGCAGAACAAGTGATAGTGAGATAAATGAAAGGTCTGCAACGACGATTTCAACATCTTCTCCGACCATATCCCCCGTTAGATGACGGATATTGGTGCGATCCAGAATAACTACGCGTTCATCTTGTCGTAACTCCCAGGCAAGCTGCCCATAACCGACATCGACGGCGATAACTTTCTTCGCTCCTTGGCGAAGAAGTACATCAGTAAAACCTCCAGTGGATGCGCCAGCATCAAGACAGACCTTGCCTTCCACCACAACATCAGTGAAAACTTCCAAAGCTCCGGCTAACTTGTGGCCGCCTCGCGAAACAAAATCATCACGCTTACCGGCAAGAACAATTGAGGTCTCAGCATCCACCTGTGTCGCAGGCTTGGTCGCTGGGATTCCATTTACAAGAACAGAACGAGACTCGATCAGATCGGCGGCTTGTTCGCGAGAACGCGCCAACTCACGCCGCACCAATTCTGCATCTAATCGCGTCTTCATCTATCTCCTTGTACTCCCACTCTCTTAGGTCTTAGAGACCATCGATAGTCGAGAGAGCCTCCTGCAACTTCCCATGGAGAGTTTCAAAACGGGCTGAGTGCTCGCTCAAATCACTTGAATCAATCTCGCTCAGCTCTGCCTTTACATCGTCAACGAGTGTGACTTCAACAGCAGAGGTGCTTTGCTCATGCTCATCGTTCATCTCAAAACTCACTTCTTAACTCCACTCTTTTTCTTTGCTGGTGCAGCTTTCTTTGCTGGTGCAGCTTTCTTTGCTGGTGCAGCTTTCTTTGCTGGTGCTATTGCATCAACGCGAGCGACGAGACGATCAAACTCTTCCCGCTTCACAAAGCCCATTTTAAGAACAGTGGCCTCAACCTCATCATGAATCTTCGCCTTGAGAGAATCCGCACTCTCTCGAGCCCAAGCATTGAGAGCAGCCGCAACTTCCTGCGGAGTCTTCTCTCCATCAGAGAGTTTCGTTAAATACGTTTTCAGGGACGAAAAAAGATCGTTGGACATTCTGTGCCTCTCACTCAAGGAACCCTGGAGATAAGGGTTGCTACTGTCCTAGAGTATCTATATCCGCGCGATCTCGGCTGCCTCAACCTGCCAGCGACTTGCAACACCCGTTGGTCCAGACCAGAAACGACGATGGATGGAGCCTGAAATTTCAATCCACTCGCCCTCTTTGAGAGTCAGAGCACTTCTACGCATCTTCGAACTCCACGCAGCGATATCGAGAGTGTCTACACCACCACGTTCTAGGCGCGAGACGATAAGTCGAAACTCAACAACTTTGTCACCGCTTGGCAACTCTTTCTCAATAGCCTGCGCAGAGACTCTGCCGCGAAGCAGGAGATCGTTGAGCGAGTAATCTAAATCGTCATCTATCTTCTTTTCAGAAACTTTGCTTGCCATTGGCGCAACCACCCTTATGCGATTGTAGATACCTTCTACATCCTCGCGTATGGGTGGGATCATCTAGCTCTGGACTGACAATCGCGCATGTCAATTAAACCGATGTGGATAAGTTATTTACTCGCGTGCGCGATCGTATGCATCCGTGCTCTCATCCTCATCGAGATCGGCACATGCGGAAAACCATTGACGTGCTTCATCTAATCGACCAGCACTAGCTAGAGCGTCAGCGTAGGCATAGTGGAGACGAATCGACCATGGCTCGTTCTTCACCTTGAGTTCTTTACAGGTCAAAGTAATAACTGCAGCATCAAATTCTCCAAGATCACGTCGTGCGCCCGAAGCTACGATTCGCATCTCAATCTCTTCTGCTTTAGCAAGACGAGAAACTTCTGGAGAACCAGCAAGAGCAAGCGCCTTCAGCGGTTTACCGAGACCTCTCTCGCAATCGGCCAGTACAGGCCACATAGAAACATCGCCTGAAATGCGATGAGCTGCGCGAAGTTCCCTTAGCGCGATTTCATAGTGCCCTGCGCGATAGGCTGCATATCCAGCGCTCTCTCGAACAACTGCGAGTCTCCCCGCGTGATGTGCGGCAGCAATACCGTGTTTATGTGCAAGCTCTGGATCAACATCCATATAAAGATTGATACATGCTAAATGTCGTGCAACTACTTTCGCATTCTCTGCCGAAAGACTTAACAACTCGGCGCGAACACTCTTCTCAAGTTCTTCGCCAGTAATGTCATCTGGAATATCTGGTTCGAAAATTCGTGGACGCACGCGAGATGGATCGCGTTCTATTGGAGCAGGGCGAAACCCGCGTGGATCACTAGCTTCACGACCTGCGCGCACATCGCGAGTGGCCCCTGGTCGATCAGTACGACCCCCGCGGCCGGGGCGTGAATCTGAAGATGGACGACCTGATGAAGAGGGACGACCTGATGAAGAGGGACGACCTGATGAAGAGGGACGACCTGAACCTCGCGAATCTCTCTCGTCGCTCATCGCTCCTCATTTCTTTTCAATGGAAAGTAAATATAAATATATCGGTGTGAAAATAAAAAAGGGGCGCTTGAAAACAAGCGCCCCTTTTTTATAAAAGAAGTCCGGCAACGTTCTACTCTCCCACAAGGTCACCCTTGCAGTACCATCGACGCTGAGAGGCTTAACTTCCGGGTTCGGAATGGGACCGGGTGTTTCCCTCTCGCTATGGTCG
>Ga0315899_10003211_pt1 | contig 17833 bp, 9 predicted proteins | sample LakEriMetagenome_2_FD_203518 | JGI IMG/M metagenome (GOLD analysis project Ga0315899, IMG submission 203518) | Freshwater fungal communities from buoy surface, Lake Erie, Ohio, United States - Buoy 4 MA112 | ecosystem: Environmental > Aquatic > Freshwater > Lake | place: USA: Lake Erie, Ohio... | reverse complement strand
TCGCGCCCGTCGAAGGCCGGCTCTACGATCTCATCCTCACCAACCCGCCCTATGTCGACGCGCAGGCCATGGACGAACTGCCGCCCGAATATGCGTGGGAGCCCGCCATGGCGCTGGGCTCAGGCGAGGACGGGCTCGACATCGTGCGGCGCATTCTCGCGCAGGCGCGCGCGCACCTCACCCCGCAGGGCGCGCTGATCTGCGAGATCGGCCGTGGCCGCGCGCTGCTTGAGTCCTTATATCCCGATCTGCCGTTCATCTGGCTCGACACGCAGGAAAGTCAGGGCGAAGTGTTCTTCCTGCGCGCCGAAGATCTGCCGGCGGACTGACGGCGGCGCCTCACGTTCGCCGCAAGCTTCATGAAGACAAGCCTCATGACGACACGCCTGATGACAGCAGGGCCAGCCCGCCGCGCGCTCCTCGCCCTGTGCCTGTGCTGGAGCGTCGGCGCCGGCGCGGCCGACCCGCCCTCGCGCATCGAGGACCGGCGCGGCGAGGCGCTGATGAACGATGGCCGCCATGAGGAGGCGGAGGACGCCTTCGCCAAAGCGCTCGCAATCGAGCCCAACAATGGTCGCGCGATTCTTCTGCGCGCGGAGAACGAACGGCGCGCGGCGGGCGACGGCGCGCAACCGCGCGCGGTCGTCGACCTTGCGGGCGTGCCGCTCGAAGAACAGGACCTCTCAAGCCTCGACCTGACGGGACTTGAGATCGTGGACGCCCATGCGCCGCGCTCGCTGTGGGCGGGCGCGCGCCTGCGCGCCATGGCCCTCACCCGCGCGCAATTCAACGGCGCTGACCTGTCCGACGCGCTAATTCTGGACAGCGACCTCGACGGCGCGATTCTCGACGACGCCAATCTCGCGCGCGCCGCGCTCGACGGCAGTCGCTTCGCGCGCGCGCGCGCCCCGCGCCTCATGGCGCGCGGCGCCTCGCTGCAACGCGTGCGCGCCACCGCGGCCGATTTCGCCGACGCTGATTTCACCGGCGCCGATCTCTCCTTCGCCGATCTGCGCGCGGGCCGTTTCGGCGCGGCGCGCTTCGAGGGCGCGCGCCTCATCAACGCGGACCTGCGCGGCGCCGACCTTGCACGCGCGCGACTTGCGGGCGCGATTCTCGCTGGCGCGCGCGTCGATTGCGCGACGCGCCTGCCGCCGGGACTCGATCCCGACGCCGCGCTTCTCGTGCCGCTCGATCTGTGCGGCGGACGTTTCGCGCTCGATTATCGCGGCAAGGCGCTGGACGGCGTATCCTTCCGCGATCTCGACCTGCGCGGCGCCTTGATGCAGGGCGCGCGCATCGCGCAGGCGGATTTCACAGGCGCCAATCTCGACGGCGCGGACCTGTCAGGCGTGAGCGATTTCGGCGCGCGTTTCGCGCCCGCCTCCGCGCGCGAGGCGAGCCTTGAGAACGCGCGCGGCGAACTGAACGACCTGCTTGCAGCCGACCTGCGCAACGCGCGCCTCTCAGGCGCGCCGGGCGCCGCGCTCGACATTCTCGTAGGGCCGCACGGGCCCCGCCTCGATGGGGCGAGCCTTGTGCGCGTGCGCCTCACCCTTCATCCTTTCGCTCAGCCGGAACGCGAACGCGCGAGCCTTGATTTGGGATTGCGCAGCCTTTTGCGCGCGCAGATCGAGGAGGCGACCATTGTCTGCGCGTCTCCGCCCGCCACGCGCGCGCGCGGCGCGCAGGACGCCGCCGATTATGCCGAGGCGCTCGACATCGCCCGCAGGCTTGCGGCCGCGCCCGGCGTAAGCCTGCATGAGAGCTGCCGCCGTGCGCCGCGCGCGCGCTCAGGCGCTCAGTAATCCACGCGCGTGAGGCAAAGCCCCTGCGGCGGCGCGACCATGCCGCAGCGCGCGCGATCGCGCGCCTCCAGCGCGTCGCGCAAATCTTGCGCGCGCCATTTGCCTGAGCCCACATGCTCCAGCGAACCGGCGAAGGAGCGCACCTGATGATGCAGGAAAGATAAAGCGGAAGCGTGAATCTCGATCATGTCGCCGTCGCGCAGAACGTCGAGCCGGTCGAGCGTGCGCACCGGCGAATTGGCCTGACATTCCGCCGCGCGGAAGGTGGAGAAGTCATGCCGGCCGACGAGCAATTGCGCGGCCGCATGCATGGCGTCCGCATCAAGGCGGCGCGCGACGTGCCACAGGCGATTGCGCTCGATGGCGGCGGGCGCGCGCCGGTTGAGGATGCGATAGACGTAGTGGCGCTTCGTCGCCGAAAAGCGCGCGTCGAATTCCGCCGCAGCGGCCTCCACCGCCACGACGGCCACGGGATGGGGACGCAGATGCGCGTTCATGGCGTCGCGCACGACGTCGCAGCGCCACTCGCGCGACAGGTCCACATGGGCGACCTGTCCGCTCGCATGCACGCCCGCATCGGTGCGCCCGGCCCCGTTCACCACCGCCCGTTCGCTGGCGAAAGCGGCGAGCGCCGTCTCAAGCGTCTCCTGCACGGAGAGGCCGTTGATCTGGCGCTGCCAGCCCACGAAGGGGGCTCCGTCATATTCGATGGTCAGCTTGTAACGCGGCATTGGCACAGCATGGGGCACGGGTGCGGGCGAAAGCGGGGCGAGCCGCAGGAAGAGGAACGCGGGCGCGCCCCGGGGAAGGTTTGCGCTCCTCCATAGCCGAAGGAGAGCCTTGCTGGCCACAGGCCCTGCGACCGGCGCCTCACGGGCGCGCGTAGCCGTCTTCGACGTCGCGCGCATGGGCGAGGGGATCGCGCAGGGCGGGGTCGCCATAGCCGCCGCCCGCCGCCGCCTCGATGCGGAACCGCTGGCCCGCCTGCACTTCCACGCGGCAATTGGCGGGCATGGATTTCTCCTGCGGCCCGTCGGGATCGACAAGGAAGCGGCTGCGCCGTCCGTCCGCACCGCCGGCGAGCCCACGCGCGGGGCTCGTCGCCTTGTCGCCGCGATAGAGCACGGTCGCAGGCTGAAGCGCGAGATATTCGCGCCGGAAACTCAGGCCGCCGCGCCAGCGCCCGGCGCCGCCAGAGTCAGGAATAAGCTCGAACGTCGTCACGCGCGCAGGAAACTCCGTCTCCACGATTTCGATGGGCGTGACGAAAATGTTCGACAAATGCACGGTGACGCCGGACGCGCCGTCGCCGCCCGCGCCGCCGCCATAGGCGGAGCCGAAAATCTCATGCTGATTGTGATGGACCGCGCGCGGGCCCGGCCCCCATGCGACGACGATGGAGCCGCCGCTGCCGCCGGCGTGGGCCGCTGCGCGCTCAGGGCAAAACGGATTGAGCGCTTCGATGAGCACGTCGATGAGGCGCTGACAGCTTTTCATATAGCTCGAACAGGGCGCAGGCGGCGCCGCGTTCACAACGCTGCCGGGCGCCGCGACGATCTCCACGAGCGCGCGCGCGGAATCGCTGTAGCGCAGCGCAGGATCGATCAGTCCGATCAGCGCGTGGAAACAGCACGCCTCGACGAGAGGCGGACGCAGATTGATGGGCTGGCGCGCCTGCGGGCTCGAGCCTGTGAAATCGAAGCGCACGCGACCGCCCTGCACGCGCACGCGCACATGCAGGCGCAGCGGCGCGCCGTCGTCGCCCGGCGCGTCGAGAAAACCTTCCGCCTCACTCTCGCCATCCGGCAGACGCGCGAAGGCCGCCGCCATTTCACGGCCCGCCGCCTCGATCATCGCATCAAGCGCCGCGCGGATCACGCCGGCGCCATGGGTCTGCGCCAGCGCCTTCATGCGCTCGGCGCCTGCGCGCACGCAGCCCGCCTGCGCGCGCAAATCGCCGAGCACCAGCGCCGGCTGACGCGAATTAGCGGCGATGAGCCGCTCCACGTCGGGCGTAAGGCGCATGGGCGGCAGCATCAGCCCTTCCTGAAACATTTCCTGCGCCTGACCCCACGACGAGCCCGCCACCATGCCGCCCATGTCGGCCTTGTGCGCAATGGCGGCGGAGAAAGCGATCAGCTCGCCGTCCAAGATCACAGGCGCGATGAGCGCCATATCCGGCGCATGGGGCGTGAAGGCCTCATAGGGATGATTGCCGACGAACATGTCGCCGTCGCGCAACCCGCCCGCGTCTGTCTCGAACAACTCGCGCACGCGCCGCGCAAGATGATGATAGGCGGTGGCGTGGTAGAACATGGGCGGCGAGGCGACCAGCCGGCCCTCGCGATCCACAATCACGCAAGAATAGTCACGCGACTCGCGCACGATGGTCGAATAGCCGGAACGGAAGAAGCGATGGGACATTTCCTCCATCAGCCCGGCGATGCGGTTGCGCAGGATCTGCACGAAGACGGGATCGACGCCAGAGGCCGCAGGATTCATCACGCGATCCTTTCCAGCACGAGATTGTCCCATTCGTCGCAGCGCACGCGCCAGCCGTCGGGAACGACGGTCGTGGAATCGCGCTGCTCGATGATGGCCGGGCCCGTTTCGCGCCAGCCGGGAAAGAGATCGTCGCGCCGCCATACGCGCGCCTCGCACACGCGCTGCGGCGCCAGAACGAGCCGGCGCACGCCGCGCGGCGCAGGGCCTTCGCGCGACTCGAGCGTGCGCGGCTGCGGCGCATATTTGGGCATGGGCGCGACGGCGCGCAGGCGATAGCTGACGGCCTCGACCGCCGCGTCGGGCGCCGCATGGCCGTGCACCGCCGCATGCTGCGCATGAAAGCGCGCGACCGCCTGCGCAAGCGCGTCCGCATCGAGCGGCGCCGGCAGGCCGTCCAGCTCCACGCGCAATTCGTAGCCCTGCCCCGCGTAGCGCATGTCCATGGCGCGGGCGAGAACGACAGGCGCGTCGCCAAGCCCCTCCGTGGCGAATTGCGCGCGCGCGGCGGCCTCAAGAGTGGCGAAACACGCCTCCGCATGGACGGGCGCGAGGGTCGCGAGATCGGCCATTTCCGAGCGCATGAAATCGTGGCGCACGTCGCTGCACAACAGCCCAAGAGCGGAGAAGGCGCCGGGATTGCGCGGCACGAGCACGCGCGGCGCGCCGAGATCCTCCGCGACGAGCGCCGCATGAAGCGGGCCCGCGCCGCCAAAGGGGACGAGCGTGTGATCGGAGAGATCAAGCCCCTTCTTCGCCGCCTCAATGCGAATGGCGTCCGTCATCTGCGCATTGACGAGGCGCAGAATTCCGCAGGCAGCCGTCGTCTCGTCGACGCCCATGGGCGCGGCGATGCGCGCCATGGCGCGGCGCGCGGCCTCCCTATCAAGCCGCATCTCGCCGCCGAGGAAGTAATCAGGATCAAGCGCGCCGCACAAAAGATTGGCGTCGGTGACGGCGGGCTCCTCGCCGCCGCGGCCATAACAGGCGGGGCCGGGATCGGCGCCCGCGCTGTGCGGACCGACCTGCGGCATGCCTGCGGAATCAAGCCGCGCGATGGAGCCGCCGCCCGCCGCGATGGTCGCGATGTCGAGCGCGGGCGCGCTCACGAGACGACCGGCGATGACGGTTTCCGAATGCTCCAGCGGCTCGCCGGACTCGATGAAAGCGACGTCGCAGGACGTGCCGCCGATGTCCATGGTCACGAGATTGCGCCAGCCCTGCACATGGGCGAGCAGATGGCTCGTCGCGCGCACGCCAGCCGCCGGGCCCGACAGAAGCGTGCGCACGGCGTGAACTTCGGCGTCGACAGCGAGCGGGGTGACGCCGCCGTTGGACTGCATCAGGAAACGCTGCGGCGTTTCGACGCCCAGACCATCGAGCCCGGCGGATATGTCGCCGCAATAATGGGCGAGCACAGGTGCGAGACAGGCGTTGAGCATAGTGGTTGAAAACCGAGGCCATTCGCGAATGCGCGGCGACACGGCGCTGGAACAGGAGACGAAGGCGCCCGGCGCCTCTTCGCGGATGATGGCGGCGGCGCGCTTCTCATGGGCGTCGTTCATGAAGGAGAACAGAAAGCACACCGCGAAAGAGCGCACGCCCTGGGCTGCGAGCGCGCGCGCGGCGGCGCGCACGCCCGCCTCGTCCAGCGGTTCGATTTCGGCGCCTGCGTAATCCATCCGCCCGGCGATTTCGTGTGTGAGATGCGGGCGGATGAGGGGCTCGGGCCTGCGGAAGAAATGATCGAACGGGCTCCAGCCTTCGCGGCCCTGACTCTGCACCTCGACGATTCCGCGCATGCCGGCGTTGAGGAGCAGGCCGGCCTTCGCGCCCTTAATCTCGAGCAGGGCGTTGGTGGTCACCGTGGAGCCGTGGGCGAAGAAGGCCACGTCCTGCGGACGAAGGCCTTTGTCGATGAGGCGGCGCACGCCCTCGAGCACGGCGATGGCTGGATTGTGCGGCGTGCTGGGCAGTTTCTCGATCAGGAAGCCGCCGCCGTCCGAATCCGCAAGAGCGGCGTCCACGAGCACCACGTCGGTGTGCGTGCCCCCAACGTCGATGCCGATGCGTCGCCGCGTCACTTGTGCGCTCCTTGCGTCCCTCGCCTGCGTGATGTCCCGCTTACGCACGCCCTGTCAAGCGCGACCAGAAACGCAAAAAGGCCGCGTGGGACGCGGCCTTTCGCAAACAGGCGGATGAGCAGGCTTCAGATCGCGCCGCTGATCCACTTCACCAGTTCGCCCTTGGGCGCTGCGCCGACCTTCTGCGCGGTCGCCTGACCGCCCTTGAACAGGAAGAGCGTGGGAATGGAGCGGATGCCGAGTTTGCCCGCGACGCCGGGGTTCTCGTCCACGTTGATCTTCGCGATCTTCACCTTGCCGGCCATTTCGTCGGAAATCTCCTCGAGCGAAGGGCCGATCATTTTGCAGGGGCCGCACCACTCGGCCCAGAAATCCACCACCACCGGCTCCGCCGACTTCAGGACTTCGCTTTCGAACGTAGCGTCGGTGACTTTTACGGTGGCCATTGCAAACCTCGGCAAATCGCGGGGGAATACCCGCCCTTTGCCGGGAAACTATGAACCGCCCCCCGGCGCGTCAAGGCGCGTCGGGCGCAAGCGGGGCTTGTTCCCGCGCGTCGTGCGTCCCCAGCCGGGCAAGGGCCGCCTCCAGAAGCTCGGGCGGGGCCTCCAGCGCCTGCGGGCCCGACGTCCACACCAGAAGCGTGCGCACGGCCCGGCCCGGCCACAGCCGGGCCGCCGCGCGGGCGTAGAGCCCGAGCTGGGCGAGATAGGCCTGCGGCGCCTCGGCGAGGGGACGCGGCGCGCCAGTCTTGAAATCGGCGATGACGATCTCACCAGCGGTCACGAGCAGGCGATCGATCTGGCCGACGACCCGGCGCGCGCGACCGCCCAGCTCCACGTCGGCGGCGATGGCGATCTCCGCGCGCGAGCCGGGGCCGAACAGGGGCGCGAGTTCGGGATCGTCCAGCACGGCCAGCGCGCGGGCGCACAGAGCCTCGCGCCGTTCCGGCGTGAGCCGCGCGCCCGCCCGGGCGGCGAGGAAGCGCAGGCCCGCCGCCATGCGCCGCTCGCCGGCGACCTCGGGCAGATATTGCAAAAGGGCATGGGTGAGCGAGCCCACGAGCAGGGCTTCCGACTCCTGCCGGGCGCCGGCGGGATCAGGCGCATGGGCCTCGCGCTGGTCCACGGCCGCCAGCGCGCTCGACGGGCTGAGCGGCGCGGGCGGGGCGGCCTCGCGCGGGGCGGGGGCCGTGAGCCAATCGGGCGCGGCCGCCAGGCCTGCGGCCGGCGCGGGGCCCGGCGCGGGCGAATCATCGGGCAGGCGCGCGGGCTCGCCCCGCCGCAGCAGGCTGTCGCTCGCGTCCCATGGGGCCGGCGCAGGCTCCATGGTCGGCTCCAGCGCCATCTGCGCCATGTTGAGCCATGCGCCCTTGCCCATGCCGCGCGAGCCATGAAAGCCCCCGATATAGAGGCGCTCCTCCGCACGGGTCATGGCGACGTAGAACAGACGGCGATGCTCCTCCTCCTCGGCGCGCCGCGCCGCGTCGAGCGCCGTCTCCAGCGGCGGGGGGTCGTGCTGGGCGCCCTTGCGCCACGCCAGCAAGGGCGCGCCGCCCGGCCCTTCGATCTCCAGCGCGCCGGCGTCGTGCCCGCCGGAGGCCGCCGAACAGGTGTCAGGCAGATAGACGATCTTCGCCTCAAGCCCCTTGGAGGCGTGCACGGTCATCACGCGCACGGCCTCGCCCGCCGCCTCCATGTCGCGCTTGATGGAGAGATCGGCGCCATCCATGCGATGCAGGAACGTGACGAGCGAGGGCGCCTCCAAAGTCTCAGCCTCGAGGGCGAGCTTGAGGAATTCATCCACAGCGTCGGCGGCCTCGGGCCCAAGGCGCGAGAGAAACGCGCGCCGCCCGTCCTCCGGCCCGAGCAGACGCGCATAGAAGCGGAAAGGCGCGTCGCCCGCGCGCCGGCGCCAGCCTTCGATGCGCTCGACCGCGCGCATGCAATCGGGATCGTCGCTCGCGCGCAAAGCCTCCATCAGCGATCCCTTGCGGCGCGGGGCGATGGCGAGCAGATGATCGTCGGTGAGGCCGATCAGCGGCGATTTCAGAACGCAGGCGAGGGTGAGGTCGTCCTCCGCCAGAAGCGCGACGCGGCCGGCGGCGACGAGATCCTGCACGGCGATATGCTCGCTCAATTGCAGACGATCCGCGCCGGCGACGGGCACGCCCGCGTCTTTCAGCGCGCGGATCACCGCATCGAAGAACGGCCCGCGCTTGCGCACGAGAACAAGCACGTCGCCCGCGCGCACGGGGCGCAGGCTTCCGTCGCGCTCATGCACGGCTTGGCGCGCCACGGGATCGAGCAGCGCCTTCACATGGGCGGCGACGCGCCGCGCCATGACAAGGGCGGGCGCGCCCTCCTCGCTGCGGTCGAGCGGCATGCGCCAGTCCTGAGGCGTCTGCGCGCTCTCGCCTTTGATCGGCGACCACAGTTCGACGAGGCCCGGCAGATCGGCCTTGAGCGCCTGATGGCGCAGCCATGAATCGGAATAGACGACGCCCGCCGCGTGGTCGGCGTGCATGAACAGAGCGTCCACGCTCTCCAGAACGCCGCGCGCGGTGCGGAAGGACAGATCAAGCGGGACGAGCTCAAAAGGCCGCCCGCCGTCCCTCGCGCGCGCGGAGAAGGCGCGCGCCTGCTCGGCGAAGGCGCGCGGCTCCGCGCCCTGAAACGAATAGATGGATTGCTTTTCATCGCCCACGACGAAGAGCGTGCGCGCCGCCGCGCGGGCGCCTTCGCCGACGAAGAACTCGCCCGTGAGCGCCTCAAGGATCGCCCATTGATCGGCGGACGTGTCCTGCGCCTCATCGACGAGAATATGGTCGACGCCGGCGTCGAGCTTACAATGGACCCATGCGGATTCCACACGCTCCATCAAAATCCGCGTGCGCTCGACGAGATCGTCGAAATCCAGAAGCCCGCGCGCCTGTTTCAGCCGCACGTAACGCGCCATCACAGCGCCCGCGAGGGCGGAGAGCGCCGCACTGCGCGCGAAGGCGGCGGCCGCGCGCCGTTCGCCCTCGCGCTGGGCGAGCCTGTCGCGCTCGGCCTCCAGCATCGGGCGCAGAGCGGGATCGTCATCGAGCGCTCTCGTCGCCATGTTCTTGCGCGGACTGCCCTCGGTGAAGAAGACGTCAAGCCAGGCCTCAAGGCGCCTGTGCGCCGGCGCCGCAATGGCGTCTCGCACGCGCTGGGCCGCTTTCTTGTCGTTGGCGCCGCCCGCCTCAAGCCTGCGCGCGAGATCCGGCCAGCGATCCGGCGCTATGCCGCCCGCGATCATGTCGGCCTCGATGTCGGCGAGCTTCTCGCCAACGCGCGCGCCCAGAGCCTGCGCGAGCAGCCGCTCATATTCGTCCGACTGGCGGCGGCCCATTTCAGCGAGCGCCGCGCGCGCGCCCAAAGCCTCGCGCAGGAGCTTGTCGAAGGTCGTCACCGTGGTGAGCGCCGCGATATGGACAAGCGCAGCGCCAAGCCGCGACTGCGGATGAGCGACCGCCTCCGCCAGAACCTCCTCGCGCGCCATGGCGAGCAATTCTTTCTGCGTTTCCTCGCTCAGAACTTCAAATCGCGCCGGCGCGTTCGCCTCGAAGGGAAAGAGATGCAGCAGACGTTCGCAGAAGGCATGGATGGTCTGTATCTTCAGTCCGCCCGGCGTTTCGACCGCACGCGCGAATAAACGCCGCGCAAGACCGATGCGCTCAGGCGGCGCGCCCATGGCGACGATCTCGGCGCGCAGGCGCTGATCGTCCATGCGCGTCCAGCTCGACAGAATGTCGAACACGCGCAGCGACATGTTGGCCGCCGCGGCCTTCGTGAAGGTGAGGCACAGGATTTTCGATGGCGGCGCGCCTTCCAGCAGCAGACGCACCACGCGCTGGGCGAGCACGAAGGTCTTGCCGGAGCCCGCATGGGCTGACACCCATGCGGAAGACGCCGGATCAGACGCGCGGCGCTGCAAGTCGCGCGTGCGCGCAGGAATGGCCCAGCGCGGGCCGCGCGTGGACGCGGGGTCGCTCATGCGCCCTCCTCCGTCCCGCCCGCCGACCATTCGCGATGGCGCGAGAGATGATCATAGGGCGTGCCGTGACTTTCGAATTGCGGATAGAGGCGCGGCACATATGGCGTGCGCGGATCGCGGAATTCGTTGAGCAGGCTGACGAGGCCGGCGTAATGATCCTCCATCGCGTCAGAAAGACTCTTCGTCTCCCTTCCCTCGCGCGTCACCTCGCGCTCGGAGGCGACGCCCGCGAGTCCGCCCAGTTTGACATAGAGCGCGTTCGCGACGCTTGCGCCCTGCGTCGTGCCAGGAAAGGCGCCTTGCGCGATCATCTGCGCCTCAAGCGTCAGTTGCGGGGCAAGCCCGCAGGACACCATTTTGACGCTGGGCACGACGCCGGTTTTGAAGTCGATCACAACGAAGGCGCCGTCGATGCGACGCTCGATCCGGTCGGCCTCGGCAGTCAGGCGGAAGGTCGTCCCATCCGCGAGCGGGATGAACAATTCGCCGCGCTCTTCGGCGATGACCTGCGCAAGCCCGCCGCGCCGGCCCTCGTCCCATGCGACGAAGCCGGCGCAAATCGCCTCCACGCGCGGCCAGCCGAAGGCGCGAAATTCAGGATCGTCGAGATCCTGCGCATAGACCTCGCGGGCGATGTCCATGAGGCGCGCCAGAGCGTCGCCCGGCAAGGCGCCTTGCGGAAAGGCCTTCTGGAAGCGGCCAAGCATGTCGTGCATGCGCACGCCCGCCTCGCGCGCGCCCTCCTCCACGTCGAGCCCGTCCAGCGGGGCGAGCCGCAGGATGCGCTCCGCATAAATCGCGTAAGGATCGCGGCGCAGGCGTTCAATGCGCGTCACGCTCAATTGCGTCGGGCGCAGATCGAGCGGCGGACAGGGCGCAGGCCGCGGCGATTGCGGACAGGGAACAGGCGCATCGAGCCGACGTGCGTAATCAAGATAAATTGCGCCACGCGCGCGCGCGTCAGCCCATTCGTCGCCCGCCAAGGCCTGCATACGCAGGAGAAAGCGCGAGGGCGTGGTCGGCGCGCCGTTGCGCTTGAGCGCGCGGGTGAGGACGACGCGACCGGCGCCGAGCGCCTGCATGAAATCATGCGCGGTCTGGCCGATGCGCCGCTCCGGCGCGGCGAGGCCCAATTGCATGCGCATGGGGCGGTTGAGAAAAGCATCCGTGCGCGCGGCGGGCGGCCAGACAGTCTCGTCCAGCCCGCCCAGCACGATCAGGTCCGCCTCGATGAGGCGCGCCTCGAGAAGGCCGAGGCTCTTGATGCGCGGATGATGGGCGCGCGGGCCGCGCACAGTCACATCGCGCGCCGCCGCCTCGAAGAAAGCCGCGTAATCCTCGCGCGTGAATTGAATGTCGCAGCCGTCGCCCGCCTCGATGAGATCCTTCATCAAAGCGTCGAAACATTCCGCGTCGTCTGACTGACGCGGCGCAGCGTCGGGCGCGGGGGCGGCGAGCGCCTCCACCGCAAGACGATGCGCCTGCGCCCATGCCGGCAGAGGCTGCGCGCCTTCCAGAGCGCGCAAGGGCGCGAGCGCCGTCGAAAGCCGTGCGAATAAATCCGAGACGCCAGCCCAGCCCGCCTCGCTGATGCGTTTTGCGGCGTCGTGGGCGCGCCAGTCTTCGCTGATGGTTTTGCGCGCCCGCGCGATGGCGGCCTGCGGATCGGAGAGGTCAGGACGCAAACCGCGCAACAGGCCGATCTCGGCCGCGTCGATGCGGCGCGCGCGCTCAGCCGGCGCGAGGCCGAGACGCGCCAGCGGATGGCGCAGGAGCGCGAGAACCGCGCTGGCGCCGGCGCCGGCGTCCACGCTCGCCAGCGCAAGCCGCGCCAGCACGCCATGGGGCGCGTTGACGAGCGGATCGCCGCCGGAATCATCAATCTCGATGCGCCAGCGCGCAAGCTCCGCGCGCACGCGGCGGGCGAGATTGCGATCTGGCGTGACGAGCGCCGCCGTGCGGCCGGGAGTCTCCAAAGCCTCACGCAAAGCCACAGCGATGGCGAGCGCCTCCTCGCGTTCGTCGGCGGCCTCCACCATGGCGACGTCGGCGAGCGCATGCGCCAGCCCCTGCGGGCCGACGCGCGCGCGATAGGCGGGCCATGCGTCCGTCGTCTCCGCCGGGCGCAAGGCCTCGCTGACGAAGGCCATGCGCGCCCCGCGCGCGGGATCGACGGCGGCGAGTTCGCGCACATCCGCGCGCTCGACGCCGATGACGGTGAGCAGGCGGCGCAGCGCGGCCTGCGGATGGCCTTGCGCGGAATCTGCCTCCGCCTCGCTCGAAGCCACCGCGCGCCATGCGGCGGCGTCCATGCCGAGATCGAGGCCGGGCAGAACGACGGCGCCGCGCGGCGATTGCGCGATGGCGGCGATGAGCCGCGCCGTGGCGGCGTTGGTGCCCGTGGAGCCGGCGACGATCTCCACGCCCGTCGCGCCAGCTTCGATCTGCGCGACGCGGCGGGAAACAAGCTCCGCCTGCCGGCGCGCGCGGTCCACGCGCCCGATCTCGGCGAGATGCGCAGGCCAGTGCTCGCGCGCCACCGCCAAAAAGTTGAGCGTGATGCGCCAATATTCGTCGAGCCGTTCGGGCGCGAGCTGATCGAGCTTCGCCCAATCGACATCCTCAACGATCATTTCATCGATCAGCGCCGCGAGATCGCCGGCAAGATGAAAGGCCTGCGCGGGCGCGCTCGTCACCAGCAGCGGCTCGTCGTCGCGCACAAGCGCGCGACCCTGCGCATCGACGGAGCTGATGGCGCCGCGCAAAGCCTTCGCCCACGCCAGAATGAGCCGCATGAGCGCGAGGCGGCGATCCAGCTCGCTGATCGCCTCGGGCGCGTCTTCGCGGAAGGCGTCGTCCAGCGAAGGCGCGGCGAACAAAAGCTCATTCTCGATTCCCTCCATCGCGCCCAGCGGCACGATGCGGGGAAGAATGAGCGCCCCGGCGCCGGCGGCTGCGCCCAGCTCCTCGGCGAGCGCGCGGGCCGCGCGTCGCGTGGGCACATAGATCGTGGCGTCGGCGAGAGCGGCGGGGTCATCAGATGCGGGAAAGCCCGCGACCACGCGGCCTTGCAGAAGGGCGTCGGCGAGGGTGCGCAGAAAGGGCGCGCCGGCGGCGATGGTGCAGACGTTGCGGCCCCGCGCCGGCGCCACGCTAGAGCACCGAACGCTGAATGGCGCGCTCGGCCTCGCCGATGGCCTCCGGCGTTCCCACATGCAGCCACACGCCGTCGAGGCGCAGGCCGTGCAGGCGCCCGCGCTCGGCGGCGGCGAAGAAGATCGGCGCGAGCCGGAATACCTCCTCGCTCTCGCGCGCGATCAGCTCCGGCTTGATGATCCCGACGCCCGAATAGACGAACGGCGCCACGCGCCGCTCCTCGCGCTTCACGAGGCGCCCGTCCGGCTCCATGGTGAAATCGCCCGGCCAGTCGACGCCGACGCTCGTCGCCGTGGGCGCGACGAGCAGCAAAGCGTCCATGATCTCAGGATCCCACGCCTGCGCCATGCGTTCGAGATTGCTGCGCGGGCCCTCGACCCAGAAGGCGTCGGTGTTGCACACGAAGAAGGGCGCATCGCCTAAGTGCGGCAGCGCCTTGCGCAGGCCCCCGCCCTGATCGAGCAGTTTCGCCCGCTCATCCGAAATGACGATGCGCGGCGCCGGGCGCGCGCGCAGATGCGCCTCGATCTGATCGGCGAGCCAGTGCACGTTGACGATTGCGGTCTCAACGCCGGCGCGCGCGAAAGCGTCGAGCGCATACTCTATCAGCGCACGACCGGCCACGGGCACGAGCGGCTTGGGCGTGTCGTTCGTGATGGGCCTCATGCGCGTTCCCAGTCCTGCGGCGAAAACCATGGCGGTCTTCGGCATCGGCTTTGGATGAGCGTTCGACGCGGCGTTCGACTTGAGGTTCGACACGGAAACAGGAACCCGATTTGCGATCACGCCTCAAGGAGGCGGGGAAGATAATTCTGGCACCAGCCCTTCACGTCCACAAGCGCGGGGTGCTGGAGATTGCGGGCGAGATAGCGCTCCACCCGCGGCAGATGGGCGAGATATTGCGGCTTGCCGTCGCGCACGTCGAGGCGGGCGAAAACGCCAAGAACCTTCGTCGCGCGCTGGGCCCCCAGAACCGCATAGGCGGTCGCGAAGGCGGACATGTCAAAATCATCCTCAATGGCGCGCCGCGCCTTGGCGTAATGGCCGAGCAGGCGCAATTCAAGATCATCGGGCACGGTCACGCGCGCATCCTGAAGGAGCGACACCACGTCATAGGCCGGGTGGCCGAGCACGCAATCTTGAAAATCGATAATCCCTACGCGCGTGAGGCCCGCGCGTTCGGGCAGCCAGATGATGTTGGGCGAGTGATAATCGCGCAGCACCCATGAATCGCGGCAAATGGAGATGCGGTCGAGCACGCCGCGCCACAGGGAAAGGAAGACCGCCTTGGCGCCGGAGGAGAGGGAAACGCCCGCCACATGGGGCGCATACCATTCCACCAGAAGCTCCGCCTCGATCAGCAGCGCCTCAAGGTCATAGGGCGGGATCGTATAGGTGCGCCCGTCCGGCAGCGGCAGGGTTTTGGGCGCGCCGCTCACATGGAGGAAGGCAAGGACGGAGACCGCGTCCATATAGCGTTCTGGAATGGGGGCGTCGTCGGCGACCACGCCCTCCGAACCCAGATCCTCCAGGATCGCGAGACCGTCGGCGGGCGAGGAGGCGTAAATCGCCGGCGCGGACAGGCCGCGCGCGCGCAGGCCTTCGGCCATGGCGAGAAACGGATCGATGTTTTCCGCCAGACGCGCGATGGCGCTGTAGGGCCGGCCGTAACGCACGGGCGGGCCGTCCGGCCGCGGCGGCGAGATCATCAGAATCGCGGTGGAGCCGTCGGGCTTGATCAGCCGTTCATAGGCGCGCTGGGAGGCGTCGCCCATCATGAATTCGCGCCGCGCGTCGTCCCAGCCTGAGGCGCGCAGCAACCGATCGAGGCCGCGCACGCGCGCAAGACGCTCGGCGAAGGCGCCATAGCCCGTCAGCGTCGCCTCGCGATAATCGTCGCTGCGCGCAGCGTTGGTGCGCAGCGCCACGTCGAGCCGGTCCGCCGGCAACTCATCGCCCATGCGCTCGGCCCATTCGACAAGGACGAGCGCGCCGGCGCAGGCCTCATCCCAGCCGAGTTGCACAAGCTCTTCGGGCGCGGAGAGGCGATAAAGATCAGCGTGCAGGATGGGAAAGTTCACGCTGTCATAAGTTTGCATCAGCGTGAACGTGGGGCTCGGCGCCTCAAGCTCCGGATCCTCGCACAAATGGCGGATCAGCGCGCGCGCGAAGGCCGTCTTGCCGGCGCCGAGATCGCCCGTGAGCGTCACGACGTCGCCCGGTCCCACCATCGAGGCGACCTGCGCGGCGAGCGCGACGGTGTCGCCCTCGTCGGCGAGCTCCATGCGCCAGATTGTCGGCGGAACGGGCGTTCGCGGGTTCGGGGGCTGGGACATAATCGTCCTCCTAGCGCGCCTGCGCGAGCTTGCGCGCCTGCGCCATGACGGGGAACGTGCAGGTGACGACCGTGCCCTCGCCGGGCGCAGACTGGATATGCACCGAACCGCCGTGCAGTTCGACCAGCGAACGCACAATGGACAGGCCCAGTCCCACGCCGCGATGGCGCGAGCCCGCGCTGTGGGTGCGGAAACGTTCAAACACGCTGTCGATGACGTCGGCGGGAATGCCGCGGCCCTGATCGGTCACCTTGAAGACGAGCGCGTCCTCGCGGCGCATGGCGGCCAGCGTCACGGTCTGGCCCGGCTGCGAGAAGCCGATGGCGTTCGACAACAGGTTGAAAAGAACCTGCCGCACGCGCTTGGCGTCGGCGCGGAAGGAGCCCACGCCATCAAGCGGCAGGATGTTGAGCGTGATCGAGGCTTCCGCCAGACGATCCTGCACGCCCTTGGCCGCGTCGCGCATGGTCGCCGCCACGTCCACCTCGGCCAGATCGAGTTCAAGCGCGTCGGAATCGATGGTGGCGAGATCGAGAATGTCGTTGATGATCGCCAGAAGCGCAGCCGAGGAGTCCAGAATGTGCCCGGCGTATTCGCGCTGTTTGGGATTGAGCGCGCCCACGGCTTCATCGCCCAGGAGATGGATGAATCCGATGATGTTGGTGAGCGGCGAGCGCAATTCATACGAGACATGGTGGACGAAATCCTCGCGCAGTTTCTGCGCGGCGATGAGCGCCTCGTTGCGCTGCGTGAGCGCGCGCTCCTCATTAGCGGCGGCGGTCACATCGGAGAAGGTGACGAGCGTGGAGCCGTCCGGGAGGGGCGCGGCCGCGCAGTCGAGCACGCTGCCGTCGGCGCGCCGCACCTTGCGCTGGAAGCCGGTGCGCGCGTCATGCAGGCCGGCGACGACGCCGCGCAATTGCGTCCACACGTCGTCCTGCGGACATTGCGGCCCGCACTGCGCGAGCACGTCGTCCACATGGGGCGCGCGCGCGCGTTCCGTCTCGGCCGCCTCGAGCGCGCCTTTGAGCTGCGCGGCGTCGAAGCCCCACAAGGCGGCGAAGGCGACATTGACGAGTTTGAGCCGCCCGTCGGCGCCGAACACGGCGACGCCTTCGCGCAGGCTGTCGAGCGTTTCGCCCTGCACTGTGACCAGCGCGCGATATTGCGTCTGGAGCGCGTAGCTGTCGGTCACGTCGTCGAAGAGATAGGTGACGCCGCCCTGCGAATTGGGCGTGGAGACGACGCGCAACGTGCGCCGGTCTGGCAGGTACCAGACCTGTTCGTTCGTCTCCGCCGATTGATAGGCGGCGTGCACGCTCTCCTTCCAGGCGCGGAAATCGACCTGTTCGGGCAGGCGACGCTCGGCGCGCAGCCGGTCGAGAATCTCCGAATCCGTCGGCGCGCCTTCAAGCCAGCCCGCGTCGAGCGACCACAATTGCCGATAGGCCGAATTGTGGAAGACGAGCCGCTTCGCGCGGTCGAAGATCGCCACAGCCGTCGACAATTGGTCGAGCGTGCGGGCGTGGGACTCCATCTGGCGGCCGAGATCGGCGCGCACGCTTTCAAGCTCGCTCTGGTCGAGGGTGAAAGCGACGGCGCCGGCGGGCGTGGGCGCCTCCACGATGTCGAGCATGCGCCGCTGGCCGGCGACGACGGCGGGCGCGCGCTGGCGCCATGTCTCGCCCCGGGCGCGCGCCTGCGCGGAGGCCTCGCGCGCGCCGCTCTCCAGCAGTTCAAGCCCGCGCGCCACGGCGTCGCGCGCGTCGGCGGCCTCCACCGCGCGGGCGTAGGCGGCGTTGACCCATGTGAGCTTGCCGGCGGAATCGCGCATCCACGCGGCGCCGGGCGCAGCGTCGAGCAAAGCGCGCAGGGAATCCGCTTCGACGGACGCGCGCGCGCCGCGTTCGCGCGCCTGCGCCAG
>Ga0315899_10003210_pt1 | contig 17835 bp, 11 predicted proteins | sample LakEriMetagenome_2_FD_203518 | JGI IMG/M metagenome (GOLD analysis project Ga0315899, IMG submission 203518) | Freshwater fungal communities from buoy surface, Lake Erie, Ohio, United States - Buoy 4 MA112 | ecosystem: Environmental > Aquatic > Freshwater > Lake | place: USA: Lake Erie, Ohio... | reverse complement strand
GAAACAAAGTCAGGCAGGCAAAGATGGACGGAACCGTTCGCTTTGATGGCTTCGGCATTAGGGTCGTGTTATTGATCGGGGCGATTTTCCACGGCGCGGGTTATTTCACCGGGGTCAGGGTGAATTCTTTGATGGTGAGACCGCGGCTTTCGGCGGGCCGGGTGAGCTGGAGGCTGTTTTTGCCTTGAGAGAGGGTGATTTCGGCGGCGGGAGTCTGCTGCCATTTGCCGATGGTATAAGGGATAGTGATCTCGACTGGTGATGCGTTGTTGGCGACGAGCTGCATGTTCGGGTTGTTCTGCACGGTGACGACCTTTGCTGTGAGGGCATACTTTCCGGGGCGGGGGATTTCGACATCGCAGGTGATGGTGCCGCCGCCGGAGAAGATCTGATGGCCGCCGGCGAAGCTGCCGAGGATCTGAGCGCCTCCGCAGGCTGCTGCGGGGATGGTGATGGTGCCGTTAGGGGAGACGGCGATCTTTTTGTCGGCGTCGGTCACGGTGGCTTTGACGAGGGCGCGGGAACGGACTTCGGCGGATTCGTTTGCTTCGCCGAGATTCTCGCCGAGGGCGGCTGGTGCGGCGGATTTGTCGCCGACCGCGGCTTTTTTCGAGTAGAGCGCCATCATGCCCCAGAAGCCGCCGGAGCCGGGTTGGAGGCTGACGTATTTCTGCTCGCCGATGGCATCGGCGGCCCACTGGGCGCGGAGGGCTTTGGCGTGCTGAGCGGGGTTTTTGCGGATCTGCGTTTCCAGCACGAAGTCGGTGTCGGACAATTCCATGACGCCTTTGGCTTCGAGACAGCCCCAGCCGGCGCCGAGATTGATGACCCAACCGTCAGGAGTCCAGCGGGCGAGAGCGGCGTGGCCACGTTGCGGACGGGCGGTGGTGGGTATGCCGAAGGCGCGCAGGATGAAGCGGCCGAAGAAGGCGCGGCGTCCGCAGATGCCGCCGTTTCTGATGATGTTCTGGTATTGCTGCAATTCCGGAAGATCGTCCTTCACGTTCTGGGAGCCGTAGCGCACGTCGGTGGTGACAGCGCGTGAATAACGCCAGCCGTAGTCGGGGTTCAGCACGTGATCGGGGCGGTAGTTGCGGAGCATCTCGCGGCCCCATGACAGCATGTCGTCGGGTTCGTCGCCGTTGACCACGTTGCGGAGTTCCCATGTGTTGAGGGATTTGAAGGCGGGGTCGAGTTCGCCGTCGAGGCTTGCTTTTTCAAAGTGCAGATAACGTTTCACCGGGTCCACGGTGTCCGGGGCGCTTGTGGCAGCGACGGGATTGCCCTGCTTGATGGGCACGGCGTGTTCGAGGCTGACGGCGAGCGCGAGCTTCTGATAGAGTCCATCTTTTGCACGCGGGCTTGCTTTTCGGATGGCGGCATAAATCTGCGCTGCCTGACCATACTTGCCGTCCTTTGCCCCGCCGGCGGCGAGCATCGTTTTCATGAGGGCCTCGTCAGCGAGCAGCGTGGTCACGGTGACTGCCTGTTCCTTGCCTAGCGCGGCGAATTCCGCGAGCCCCTTTGGTGTGGCGTTCGCCAGCACGGCGCAGAGGACGAGCTTTGCGTCGAGTTTGTCGCTGGCGAGAAATGGCTCCACGGTTTTGAGGGAAGCGGTCGCTGCGGCGAGTTCGGCAGCCTGCGCTTTGGCGAGGGCATCCTCTGCGGCCTGATTTGCCGCGGCCAGTTTTGGTTCCTCAAGTTTCGCTGCTTCCAGTGCTGCCTGCCGCTCCGCGAGCGCCTTGAGCCCGGCTTCTTTGTCGGCCTGCCACTTGGCTAGATCTTTGTTCGCCGCCTCACGCTCCGCGTCCGTGGTGGCCTTCTTGAGGGCGGCCTCGGCGGCAGCGATTCCTTTGGCCGCGCCGCCCAGCCATTTGCCGTTCGCATGATCCACGAGCGCCTTGGCGGTGCCGACTTTGCCCAGGGCATCCTTTGCGGTTCTGGCCTCGGCGGTGGCTTTGGCGACAGCGGCACGGGCCTGTTGGAGCGCGGCTTTGCTGGCATCATCAATGATCGGCAATGCTTTGGAGAGCCCTGCCTTCAGGCCGGCCAGCATCGCCTCATACTGCGCCTGCAACTGCTGGCCCTGCGCGCTGAGCGGAGCAGGCGGTGCTGGCGGCGCGGCGATTGCGCTGATGGCTGCCATGTGCAGCGAAAGCCCGAGACCGATGCCGCAGGCGAGTGAGGTGGTGGCGTGTTTCATGGGGGGATTGTGAATGATTAGCGTTTAGCGAACTCGTGCGGTTAGAAAGGACTTTTCAGAGGCCTTTGGCGTGTTCGACGCGGTAGAACGCCTTGCCGGAGCCGGGGTTTGGGTCGGTGAGGATCAGTTGTCCGTCGGACTCGGTGGAGACTGCATTAGTCACCTCTTGCCATGAGGCCCCGGCGAGGTTGCTGGATTTCCAGAGAGTGAAGTCATGGCCGGGTTGGGCGGGGATGGTTACGGAGAATTGATTTCCGCGATGCTCGAACCTGTTCACGCGGAGGAGGGCCGGGTCGTAGGGATTGAGGGTTTCCGATAGATTGATCACGTAGGTGGTGATTGATTGTGCCGGAAGTGTCTGGGTGAGAGCATGATTCACCGTGCCGAGCGCCTGATAGGGACTCGTGAGGACATTGTTGGTCATGTCGGCCTGCTTCGTCTGAAATGCATTCATGGAAAGCACTGGCAGTCCGGGGAAGCGCAGGGAGATTCCGGCGGAGGCCGTGCTGGTATTGAGTGCGACGAGTGTGATCTTTTTCCCGTTTCGACTGAGGTAGCCGGAGATGCGGACATCGGTATTGGTGTCGCTTCTGATGATCTCGAAGCGCTGATCGCCGGGCGAGATCTCTTTTGCGAAGTGCTTAACGGAATGGAAGGAATTCTGGACCTGGAATTGTCGATTTTCCACACCGATCATCGCCCAGACCTGACCTGTGTTGTTGCCATGGACCATTCTCCACGCGAGGTAGGCTGAGGCATTTGCCTCAACCAGCGATTCGTGAATATTCATGGGGAGAAGCAACCAGTTCTCCCTGATGCCAACTGGGTCCGTGGCTGAGGCGTCTTTCCCCCATTCAGTCATCCATCCTCGCCTGCCATTGTACCTTGATTCAACCCCGGCAAAGTCGTTCGAACCGTAGTTGTGGAATCCGAGGTGGCTTACCTGAGGGAGCCCCGAGACCGTCGGGGCGATCGAGTTGAAAGCTGAGTGGGTTTCGGCGTCGACCGCGACGAATTGCGGCTTTTTGGGTTCATTTCTGATTCTGTTGTGAACCGCATCGAGGGCTAACCTGTAGCTGGCGGACCCGCTCGCTGTTGCGGGAGAGGTCTCGTTAGCGAAGAAGCGGCAGGTTTCTTTGTTGCCGGGGTCGTAACTTGGCTCGTTCTGAATGGAGATGAAGTCGTGGATCCAGTTGGATGCGTCGAGCCTTGCGTACCACCAATCCGCGAATCCGGCGTAGTCGTACTTGCCTGACACTATTCTGAGAGTGCCACTTACGATACTGTTATTGCTTTTCAGGGATGCCGGCGGTGACCAGCAGGTCAGGAGGCTTCGGGCTCCGTTCCTCTGAGCCCTCATGGCCAGTTCGTTGTTCAAGGCATCAGAGTTGCCTGTTCTGAGGCGGACGATGTCGATGCCGCAGTCGACGTAGAGCAGGTTTTCGATCTGGTTTTTCTGGGTGGCGCTCAAGGCTTCATAGTCTGGCAGATTGAACGCTATTGAGCCGCCGATGCCGTCCATGATCTGATGGCGCATGGCGAGATTGGGGGTGATGGAGAGTCCGGCGGGCGGCGTGGGATTGACGACGACCGAGATTTGGTCCAGCCAGACGGTTCCCGCGGACCGATACTGAAACTTCAGTCCGGGGCTATCCTGAATGGTTGTGTGGTTCCATGTGTAATAGGCCCATGACGTCGAGAGGGTGAAAGACTGGGCTCTGTAGGTGCCTGTTCCATTCTGAAACGCGGCGTTGATGATGGTGCCGGCCGTCGCGGCTCGGGCGCGGAAGGTGACGCTGAGGGATCTGCCGGTGCCGACGCCGGTGAAGATCGGGGCGCGAGTTTCCACATTCCAGTTATCGGCTCCTGGATTGCTGACCACGGTCTTCAGAGCATTGGTGCCGGCGTATTGCAGGTTGGGTTCCAGGGAGAAGGAAGCGCTTCCGGAACCGCTTCTTGAATTGGTCCATCCGGTGACTCCGTTTTCGAATCCACCGTTCGTCACGAGGTTCTGGGCGTGGAGCAGCCCGGTTCCGATCACAAATAACACCGCGCCGATCATGTGACGCAACGCAGGAACGATTGTTCTGAATTGAGATCGAACGACTTGTTTCATGGTGATTGCTGATAAACTGAAGAGGCGAGGCGGGCAACTCTCAAGCAGCTGTGGAATCTGAGGATCTTCAGCATGACGGGCAGCGCGGCCTGAATGGTCTTTGTCCGCCTTGCTGTGCAACGCTTACTGTTTTGCCGCCGTGCCGAGTCGGGTGGCGATTTCGCGGAGGGACGTCGGCCATTGGTCGAATTCTACGCTCGCGGCGTTGTCGGGTTTTGGTGTGGTGATGCCTTGCACGAGGGTGGAGGACGGCTGGGCGTAGAGGAAGCGAATTTTGTCCTGACCGAAAGTGCCGGGCAGACTGCTGGCATAGGTTTCGAGTTCGGCGGCGTAGTCGGCGGGGGTGTAGCCGAGGTTGGCTTGACCGGGAATCCAGATGACGCCGGCGACGGCCATCGGAGTGAGCGGGCTGAGGCACCAGTTGTGGGCGAGAGTCGGGATGGTGTCGGGTTTGACGGCGCCGTCGCGTCCGGGTTCCGGGAATGGAGGGAACTGCAATAGCGCGGCGGACATGTCGGTGCCGTTTTTTGCGAGTGTGGCGATCTTTGAGACCTCGGCCTTCACGGACTGCACGTAAATGGAGGTGGCTTTTCTGGAGACATCGGAGTTGGGGTCCTGAAGCAGCAAGGCATCGAGGCGCGGCTGGAATGGGGGATGGGCTGTGCTTTTCACGCCGGCGAATGAGGTCCATGACAAAGGCGAGGCCATTTCCTTGGCGTGACCGGATGACATGGTTATGATGCCCTGGGGGATGCCGGGGCGCTTGAGTGCTCTGGCGAAGTGATAGGCGAACATGGAGACGCTGTCGCCTTCGTCGGCGAAATCGGCGGTCTGCCAGAAGGCCTGATACTTGCGGTCGCCGCCGATTTCGAAGCCACGTTTGCGAGGGGTTGGGAAAGAGCTTGCGGAAGTTCTCCGCCGGAACTCGCGGACGAGCGGCATTGGTTCGGGCGCGGCGGCTTGTTTGTCGCGGCGGTCCCATGCTGGTTCGGAGGTGAGTTGCGTGCTGCCGGTGACGAACCAGACATCGCCCACGAGGATGTTCTTTACTGTCGTGCTGTGACCGTGGCTCGCTTTGGCCTCGAGGGTGATTGATTCTGTGGAGGCTTTCAGTGCGGGGAAGGAAACGGACCATTCCTGCCGGTCGTTAGCCACGGCAGACTGCGTGACGGTGCCGAGTGTCACGGTTACTGCCACGCCTTTGTTGGCAAATCCCCACACGGGGATGGGCCGGTCGCGCTGAATGATCGCGCCATCGCGGAAGTATGCTGCGACGGTGAAGACCGGGTGATCGGGGTCGGTGTATTGGGCATACTTCGCTTTCTCCGCGGCAGCCTTGGCTGGATCATCCTCCTCGAAGATGAGCTTGCCATCGATCGCGGCGAAGGGTGTGGCTGGGAGTCCGGCTTTGTTATAGAGATTCGCGTTTATCGGCGCAGCGCTGTAGGCGTATTGGACGCCGGTGGGCTCTGGCACTTCCTTCGATGTCACGACGACGGTATCGCCGGTGATCACGGCTTCCGCGGCGTGCCACTTCCGGTCTTTGCCGCAGAGCCGGAAGTGATTCAGCTTTTCGCCGGGCGTCGGGCGCGCGGGTTCGACGAATTTGTCAGGATTCTTCAGGTCCTTCTCGAGTCCTTTGCTGCCGACCATGAGTCCGCCGAACAGACTGGCTTTTTCGAACGAGACGATGGCCTTGTTTCCATCGATGTCATATTTCTCGAAGATCGGGCCGGTGAAGGCGATGTCGCGTCCATATTCTTTCGCGAGCGCCCAGCGGGCGAGCCTCATGCCGGGATGGAGCTTGTTTTGATAGTGGATGTTGCCGGGCGCCGCGGGGTTGAGGTCTGTCTGGACAATCATGCCGGTGTGGCGGCGGTTGTTGATGAAGAAGAGGTGCTGCGCCTGCCGGATGTCGGCGAACGCGACGTCGGCGGAATCCGGGTCGCCGTAGTTCTGCAGCTGGGTGAAGTAGAAGGGCATCTCCGGCATGCCCCATGCGACGCGCCAGCCTTTCACGAGTGCCTCCATGCGGGCCGCGTAGAGCCGACCGTCGCTGGCATTGGACTCTCCCTGACACCACAGCGATCCACGGATGGCGTAGGGCACCACAGGTGCGATCTTACCGTTGAAGAACTGCGACGGCCCGCGCCATTGGCCTGCGATGCCCGGAAGGTCGGGACGCTTCAGTGGCTTCTCGACGGGGAAGCCGAGAGCTGCCGAGTCCTTCTGCCAGGATTCGAGATCCTGGTAGTATTTCTCAAAGGCGGCGCGGCCCTGCTCGGTGGTGGCATCGCCGTCGTGGATCTGATCTGCGTCCAGCTTGAGCAGCGGATGTGCCTCGATGGCTTTGCGCTCGGTGAACGCCTCGATGCGCGTGTTGCTGTGGGAAGTCAGGAGGATGCCGACGGGAACCTTGAGTTCTTTGTGGAGTTCGTGAGCAAAGGCGAGCGCCAGTGCCGAGAAGTCGTTCGCTGTGCGACTGGTTTTCCATCCCGCCTCCGAGGCACCCATCCTCTGAGGATAGAGTGCCGAAACGGTATCGGTGCGCAGTTCTCTGATGGGCACCTCGTCCTTCGCTTTTGCCAGTTCCTGCGCCATAGCTGCGCAGAGCGACTTGCCGGCAAACCACTCCATGTTCGACTGACCGCAGGCATGCCAGACTTCGCCGACGAGGATGTTTTTCACGCTGAGTTTGTTGCCCGCGCCGTCGCTGATGAGCATCTCGGCGGGCGCAGCGCTGGCCGTGAGTGGCTTGAGTTTGAGCATCCAATGGCCATCTGCTCCCGCGGCTGCGCTCTCCTTCTGTCCCGCGAACTCCACGGTGATCATGGTGCCTGGTCTGCTCCAGCCCCAGACTGGCGCGTTCGCCTCGCGTTGCAGGATGGCGTTGTCACGGAAAGGCGCGCCGAGTTCGATGGCGGGTGCCGCTGCGGCTGAGTGGAACGAGAACAGCAATGCCGTAAGGATGCAGAAGGGAAACTTCATGGGCGATGGATGCGCGAGCGGTGCAGGTCTGAATGGGTCGGGGAAGTCGGAAGCGCGATGGCCGGAGTTCATGTCGATACTGTAAGGACGGCGGTGCGAGGAGCAAGGCGGGGACTTATGTGGCATGTTTCACGAGCGGGTGCATTTCCGCAGGAGCGGACGGAGTCTTATGAGGACCACAGCGAATCACTCGATTCTGATGCGTGCTGGTTTGTCTGGGGCGAGTTTCAGTTCGTGGACGGGAGCGCGTTTCTTGGGGGCGAGAGTGCGCATCTCTGCGAGTTTCTCGGTGTGTTCGGGCTTGGTGGCGAGGTTTGTCCACTCGTGCGGGTCGGCTTTGATGTCCGTGGTCGCTCCACAGGACGACGATGGTATTGTCGCGGTGCGGTGATTTCTCCAACGCTGCGAGCACGCGACCGAGCATGGCGTCGGCGAAATGGATAGAGGCGAGATACGCCTGAATGCCCTGCTTCCACTGGCGGTGCTGCTGGATGTGCGGGAAGTAGCGGTTGCGGGCAATTTTCTGGCCCATGGGTGGCGCATCATCGAGGTCGCCTTCCTTTACACCGGGCGGGAGCTGGATGGAGTCGAGCGGGAACGGTTCGAAGTATTGCTTCGGCACGAACCACGGCTCGTGCGGACGGTAGATGCCGCAGGCCAGGAAGAACGGCTGGTCGTGCTCGCGGGCGAGTTGTTCGCCGACCCACTTTGTCACGAGCCAGTCGCCGCCGAATTGCTCATCGGTGACATCGAGGGCGGCCCAGTCGGTTTCCGAGTATTGCCATGGGCCCTCACGCGGGAGATTCAGCGGGCGCTTCGGCGGGTCGAAAGTGCGCGGGAATGGATTGTCGTTCGCTTTCGCCGGGAAGTAATCGTCCCAGCTCTGCGGGTCGATGACGTAATGCAGCAGTTTGCCTGAGCCTGCCGACCGATAGCCGTGGCGCGAGAACCAGCGCGGCATGAGCTCCGCCTGCGGCATGACTTCGCGGAGCTTCTGGGTGTTCTGATACAGCCCGGAACGATGCGGTGGCACGCCGGATAGAACGGCGGTGCGGGACGGATTGCATGACGGCGCGGGGCAGTAGGCGTTCTTGAAGAGCACCCCGCTTGCAGCGAGGCGGTCAAAGTTCGGTGTTTTCGTCTGCGGATGCCCGCCGAGGCAGCCGATCCAGTCGTTGAGGTCGTCGACTGCGATGAAGAGGACGTTGGGCGGTGGCGCGGGGTGAGCCGTGCCAGCGAGGAACAAGCAGAGGGCGAGGCTGAGTCGAAGCACGTTTTTCATGGGTGTGGTGTTTCGATATCAATCTACAAGGGAGATGAAGCTTCATTCCATGAGCTGTGGAGGTTACCTGGACGGACGTGCTTTGAACTCTGTGAGGCTGACGAGGGTGGGCGTGGCGGTGCTGGATTCGATGGCGGCGATGGCTTTATCGAATTCCGCTAGCGTGTCTTCGCTGGCCTTCTTGATCGTGGCGAGGTGGGAGCGTGTTTCCCGCAATTGTGGCAGCACGTCCTTTGCGTGGGTTCCGTAGTTCTGCAGTGATTTAAGGCAGCCTTTCATGCGGTCCTTCATGCCCCAGCGGTCAGGCTCGATGACGGATACGCAGAGGGCGATGCCTTCGCGGATTTGGAGGCGTGAGAGCAGGTCGAGGCCGGCGAGGCGCACGCCGTCGCCGAACATCTCGTTGCTTGGCGCGATTTTTTCGATGGCGCGCGCGATGTCGGGCAGCAGGGCGACGAGGTCTTTGTCGGTGAGGTTTTTGAAGGTCTTGCCGGCGGCGCTGCGGGGCACGCTGTCTTCGTGGGCGAGCAGTGATTGCACGGCGGGGAGGAGCTTGGCGCGGTCCACGCCGTCGAGCGATTGCGCGAGGATGCTGCGCGGGCCGCGTGCGCCTGGGAACGGCGAGAACAGCGAGAAGCTGGCGTAGCGCACGGCCTGGCGGCGCGGGTCGGCGGGATTCGTGCGGGCGGTGAGCGCGAGCAGGTCGCTCACGCTGGCTTTGCGGGCGTCGGGGCCGAGTTCGGGCAAGGCCGCGGCGGCGAGGCACTGCACCCACACGTCGGAGTTGGTGAGCAGCGCGCGGAGTTGCGGCGCGGCGGCGTCGGCGCGCGGGCCGAGTGCGCCGAGGGCTTCGATGGCTCCGTAGCGGGCGTCGCGATTTTGTCCGGCGAGCATTGTCAACAACACAGGAAGGTGGTCGCCGTCACGTTTGCCGAGCGCGGTGGCGGAGCGCCCACGCACGAAGGGCGACCAGCTTTGCAGCCCGGCGACGAGCTGCTCCGTGGTGCGCTTTTCAAAGAGATTGGCATCGCCGCGATAGGTGAAGTCGCGTCCGGCGGCGATGACTTCGGCGGTCTGCGCGGCGTTGAGCGGTGGAACGACGAAGGGCTTCCTGCCGGTGAGGCGCAGCGATTTCAACGGCATGGCAAAGCCGAGCAGGTAGCTGCCAGAGCAATCCCAGTTGTTATAGGCGCCGCTTTCCTCCTCGCCGGAGGGCGAGCCCTGGTAGAGGAACTTCGTGTCCCAGCCGCGCGCGAGGTCGTAATACCACGCGTGTTCCTGCAAATACGCGCCGGTGGTCAGCGGGCCGCAGCGTGCGACGCCGGAGAGCGCCCAGAGCATGTTGAAAAAGTTCCCCGTATGTCCGCGTTCCCGCTCGCTGTAGGCCGCGGCTGACATTTTGGCAAAGAACTCGGCTGCCTCGCGGTCACCCAGCAGGTCGAAAAACACCGCCGCTGCGGCGCACTTGCCATTGTCTTCGTGGGCGAAGAACGGTTGGTGATCGCCGTAGGGAATCGCGCCTTTGTTGACGAACCAGCGCAGCATCCTGGCCGACTTCACGAGCGCCTCGTCGAGTTCTGCGTGTTTGACGCCCGCCTCGCGTGCGAGTGCCAACCCGATGCTGAGTGATAGGCCCGGAGCATTCATAGCGCCGTAGCCTTCGAGATTGACGCCGTTTGGAGAAAAGCGATGCCCCCAGTTTCCCACTGCGCTCTGCCCCCGCGCCGTCTCCAGCGCGAGCCGCTCCAGCCCCGGCAGCACCGACTTGTCGCCGGTGGCCATCACGTATTCGGATAGGAACATCATCACGTAGCCGTAGGACCACGAGAGGTAACCCTTGTCGGTGAAGTCTGCTGCCCACTTCGCCTCATTCTGGAGGAGCGGCATCCACACCTTGTTCCCGGCGGCCATGAGCGCCAGCGCGTTGCAGCCGCGCGCGATGCCATGCATTCCCTTGCCGTAATTCGCCTCGCTCATGCGCTGCGCGAGCGAGGCGGTGCCCAGTTCGTAAATGCGCTTCGACTTGGCACACGCATACGGCGCGGTGGCGCTGTAAGTGCCGAGCACTGGCAGCGTTACTTCCACCGTCTCCGTGATGCCCGCGCGCCAGCGGAGCAGCGGCAGCTTGCCGCCGCCCTTTTCCGATTCCGCCGACGCAATGGCGTTGGCAAACTGGATGCGCGCATCGCCGGAAAAGTTCTTCCCCTCCACGCCGAGGATGACATCGCCTGTGTTCAAATCCGTAGCCGCTGGAGAGTCCTTCGCCACCGCCGTTACGAGAATCTGCCGGGCATCGCGTGAGTGGCCATTCGCGGTGAAAATCCAGCCGCGCGCGCCTGTCGGCCCGAGTGCCCAATCGTGCGGCGCGTCCTTTGCGAGTGTTGCGCCTTTGGTGAAGTCGGGCATCGCGGACGTTGATCCTTTGGGCGCGGCCCGAGTTGGACTGGGCGTTGCGAGGATGGCAGCGAGGGTGAGAGTGAGGAGTGGATTCTTCATCGGTGGTGGTTCAGTGCTTTTACGCCTTTCCAATGAGAGGCCTGTCCTGAATGGCGCTAAGTTGTCTTTTCCCTGAGTGAGGGCTGGAGGTGCTGGCTTGCGAGGGGGGCGGGGATGGGGCAGGGTGGGGGTGTGAAGGCCTTGAATTGTCCCCGATGTGGTGTCGTGCTGATGGCGCGGGAGGAGGAGAGCGGGCTGACGTGGTGGTGCGGGGGGTGTGGAGGGTTGACGGTGAATTTCAGTCAGTTCCGGCGGAGGGTATCGGCGTGGGAAGCGAACCGGATCTGGGAGATGGCGAGACGGGGCGGGCGTGGTGGGAGGCGTGCGACGGTGTGTCCGGAGTGTGAGCGGGTGATGACGCCGGTGGAGACGGGGGCGTCCGTGGCGGGCGGGGCTGGGGCGATGTGGATTTGCGTGCCGTGCCAGCGGTTGTGGATGGAGGTGAGCGTGCGGGGATTGGGCGGGGGAGAGGCGGGGCGGTTAGGGAATGGGTGATCAGAGCAAGGGGAGGACGGCGAGGGGAGTTGCCGGGCTTGAGGGCTTCGCTTGCTACGGCGGCATGCGCTGATTGCAGAGATTTCTTAAACACGGGACGGAGTGGTTTGCGTCGGTGCTGTCGCTGAAGAGGGGGAGGCGCATCATGTGGAGCGTAGAATAGAGATTGGGGTTGCGGGACGGCCTCGGGTGAGGGACACTCTTTTCATGTCAGATTTGTTGAATCGCATCACTACCAAGTCCGGCCATTGTGGGGGTCGGCCGTGTGTGCGCGGCATGAGGATCCGTGTCTCGGATGTTCTGGACCTGCTGGCGGCGGGACTCACGGCGGTCGAGATTGTGGATGAAATGCCTGATCTCGAGCCTGACGATGTGCGCGCCTGTGTCGCGTATGCGAATCGCTTCATGGTCCATCCTGTGCTCGCGGCATGATCGTCTGGCTTGATGCCCAGCTTTCGCCGCGTCTGGCGCATTGGCTGAGCGGACAGTTTCAGATCGCCGCTTTCCCGGTTCGCGAGGTGGGATTGCGCGACGCGGATGATGAAACGATTTACAATGAGGCAGCGAAAGCAATGGCTGTGGTGATCACCAAGGATCGCGACTTTGTGGATCTTCAACTCCGGCTTGGGCCTCCGCCGCCAATCATCTGGCTGACCTGTGGCAATACCAGTGAGGCACGGCTGCAACAAATCTTCACCAAACATTTCACCACTGCCCGGAGTTTGATCGAGGCTGGCGAATCGCTGGTCGAAATCACAGGTGCCTAAGATTGTTAGGTTTAATGGGGCGGTTAGGGAATGGGTGAGATCAGAGCATGGGGAGGACGGCGAGGGGATCGCCGGGGGCGATGGAGGCGCTGGGTTCGAGTCGGACGAGGGCGTTGGCGCGGGAGAGTGAGGCGAGGGCGTGGGATTCCTGGAGACCGGCGGCGGCGAAGGTGCCGGTGGTTGGGTTGAATGAGCCGCGGAGCCAGTGGGGGCGGTCGCCGGGGTTGTGGAGGTGGTGGGCGGCGGTGGCGTGGAATCGTGGGGCTTCCGGGTGGGCGGCGCCGGCGAGACGGCGGAGGGCTGGGAGGACGAAGAGGGATGCGGTGACGTAGGCGGAGACCGGGTTGCCGGGGAGCCCGAAGACGGGGATGCCTGAAGGGGAGATGCCGAAGAGGAACGGTTTGCCGGGTTTGATGCGGACCCGCCAGAACGAGGCGGGGATGCCGAGGGCTGTCAGGGTGGGTTTGACGAGATCGTGATCGCCGACGGACATGCCGCCGGCGATGATGAGTGCGTCGGAGGAATGGAGATGGGATCGGATGGTGTTAGAGAGCGAGGCGGCGTCGTCTCCGGCGAGGGAGGAGACGATGGAGGTCGCGGTGCGGGAGGCGGCGACGAGAGCGGCGAGCATGGGGCCGTTGCTGTTGTAGAGCGTGCCGGGTGCGGGGAGGGGGAGACCGGGTTCAGTTAGTTCGCTGCCGTTGCAGATGATGGCGACGCGGGGCTGGCGGCCGCAGGTGATGGAGGCGAAGCCCTGGGAGGCGAGAACACCGGCGTGGGCGCTGGAGAGGAGCTGGCCTTTTGAGGCGATGAGCTGGCCCTTGCAGAGATCGGCGCCGGTGCGGCGGATGAATTCGCCGGGGGAGGCGGGTTCGTTGATGGTGATGGATTGGCCGTCGTCGGAAGCGGAGACATCTTCCTGCATGATGACGGCGGCGGAGTGGCGGGGGAGGGGAGCGCCGGTGAAGATGCGGATGGCGTTGCCGGGGGAGACTGATAGGCCGAGGTCCGGGCCGGCGGGTTGCTCGCCGGAGACGGCGAGGGTGATGCCCGAGCGGAGACAGTCGGATTCGTGGAGGGCGTAGCCGTCCATGACCGAGTTATCGAAGCCGGGGAGGGGGATGGAGGCGTGGAGATCGGCGAGGGGGAAGCGTGAGGAGCAGTTGGCGACGGGGACGGAATCCGCGGAGGGAGCCGGGAGGGCAGCGAGGATGGCGGCGAGGGCGGATGATTCGTCGGTCATGAGCGCGGGCGGCCGATGGCGTTAGGGAGGAGGAGGCGGAGACTGTTGAGGACGACGATGGCGGTGCTGCCTTCGTGGGTGAGTACACCGAGCCAGAGCGGGATTTCGCGTATGATGCTAATGAGGACCATAGTGGCGGCGGTGCCGAGGGAGATGACGAGATTCTGGCGCATGATGCGGACGGCATTTCTGCTGAGACGCCATGCGTCGATGAAGGCTTCGAGGCGGTCGCGGGCGAGGACGAGGTCGGCCTGCTGGAGGGCGGCGTCGGAGCCGCGGAGCCCCATGGCAACGCCGACATTGGCTAGAGTGAGGGCGGGGGCGTCATTGACCCCGTCGCCGACCATGGCGACCTTGTGGCCGTCGTGCTGGAGCTTTTCGATGATGGCGGTTTTGTCGCCGGGGAGGAGAGCGGCGTGGAATTCCTGAACGCCGGTGATGGAGGCGACGGCCTGGGCGGCTTCCTTGCGGTCGCCGGTGAGCATGAGCGAGTGGAGGCCCGAGGAGTGGAGGGAAGCGAGGAGGGCGGCGGCTTCGGCGCGGGGTTGGTCGCGGAGGGAGAAGTAGCCGGTGGCGTCGGGGCCGGTGATCCAGACCTCGGAGGAGACGGGTGGGCGTTCGGCGTTTTCGGTGGCGGGGATGGTGCCGGAGCGTTCCTCGATCCATGAGCGTTTGCCGAGCGCCCATTCGTGGCTGGCGAGGATGCCGGTGACGCCGTTGCCGGGGACATTGGTGAGGTGTTCCGGGTCTTCGCGGGATTCGGAGGCGGTGAGGTGGGAAGCGATGGCGCGGCTGAGCGGGTGAGTGGACTGGCGGGCGAGGTTGTAGGCGGCGTGGCGGAGGGCGGGTTCGGCGCCGGTGAGCGCGTGGATTTCCTCGACGGACATTTCGCCGGTGGTCAGGGTGCCGGTTTTGTCGAGGGCGATGGTATCGATGGCTGCGAGGTCTTCGATGGTGGAGCCGCCGCGGAAGATGACGCCGGAGCGGGCTCCTCTGGCGATGGCGGCGAGGATGGCGGAGGGGACGCTGAGGACGAGGGCGCAGGGGGAGGCGACGATGAGGACGGTGATGGCGCGGTGGAAGGCGCTGGCGCGGCCGTCGGGGAGGGAAGTGAAGGCTGGGAGACCGGCCCAGAGCCACCATGCGAGGAAGAGGACGAGGCAGAGGGCGAGGACGAGGATCGTGTAGCGCGTGCCGAAGCGGTCGGTGAAGTTCTGAGCGCGTGCCTTCCGCTGCTGGGCATTGCGGATGAGGTCCATGATCTGCTGGAGGGCGCTCTGGGAGGCGGGTCTGAGGACTTCGCCGGTGAAAGCGCCGGAGAGGTTCATGGTGCCGCCCATGGCTTCGCTGCCGGGGTGTTTGCTGACGGGCTGGGCTTCGCCGGTGAGACTGGATTCGTCGCATTCGGAGTGGCCGGAGGTGATGCGGAGATCGACGGGGACCTGCTGGCCTGGGGGGACACTGATGAGCATGCCTGCGGTGATGTCGGCGACGGGGATTTCGCGGAGGGAGCCGTCGGGGAGGACCTCTCGGGCGGTTTTGGGGACATCGCGGAAGAGCGAGGCGAGGGCGGTTTCGGTGCGGTGGTTGGCGTAGTCTTCGAGGGCGGAGGAGCCGGAGAAGAGGACGAGGAGGAGAGAGGCTTCCTGCCAGTGGCCGAGGAGGGCGGAGGCGGCGGCGGCCGCGAGCATGAGGAAGTGGATGTCGAGCGTGCGGTTTTTGAAGCCGGCGAGGGTGTCTTCGACGAGGTCGATGCCGCCGGCTGCGCAGGAGGCGAGGAAGCAGGCGGTGGCGATGGAGTGGTGGCTGGCGGCGGAGGCGATCCAACCGGCGATGAAGAAGAGGAAGCAGAGTGCGGCGCGCCATGCGGCGGTTTTCCAAGGGGGTGCGGCAGGGAGTCCGGCGACGGGGTCGGCGGTGGGAGCTGAGGGTGATGACACCCTTTTAATCACCCATGGAATGGCGGGGAGCGCCAGGGCGATTAGGGATGTGGAGCGGGAGCCAGAGGTCCGGCTGATGGAAGTTGGGTTTCGGGCCGTGGAGCGGGGCGAGGGAGTAGTAGCAGGCGTGGCCGCCGGGAGGGAACCAGACGGCGGAGAAGTTAGTGCGGAGCCCGTCGAGGGAGGGTGAGTCGAGGAGCTGGCAGACCACGCGTGCGGGGACGCGGACCTCGCCTTCCCACGAGGTGGCACCGGCGGCGGTGCGGTGGATGACGCGGGAGAGCGGGAGCGGGTGGCCGTCCGGGTGGACGGGTTGACGGACGGCGAGGAACGTGGAGGCCCACCATTGGTGGGAAGGGGCGAGATGGACCTCGATGTAGCGGCCGTTGCGCGGGTTGCCGATGAACCATTCGACGACATTGCGTTTCCAGAGACCGGAGACGAACTCGCGCTGACGCGTGCGGATCTGGTCGATGGCGGACGGGATCATGCGGGCGCGGAAGACGAGAGGACCGTCGGCTTCAGGGAGATCGAGGGAGGCTAGCGGGGCGGTGGCGGGCGGGCCGAGGGTGGCGCCCTGGACCCAGTGCTGGGTGAGGGAGTGCCATGACGGGCCGCAGACGAAATACTGGGGATGCGGGCTGGGGTTGCCGTCCTCGGCGTAGGAGATCACGGCGTTAGAATCGGGTGAGATGTCAGGCGAGGAGCGGGCCGTTGAAGAAGCCGAAGAAGCGGCTGGCGTTGCCGTAGCAGACTCTCTGGACGAGGGCGGCGAGGAGGTCGAAGTCGTCGGGGATTTCGCCTTTGGCGGCGTCGGAGCCGAGGAGATTGCAGAAGATGCGGCGGAAGTATTCGTGCCGGGAGAAGCTCATGAAGCTGCGGCTATCGGTGAGCATGCCGACCCAGTGGGAGAGGAGCCCGAGATTGCTGAGGGCATTGATCTGCCATTCCATGCCTTCTTTCTGATCAAGGAACCACCAACCTGAGCCGAACTGGATTTTGCCAGGAGTGTGGCCGTCCATGAAGTTGCCGCACATGGAGGCGAAGGCGTAGTTGTCGGACGGGTTGACGTTGTAGAGGATGGTTTTGGGGAGCGAGCCGCCGGAGTCGAGAGCGTCGAGGAAGCGGGAGAGCGGTTCGGCCTGGGAGGCATCGCCGATGGAGTCGAAGCCGGAGTCCGGGCCGAGCGTGCGGAGGGCGCGGGAGCTGTTATTGCGGAGCGGGCCGAGGTGGAGTTGTTTGACCCAGCCGCGGGCGGCGTCGAGTTCGCCGGAGCGGATCATGATGAAAGTGGCGAACTGGTCCTGTTCGAGAGGGGAGACCGTGGCACCGGAGCGGGCCTTGTCGAAGATGGCGCTAGCGGTTTCTCGGGAGCAGAAGGCGGCGGGGGCGCGGGTGAGCCCGTGGTCGCTGAGACGGCAGCCTTGCTGGTGGAAGAACTCGTGACGGCTCGCGAGGGCGTCGAGCGTGCTGTCGAGGGAGGACGTGTCAGTGTTAGCGGCTGCGCCGAGCCGGTCGACGTAGAGGTTCCATGTTTCGGGTTGGCCGATGCGGAGGAGCGCGTCCGGGCGGAACGTGGGGAGGACGCGGGTGGGGCAGTCGGAGTCTTTGACGGCGCGGTGGTGGGCGAGGGAGTCGGCGGGGTCGTCGGTGGTGCAGACGACCTCGACGTTGAAGGATTTGAGGATGCCGTGGACTGAGCGGTCCGGTTGCTGGAGGCGGGCGTTGGCGGTGTTCCAGATGTGGTCAGCGGAGGCGGGGGAGAGGAGGTCGTCGATGTCGAAGTAGCGTTTCAGTTCGAGAGCGGACCAGTGGAAGAGCGGGTTGCGGAGCGTGTGGGGGACGGTGGCGGCGAAGGCGCAGAATTTGTCGTAGGGTGAGGCGTTGCCGGTGCAGAATTTTTCGGGGATGCCGTTGGAGCGCATGGCGCGCCATTTGTAGTGATCGCCTTCGAGCCAGATTTCGAAGAGATTGGCGAAGGAGCGGTTGGAGGCGATGTCTGCGGGCGGGAGGTGGTTATGATAGTCGATGATGGGCTGGCGTGCGGCGACCTCGTGGTAGAGGCGGCGAGCCATGGGGGAGTGGAGGAGGAAGTCGTCGTGAATGAACATGGGGGAAGGGGGGAAGTGGGGGCGTCAGGATTGGGGGAGGAGGAGGCCTGAGAGGATGAGTGCGGCGACGACGACGGCGAGGGCGATGCGGTAGTAGCCGAAGGGTTCGAGGCCGCGGCGTTGGAGGAAGCCGACCATCCATTTGACGGCGAGGAAGGCGGAGAGCCACGCGGCGAAACAGCCCAGAAGCATGG
>Ga0315899_10003209_pt1 | contig 17838 bp, 13 predicted proteins | sample LakEriMetagenome_2_FD_203518 | JGI IMG/M metagenome (GOLD analysis project Ga0315899, IMG submission 203518) | Freshwater fungal communities from buoy surface, Lake Erie, Ohio, United States - Buoy 4 MA112 | ecosystem: Environmental > Aquatic > Freshwater > Lake | place: USA: Lake Erie, Ohio... | reverse complement strand
GTTTTGCCTAATGAAATCGTTTCACCTCTCCACACCTTTCCAAAACCATCTTCGCCAACAGCGACGGCATCAGGTCGGCGTAGTTCTTCGATATCACCCATCACCACACGTGCAGGCAAGCCGACCAGAGAGGAGTCATCCACTCCAATCAAAACCGCCGACTCGAGATCACCTGTTGCAGTACGCACCGTCGCGACAGCTTTAAACAGAGGCACAGCCCATTTGACACCTGGCACGCCACGAATGCGTCCCAGTTCCGTATCGCGAAGGGGAAAGACCGTGTCTAAATTTTTGACACCTGGATCCATGACCCAGATGTCCGCTTCTGGGATGTCGGTGATGATGGCTCCTGCTCTTGAAAGGAGGCCGAGAAAGATCCCCATTTGCTGATTGATCAAAAGGGTCGAAAATGCGACCCCAATCACGAGCCCTAAGTACTTGGCTCTATCGTGGAACAACATCTTGAGTGCAATCAGAAACATGACCTTGTTCCGGCGGGACCTAGTAACGCTTTGATTAAGATTTAGCTATGCATTCTCGCAAGGGGACAGCCGATGGCGATGATGTTGGTTTCTGCTTCGGATAGTTCTTCAAGTCGACGTCGAACGTTTGCGTCGGAGTCGAACAGCTTGGCCATCTTGATATAGGTCGTGTGATGTCGGGCTTCGGACTCGAAGAGCGAACCGTAGAACTCCGCGAGCTCCGCATCTTTCACGTGATTTCTCAGCAAATCAAAACGTTCACAAGACCTAGCCTCAATCAAACCAGCGATGAGCAATCGATCGACGGCTCGCTGAGGTTCATTTTGTCGGACTAATTCGTTGAGAGAGCGGCCGTAGTTGCCGGGCCGTTGCAATCGAAATCGAATGCCACGTTTCGCGAGGAGCGCTAGCACCATATGAAAGTGCTCGAGCTCTTCTTCGATTATGCGGGTCATCTCACGCGTCAGCACTTCCTTTTCAATGTAGGAACCTAGCAAGCTCATAGCGGTGGCGGCTGCTTTGTGTTCGCAGTGCGCATGATCGATAAGAATCTCTTCGAGATTGGTATCGACCTGCTTGAGCCACCGCTCTTGAGACTCGCTCTTTAGGTGCAACATTTTGTTTACTTCTTGAGTTCCACCAATTCGCCCGTGGGAGATTCGGCCGACATCTTGCGAATGTCTTCCGTGATGCGCATCGAGCAGTACTTTGGTCCGCACATACTACAGAAGTGAGCACTCTTGAAGGTGTCTTGAGGCAATGTCTCGTCGTGGTAAGCCTTGGCCGTTTCTGGATCGAGAGAAAGTCGGAACTGTTCGTTCCAATCGAAGCCGAATCGAGCTCGCGAAAGAGCATCATCGCGGTCTTGAGCACCAGGTCGTTTGCGCGCCACATCGGCTGCGTGGGCAGCGATTTTGTAAGCGATAACTCCTTGTTTGACATCTTCGCGGTTCGGCAGACCGAGGTGTTCCTTGGGTGTTACATAGCAAAGCATGGCAGCACCGCTCCAGCCTGCCATGGCAGCACCGATCGCTGAGGTGATGTGATCGTAACCAGGAGCAACGTCGGTAACCAACGGCCCCAGCACGTAGAACGGCGCACCGTGGCAGACTTCGATCTGACGCTTGATGTTCATGTCGATTTGGTCCATCGGAATGTGACCAGGTCCCTCGACCATGACTTGGGTACCCTTTGCCCAGCCTCGTTTGCAGAGTTTGCCAAGTACATCGAGTTCTGCGAATTGTGCTTCGTCGCTGGCATCCGCAATCGAACCTGGACGCAGGCCGTCCCCCAAACTCCATGTCACATCGTATTGACGCATGATATCACAAAGGTCGTCAAACGCTTCGTAGAGTGGGTTCTGTTTGCGGTGAGCCATCATCCACTTGGCGATCAGCGAGCCACCTCGGCTTACGATACCGGTAACACGTTTGGTGGTTAGGTGGAGATGTTCGAGCAGCACGCCGCAGTGGATCGTCATGTAGTCGACCCCTTGTTTGGCTTGGTGTTCGACCATGTCGAGGAAATGTTGGGCACGCATGTCTTCGATGTTGCCACCGAGTTCTTCTAGCATTTGGTAGATCGGTACCGTGCCGATGGGCACCGGAGAGGCATCGATGATCTGCTTTCGAATGTTGTCAATTTCTTTGCCGGTCGACAGGTCCATCACCGTGTCGGCACCGAAATGGACTGAAACGTGCAGCTTTTCTAATTCTTCGGCGACGTTGCTGGTGACAGCTGAGTTACCGATATTGGCGTTGATTTTGCAGCGAGCAGCGATCCCGATACACATAGGTTCAAGTCGACCTGCCAAGTGGACTTTGTTGGCGGGAATAACCATTCGACCTGCTGCAACTTCAGATCGGATCGTTTCCGGGGTTAGGTTTTCTCTCTTTGCGACGAACTCCATTTCGGGAGTGATTTCGCCAGCAACGGCTGCCGTATATTGCGTTGAACCAGATTTGGTTATCACTTAAGGTCTCCAATTGAATTAATGGTCGGAGGCTCGGAATGGAATTGAGCCTCGCTCCTGCGCGGTGATATTCTACCCAGTGGCAGGTTATTCTCAAAACGAAGGGCTGAATGTGCGGAATTTCGACTACATTGTTCGAGCTTGATCGATACGATATGCAGGTTCGAGCGTCTGCGAAGAGCCCAACGATGTTGATCACAGGTCCCCTCACTTAATCTCTTATCCATAATGAATCTGCCAGCTCCCAACGATCTCTTTGAACGAAAAACCGCAATCAGAAAACAAGCTCACGAGAACCGAAAGAACCAGCCAGAAAAGGATGCGGTTTCGGTTCAAATCGTCGATCGATTCATGACATTACCAGAGTATTTGGCTGCCAATACTGTGATGTTTTACGTAGATGTTCGAGACGAAGTCAGAACGAGACAGGCATTACCGGAAGCGTTGGCCAGTGGAAAGCGAATTGTCGTTCCGTATTGTGTTGACGGTGAGCTCGAGCTTTTTTGGCTGGAAAACATGGATGAGCTCGAGCTGGGAATGTATCGAATCCTGGAGCCTCGCGCTGATCTTCGCGAGGTGGCAAGCAAAAAACTGCAGCCCACCGATCTCGATTTGATCATGGTTCCCGGCGTCGCATTCGACCGTAACGGAGGCCGAACGGGTCACGGCAAAGGCTACTACGACAAGCTGCTTCAGCATGCCAAACCGACCACGCCACTCATCGCCTTGGCGTTCGAATGCCAAATGTTTGAAGAAATTCCGGCTGAGAGCCACGACATTTATATGGATAAAGTTGTAACAGAGAACGCGGTCTACGTCGGGCGTGGTCGCTCTTGATATCGCGATATACAACGCCCCCGGTCTCGGATCAGTCCGCATTTTTATTGAGAAAACCCGAATAATCAGGAAACACGATGGTAAGAACAGCTAGTACGATGTTGCCTCTCGGAACTCCAGCTCCTCACTTCGCACTGCCGAATCCAAACGGTAAGGTCATCTCCCTTGACCAATTTCGAGAGCACAAAGGACTGGTGGTCATCTTTATGTGCAATCACTGCCCTTACGTAAAGCATGTTGCTCCCGAATTGGCGAGGGTTTCGGCGGAGTATATGGCCAAGGGAATTGGCTTCGTTGGAATCAGCTCCAACGACATCGAAAAACATCCCGATGATTCACCGAGCAAGATGGCTGAAGAAGCCAATCGCCAAGGGTACTTATTTCCTTATTTGTTCGATGAAGATCAATCGGTGGCTCAGGCATACCGAGCCGCGTGCACCCCAGATATTTTCGTGTTTGATTCCGGCATGAAATTGGTTTATCGAGGACAGCTCGATGATTCGAGACCCAAGAACGATCGCCCCTTAACAGGTGCAGACCTAAGGCAAGCCCTCGATGCCGTTTTGGACGGAAAGCCAGTATCTATGGATCAGAAGCCAAGTATCGGTTGCAACATCAAATGGAAGCCTGGGGCTGAACCCGATTACTTTAACCCATCTGGCATTAGCTAGACTGTTTTATGAGTAATTCTATGGACCCAATGCAGGACCTACGAATTGGCCTAGGAATGGACTCCCACCGCTTGGAATCTGGCGGCCCACTCACCATTGGGGGAGTCAAACTCGACTACCCGTTTCATTTCGTAGGCCATTCGGATGCCGATGTTTTGCTTCATGCAATAACCGATGCGATCCTTAGTTCTGCCAATTTGCCTGACATTGGCGAACTATTCCCCAACAACCTCCCAGAAAACAAAGGGAGAGATTCGGCCGATTTCCTGAAAGCAGCCGTAGCGCTCTTCCGAGATCAGGGTTGGGTGCTTGTGCAATTAGATTGTGTAATAGAGATGGAGCGACCCAAGCTATCCCCCCACAAAGGGGAGATGTCCATTCGAATTGGTGAGATTTTGGGTATCGAGCCTGATCGGATTCGGATCAAGGGTAAAACGGGGGAGGGTGTGGGAGAGATCGGTCGGGGCGAATTGGCTAGATCAACTTGCATTGCCCTCGCATATCGCCCTGGTTAGCCCTTGACGATTACAAGGGATAAAAATTATCCTTAGCAATTCTCGGTGCGGTCGAACGTATTTGGCCTCACTTTTGCTGGTTGGGTAAGAACCGACCGAATTTGAAGATTTGCCGGCATAGCTTCAATTGGCAGAGCACCGCATTCGTAATGCGGGGGTTGTGGGTTCGACTCCCACTGCCGGCTTACAGGTAAAGAGGAGTCCACTGGACTCCTTGGTTTTCGGGTCCTCAGGATTCATTGGTTTGGGCTGTTGGCACAAACTAACAATTGATGTGTGTATTGAAGGGTTGAGGCCCTCCCAAAACACGTCATCTAACACAAGGGAAATTAGGAACTTATGGTCCAAGCGGTCACAATCGACATCCGGGAAATCGTTCTTTCCAATCAGACTTTTGGTCCTCAGGACATCGACAAACTGACGGGAGCCATACAAGAGGACTTTACCCAGGCGGCATTGCTTCGCGACGCCGTTCAGGAGCTTCAACAATCTCCATCGCTTTCCCCAGCCGGTATGACTCGCTTGGGAGTTTGTCTTTATTTGATTGGAAAGTTTCGAGAAGCCGAGTCTGCACTCAAGCAAAGCGATGGCGGAGCTCTCGCTCAATATTACTTAGGTCGCGTTTGTTTCGAACTGGAGGAGTACGACCGAGCGCTAGGATATTACGACGCGGCTGAGAACTCGGGTTATACCGCCGAATGGTGTCAATTGTGTCGTGCGGAAGTGCTTCGTTATCAGGGCAAGAAGGAAGAAGCACTGAAGATCCTCGACAATATCTTTGGACCTGTCGAGCAACACCCAGAGTATCCTTATCAGCGTGCGGCTACTTTGTCAGCGATTGGCGGGAATCTGCCTGAGGTTATGGCTCTTTATCAGCGAGCACTACAGGTTAATCCAAAGCACGCCGGTTCGCTTTTTGGATTGGCAGTTGAGAACGACCGATTAGGCAACGATCACCAGGCGTTTGAGTACTATCAACGAGGTGCGGGGGTGATCCCGGCTCACATTGGTACACTGCTCAATCTAGGTCTCCTGTATGAAGATCGCAACGACTATGCTCGCGCTCAAGCATGTTACAAACGAATTTTGGAAACCGCTCCCGATCATCCACAGGCAAGATTGTTCTTAAAGGATGCGGCAGCCGGCGGTAACGTCTTGTACGACGAGGATTCGCAAAAGAAGAACGAGCGAATGTCGCAATTGCTCAACGTTCCTGTTTCCGATTTCGAACTATCGGTTCGGTCTCGAAATTGCCTCTCGAAGATGGGTATTCGCACGCTTGGCGATTTGACCCGCGTATCCGAGCAAGCGTTGTTGTCTAGCAAGAACTTTGGCGAGACCTCACTCCACGAGATCAAGGAAATGTTGACTGCACGCGGATTGTCGCTCGGTCAATTTGCTCACGAAAAACGCGAAGCTGAGCCACCACTCGATCTTTCCGGCATGACGCCTGATCAACAGCAAATGTTGGATCGTCCAATCTCGGAACTCAACCTTTCCGTTAGAGCTCGCAAGTGTATGGTTCGATTGCAGTTGAACACCATCGGCGAGTTGATCCGCAAAACCGGCGATGATCTTCTTGAGTGCAAAAACTTTGGTGTGACCAGTTTGACCGAGGTTCGTGAGAAGCTGACGTTGATGAATCTCAAGCTTCGGGGCGACTGATCTCGGCTAACCGTTTTTCTCGACAGGTTACTTTGAACGTCAATCGCTACTGTCTCTTGACTTCTGGGGTTCCAGCAGCGATTGCTGTGATTGAGTTCCAAGGAAGCCATGCTGCCGAGTGGATTCGGGAGCATTGGTCTCCCTCCTTCGCAGTACGAGCATCGTCTGGTCATTTTGAACTATCCGCTCCGTCCGCAAGCAGAGCGGAGCTCAAGCAGAATAGTATTCGATTCGGTCTCTTTTCTGCTTCTGGTTTGTCAGCAAGCAATGACAGCCATAGTATTGCAGGCGAAGCGGTGGTCCTATGTCGTACAGGATCGGATTGCTACGAGTTGCATTGTCACGGTGGTCTGGCGGCCGCAAACATCATTGTTCAGTGTCTTAAGGATGCCGGATTCGAACAGGATAATCGTCGAGGATTTGGCGATTCACCGGAAGAATCCGCGATAGATTATCAAGCGATCGAGGATCTACAGCGATCTGTGTCTATAGAAACGGCATCGCTATTGATGGATCAAAGCCGTGGCGCACTTTCAAAGGCCGTGCGCAACCTGATGGTCTTAATCAACAAGGGGGATACGAACGGAGCAGTAGATTCTGTACGGGAGTTAATTCGATGGGCAGAACTAGGGACCCATCTCGTTGAGCCATGGAAAATCGTATTGGCCGGCCCACCCAATTCGGGCAAGAGCAGTCTTCTGAATGCTATTCTGGGATATCAAAGGGCGATTGTTCACGAGCAAGCCGGCACGACGCGAGATCTTCTTACTGAGCATACTAGCGTCGGCGGTTGGCCTGTCGTTATTGTGGATAGCGCAGGAGTTCGCGAGACCGAAGACCGAATTGAGGGAGCCGGGATCGCAGCAAGTTTCGTAGCCGTTGGATCGGCGAATTGCCTTTTGCTTTTGGTGTCTCCCGAGCTTGGTTGGCAGGCTGAGCATAACGCGATACTCAGTGGCTATCGAGGAGACCGCGTCATCGTCGTTGAGACCAAATCCGATCTGGGAAGTGTGAAGGGGCTCAGCGTGAATTATCCCAGTATCGCCACCAGTGTTGCTGAACCCCAGTCGATTGAACGACTACTTCACGCAGTAGAAAGGGCTTTGGTGCCACATATACCACCTAGCGGAACGGCAATCCCCTTTCGGAGGGAGCATGTTGAAGCGTTTCAAGCGGTTCAAGAGTATCTGAGTGATGGCAAAACGGCCGAGTCCTTGGAGGTATTGAAAGACATCCTGTCGGGGGCAAGTAGCCAAGAAATACCTTACTGAGAGGAAAGAAAACGGCTGCGCAGCATATCTCTATTGGGAAAACCGTGGAAGTTGGTAAAGTGTGGAGTCTAGATAACCGTCGTCTTAGGTCATCGCAGTCAAATTCCTCTTAGCGTAGAAAATCTGCCAGCATGCAAATGGAAAAGCTAGTGTCGCTCTGCAAGCGGCGTGGGTTCATGTTTCAATCCAGCGAAATCTACGGCGGGCTAAATGGATTCTGGGATTACGGTCCGCTGGGTGTTGAGCTAAAGCGAAACATAAAAGACGCTTGGTGGACCGATATGTGCAAAGGGCACAACGAACTTATACAGCCCGAGGGAGCACCGACCCTCTACGAAATGGTTGGCCTAGATTGCACGATCCTCATGCACCCACAAGTTTGGAAGTGCTCGGGACACTACGACCTATTCCACGACTTTATGGTCGACTGCCGCGTTAGCAAAAAGCGATACCGTTTCGATCAGGTTCGAGGCAAATGGGTTGAGTACAATGGTCAACGAATCTTCGTGACCGTCATGTGCGAACCGGAGAGCGAGGACGATGAGGTTAAGCAACGGGCTCTCAAGTTCTTCAATCTGCGAAACAAAGATGTCGAACGCCTAACATTCGATACAGGATTTAAGTCGCTCGATAAATTGTCTGTCGCGGAGCGAGCCCAGGTATTGGCGCCCGATGCCAAGGAATTGAATTCTCTCACCGATCCGCGTGAGTTCAATCTTATGTTTAAGACCTACGTCGGTGCACTGAGTGGTGAAGAGGGAGCTGCTTTTCTTCGTCCCGAAACTGCCCAAGGAATCTTCGTAAACTTTAAGAACGTTCTCGACAGCACACGGATTCGAGTTCCATTCGGCGTTGCTCAAGTCGGTAAGAGTTTCCGCAACGAAATCACCCCGAGGAATTTTACATTCCGCTCTCGCGAGTTTGAGCAAATGGAGATCGAGTTCTTTTGTCATCCAGAGCAATCACCGCAGTGGTACCAATACTGGCGAAATCGCCGATTGCGGTGGTACACAGACCTCGGCCTCGCAGGTGAGCGATTGCGGCTTCGCGAGCATGATCAAGATGAATTGAGTCACTATTCTTGTGGCACAGCGGATATCGAATACGCATTCCCGTTCTTGCCCGAGGGAGAGTATGGGGAATTAGAGGGAATTGCTCACCGAGGTGATTTTGATCTTCGCTCTCACATGGAAGGAAAGCTTGATCCAAAAGAGCGACCACTCAAGCTGGAACTAAACGAACATGGTCAACCTAAGCATCGAGGCAGCGGTAAGGACCTAACGTATCGGGATGATTTGACCAACGAACGATTTATTCCTCACGTTATCGAACCATCGGCTGGTGCAGATCGAGCGACTTTGGCTTTCTTATGCGAAGCTTATCATGAGGACGAAGCTCCCGACGACTCAGGCCAAATGCAATCGCGAGTTGTTATGCGATTGAATCCTCGCATCGCACCATACAAGGCTGCCGTGTTCCCGCTCGTTAAGAAGGACGGGATGCCCGAGATAGCAAAAGACATATATGGTGAGCTCAAAAAGAAATTCAACGTCTTCTATGACGAGAAGGCGGCTGTAGGTCGACGATATCGCCGGCAAGATGAAATCGGAACGCCGTATTGCATCACGGTTGATTCCCAGACATTGGTCGACAAGACCGTCACGATTCGCGATCGAGATTCGCTCGAACAGTGGCGTGTGAAAATCGACGATGTAGTCGGCGAAGTCGAACAACGAATTGTGTAAGTCCTCCAGACCATCCCTCAACCTCGAGACAATCCATGAGTTACCAACAGGGTGAATTGTTCTCGAGCGACATTCCTCCCTGGGAGCTCGACGCGGCGAGCGAAGTTCCCTCGGTATCAGTCGTTTTCCCTGAGGCACCGTTCGGACCGTATGACTATCGGATACCGGACGAATTGTCCGGTCTGATCAAGCCCTCGATGAGAGTCGTTGTTCCCTTAGGTAAGGGGAACAGAGAAATTGTTGGTTATGTGGTCAGCCTGCAAATCGCGATTCAGCATTCTTCGACTTTAAAGCCAATTATTCGCCTTGTGGATCACGAACCACTTTGCACAGGGCAAATCATCGAATTGATTAGATGGATGAGCTTGTATTATCTGGTTCCGCTCGGACAAATTTTCGAAGCGGTGATCCCTGCAGGTGTGCGAGCTGGGGCTGGAACGCGAAATCAGACGCTGCTCAAACCATCTGAGCAAGCTTCGGATGATCATTTGGTTCAAACACTTCCCGTTAAGCAACGTCAAACGTTGCAGCAATTGATACTCGCCGATGAACCGCTATCGGTCGATCAGTTAAAGCACTTAGCGCAATGCTCCGATGCAATCATTAAGAAACTAAAAGACTCGGGATTTGTCGATACATACAAAGAACGAGTCATGACGTTCGATGCTACAACGGTTAATACAACCTTTGAGAGAATACCCGCGCCTGCCTTATCAGCGGACCAACGCATTGCTCTCAAAACGATTTATGAATCCATCGATTCGGGTGAACACTCAACCATCTTGCTGCATGGAGTCACAGGGAGCGGCAAGACAGAGGTCTACATGCAAGCGATTGAGCAAGTGGTCTCGTTCGGAAGGCAAGCGATTGTCTTGGTTCCTGAGATTAGCTTGACTCCGCAAACCAGATCACGATTTCAAAATCGTTTTTCATCGGTAGCCGTTTTGCATTCCAACATGAGCGGTCCAGAGCGGCACTACCAATGGCGACGGATAGCCGATGGCCATGCGCAAGTGATCATTGGTCCAAGAAGCGCGATCTTCGCTCCCGCCCCTTATTTGGGTTTGATCATTTTGGATGAAGAGCATGAAAATACGTTTAAGCAGGAAACGGTCCCGCGATATCATGCTCGGGATGTTGCCATACATCGAGCATCGCTGGAGAAGATCCCTTTGGTGTTGGGATCGGCGACTCCATCCTTAGAAACTTTTGAACGAGCACAACGAGGAGCTTACAAAAAAGTCGCGTTGCCTCGTCGGATACTCAATCGTCCCCTTCCTGAAGTGACTACAATCGACCTAAGATCATCGCGGATAGATGTAAACAGGGGAGCCATGTCGGTTCCGCTTCTAAAAGCGATTGATAAAACGATCAGCGATGGAGGGCAGTGCATCCTTTTGTTAAATCGTCGAGGATATGCAACATCGATTCAATGCCCATCGTGTGGTCATGTCGTGACCTGTCCTGACTGTGATCTCGCGTTGACACATCACCGTGACGGAAGCAAAGCCACCTGCCATTATTGCGACTACACGATTGCTGCCCCGAATGTTTGCCCTAAATGTGGTTTCGAAGGGATTCGCTTTGCTGGTTTGGGGACGCAGAAACTGGAGATGGAAGTTCAGCAGAGGTTCCCAGATGCGAAAATCGCTCGCATGGACTCCGACACCATGAAAAAGCCCGGGAGTCATGAGCGCGTCCTCTCGGAGTTTCGAGATGGCAAGACTCAGATTCTGCTTGGAACGCAAATGATCGCCAAGGGACTCGACTTTCCCAACGTTTTACTGGTTGGAGTCATCAACGCCGACTCCACTCTACACTTTCCAGACTTTCGAGCATCCGAGCGCACGTTTCAATTGGTTACGCAGGTCGCTGGGCGTACGGGGCGCGGCGATCGGGCTGGAGAGGTTTTGGTGCAAACCTATTCACCTGACCATCCAGCTATCATTGCTGCTTGCCGGCATGATTATGAAATGTTTTCTGAAGCGGAATTAAAGCAGAGAGAGCAATTCGGATATCCACCCTACTCATCGCTGGCCCGTCTCATCTTTCGAGGCCCCATCCAAGAAGAGGTTCATGAATTCTCGGAGGAAGTCATCAAGCGTATTCAGGCAGAGATTGCAAAGGGCGGATATAAGATTCGAGTGTTAGGGCCAGCACCTCCACCCATCGCGAAATTGAGAGGCCACTATCGTTATCACGCGATGATGGTGACAAATGACTCGGCAGGTTTACACATTGTCTTGTCCCGGATTCAGGCGACTACAAAACCGCCTGGTGAGAATCTTTATTTGATCGATATCGATCCTGTCGACATGCTCTAACGCCGTTCGAGTGGAATCGAACAAGCGTCGCAGTCTTTTTGAACCTACGAGGTGACATTAAGATGGAATATCGTTCGTCTTGATAATGATATCCATGAGGTCTTTCGTTGAAAGTTTTGCGGAGGCATCGGTGCCGTCCAAGATACCATCGACGAGATCACGTTTGGTTTCGTGAAGAGCCAGGATTTCCTCTTCGATAGTTCCCCGAGCCACGATACGGTAAACCATAACTGGCTTTTGTTGCCCCATACGGTGAGCGCGATCCGTCGCTTGATCTTCTACGGCCGGGTTCCACCAGGGATCCATGTGGATCACGTAGTCAGCTGCCGTTAGATTGAGTCCGGTTCCGCCTGCTTTGAGGGAGATCAAAAAGGCGACATCATTACCATTTTGGAATGCGTCGACTCGCTTTTGGCGTTCCACGGCCGGCGTCGAGCCATCGAGGTATTGGAATGAGATACCTCGTTCGGTGAGAGCATTGCGGATCAAAGCGAGGTGTTCCGTGAACTGGCTAAACACCAAAGCACGGTGTCCTTCGTCTTTGAGGTTTTCGAGAATGCTGCACAGTTGATCCAGCTTAGCTGAAGAACGTTCCCAGTTCTTGTTGACAATCCCCGGGTGGCAAGCGAATTGACGCAAACGTGTTAGTAGGGCCAAAATTTTGAATCGCTGATCTTTGATGTCGGGCAAAACAGCAAGATTCTGAATTTCACCGATGGCTGATCTTCGAACCGCTTCGTATTGAACTCGTTCTTCTGGGCTCAAGTCAACGTATTGGACCACCTCGGTGCGCGAAGGAAGCTCCTTCAGTACATTCTCTTTTGTGCGACGCAGGATAAAGGGCTGGATGCGATGGGCTAGATTCTCCCGAGCGACTGGATCATTATGTTTCTCGATCGGGGTCGCAAATCGATTTCTAAAGCTCTCCCAACCACCAAAGACGCCGGGCGATACGACATTGAAGAGACTCCATAGTTCCCCGAGATGATTTTCCATCGGAGTACCGGTTAGTGCGATAGACCATTTGGCATTCAGTTCACCGATGCTCTGATTGGTTTTGGAACGACCGTTCTTGATCGCTTGGGCTTCGTCCATGACCAAGGTGCCCCATTTTATTTTTGCAAGCTCCGAACCGTCTCGCAGCGCCAGTGCGTAGCTGCTTATCACGATGTCGCCATTCTTTAGATCGCTGAGCAATTCTTTTCGATCGGACTCGCGATAAAGAAGCGGTCGAAGGCTTGGAGCGAATTTCTGTGTTTCTCGCAACCAATTGAATCCCACGGATGTAGGAGCGATGACCAATGTTGGGCCTTCTTCGGCCCGGTCAAGCAACACGGCGAGGGTTTGCAGAGTCTTTCCGAGTCCCATATCGTCAGCCAAGATGCCACCAACCCCCCATTCCGACAATCGACGCAGCCACTTATACCCGTCAACTTGGTAATCTCTCAAATCTGCTTTGAGGCCAGCAGGGAGTTTGGGGTCCAGATCTTTTGCGCTTTGAAACTTGCGCATTCGCTCTTCCCACGCTTTGGCCGATTTCCACTCGATATCTTCTTCCGCAAGCGATTGAATTTCGTGAGCTGCAGTGGAATCGAGCACTAGGCTCTTTCGGTCCATATGGCTTACGTTTCGAACTTTTTCAAGTTTCTTACGCAGCTCTGATTCGATTTTTGCGAATTGACCGTCTGCCAATCGAACGTAGTTGCTTGTAAGAGGGTTGTCACGATCATTCATGCTCTCCAGCAATTTCTCAATCGAAACTTCCTCGTTTCCGAGTTTGCAGCTACCGGTGATGCCAAACCAATTTCGTTTAGACGTGATTTCTACTTTAAGCGATTTCGCTGTGATTGAACCAAGAACACGAATCGGCTTTTCGCTATCCTTGTCCCAAAGTACTTCAACTTGATCGCGGACGGTTTCCACCTTTTCGAGAAGATTGATTGCATTTTCGAATGAAGTGATGCAACCCGTGTAGTCCAAATGCGCATTGAGATCGAGATCAAGCTCATCAGCCAACTTTACTAATTGGGCTGATTCTATTTTGGCGTTTCGTACCCACTGGATTTTTTCATCGCCTGATTTTTCTGTCCAGGACGTCGGTGCAGCTCCTGGTAAGGAAATGCGTCCTCCCTTGGTGCGAACTCTTAATCCATAATCGAGTTGCCCCTGTTTGCCCGATCGCAACAGTAGCAATGGCGTTGTGGGATCGACCATGGTTCGATAGCCAAGCGAATCGGGCAACACAACAGGAATATCACCAGGTAATTTGCTCAGAACATCGAGCAATTCACTACGGCGTTCTTTGGAGACGGCAGGGAGTTTGGTAAGATTAAATATGCTGCGAAATGTCTGCTCAGAAAGCGAATAAAGCGTAGCAATGGACTTGTCGTCGTTCAAATGAAAAACTAAATCACCTCCAACGGCAAAGCTACCTAAGATTCTGGTATTGGGGGTTGAGCAAAGAATGATCTTGAGGGATTCGTCGTTTTGCATCTCGACGCCTATCATCAGGTGACCATTCACAACAGACAGAGGTTGATCATCGAAGAGAACATTATCGGCGGACACCAATAGCTTGATGGCGTCAAAAGGATTGATGTAATGATCCTGGTGGTAGGAGAGTCTTTCGGCTAGTCTCAATACTTGTTTGTCGTGTGGTTTTAAAGCATCTAGATGCTTTAGCGCCACATCCTGGACGGTGACTTTAGTTCCTTTACGATATCCCCCGTTTTTTTTCGGGATCTGAAGCACAGGCTTTACTTTAAAGCCGTTTCCTTGGAAAGAGAAATTCCAAGCGATACGCGTTTGGTCGACTTCCGCGTTCTTTGCAGCAGGGGCGAGGAAGCGGTCTTGAGTCTCGGGGTCCTTTTCATGCATCTTCACTAGGCTTGCAATCTGAGCCAAGGCTAGTTGATCGCTGTTGACGATGAACGACGATTTGTCGATTGGACCCACAACAATCTCGTCTTCGATCACTGCTTCTTTAAAGTCAAAGTGCAACTCGTCCTTGTCGCTTTTGAGTTCTTTGACCGCCTGGGAAATGTGAATGCAGGGTTTGGTGCCCATGGAATCTGAGCAGGTGCATCCGTATTTCGGCGTCGAATTGTTCAAGCTTAAAAAGAGCTCAAACTCTTCTAATAGCTCGTCATCATCCGAAAACTCATCGTAATCATCGTCAATGTAGGTCGAGCTGGGCCCATAAATCTTGACCCCTATCTTGAGATCGCCGTTCGAATGCACCTCCAATAAATCAAACTCCATCGTATTTGGGGCGATGGAAGGAAATCGCTGTCGCTCAAGTCCTGAAGCAATTGCCTGAATGGCAGCTCGACAGGACTGGAAGAATTGCCTCTGCTTGGGATTGCTAAATGAATCCGATGGCGTGACGGGTGCTTTCCATGAACCGACATCTACCGATGAGTTGAGTTGGAGGCCCGCTAGAAGCTGCCTTAGAACCGATTGCTGCGATTTGGGAGCTCTTCCTTGATTGAAGCTGTTGCGTCGAGCTTTTCCCATTCTGGATTCCCTTCCCACTAAAGATATAGTTTTTACTGGGCTATTTTCATGAGTCTAAGAAACTGAGCCGTTTCCGTCCGTGAGGCTCTCATGAATGCAACCAACTTCTTGAGTTTGGTCCGCCCTGACTCGATTTTAGCAGTTTATCCCCAAAATGAGAGGAAAGTCGCCCGTTTTTGGAGTTTCTCTCCGGAAAATCCTGGGTCTAAAATTCGAGATAGGGGTATCGAAAACGAGTTCCGGCATCGTATGCTATGGAAGTTTCAAAATACGCTGGACGCCCCTTTTTGCTAGGTAATATGTCGAAAAAAATTGCGATTCTAGAATCTGAATCGGAAAAGTTCCCATTCGTATACCGGTCTCCCTTGAAGTTCGGCGGTAGGGTCGTCAAGGACGTCACGACGTTTCGCACGACGATCACCATCGAAGATAAGGGCAAGAAGAAGACTGCCATCGGGATGGGCGAAATGACGATGGGCACCGCATGGGCGTGGCCGTCGAAAGCTCTCAGTCCTGAGATGGCTCTTCGTGCCGTCATTACTCTTGCCGAGCGAATCACGGCAGCTTTGCCAGAACTAGAACCCGCCCAGCACCCGCTGCATTTATCGACCCAGCTCAAGGCAATTGCCAAAGCTAAGGCGGTAGAGCTTCAAGAAGCGATGAAGCTGACCGAACCGATTCCAGATTTGGCGATTGCGTTGGCAGCATCCAGTGCCGACATAGCCATTCATGATGCGTATGGACGACTCAACAATGCCAATTCGTTTGATTGCTTGACCCCCGAGCACATTGGTAGCGATCTATCCCCCTGGCTCGGTGAAGAGTTTGTTGGCAAAGGTTTTCAAGATTCGTTGTTGCCGGCACCAGCTCCAACACTCGCTCTTTATCACTTGGTTGGCTCGCTCGATCCGTTGTCCTCTGCGGACTTGAATTCGCCCATCAAAGACGGTTTGCCGGAGACGCTTGAAGAGTGGATCAACACGCAACAGCTTTCGCATTTGAAGATCAAGTTGACCGGACAAGATCTCGATGCCGATGTAGGCCGCGTTGTCGAAATCGAACGAATCGCAGTCCGAACCGCACCTACTAGGGCATGGCATTACTCCCTCGACTTTAATGAAGCATGCGACAATGAAGACTATGTGATCGATTTCTTAGAGAGAATCGATCGACTAGCTCGCGAGGCAATTCCGCGAATTCACTACATCGAGCAGCCGATGGGGCGAGATCTGCGACTGCGCAAAGAAGTAACCATGCATCGCGTCAGTCGACTCAAGCCTGTCGTGATCGATGAATCGCTGACTGACCTAGACATGTTCATGTTTGCAAAGCAACAGGGCTATTCTGGTATTGCCATCAAGGCATGCAAAGGAATTAGCGATTCACTGCTATTCGCCGCTGCGGCAAAGCACTACAACCTTAAGTGTTACGTCCAAGACCTAACCTGTATCGGTGCATCGTTCTTGGCCTCGGCTGCGATGGCCTCACGAATTGCCGGCCTCAAAGCGGTCGAAGGAAATGGACGACAGTATTGCCCATCCGGCAATAAAGACTGGGAATCGCTTTACCGACCCATGTTTCGAGTACTCGGTGGTGTTGTGCCAACCGAATTGCTTAATGGCGTTGGACTCGGTTTCGCGTGGCCTCGCAACCTTCTCTCCAAGAAGTATGCTTCGCTCGCTCAAGGGTGAATTTAGCGATGCCTGAATCGTTGGTCGTTTCTCCTGGGGATCGGCCTGGAACCTGCAAAGATCAACGTGGCAAGGTTCTCACGATCCCTCAAGGCTGGGCCCTTCTCCCACCGGGCGATGCAGGTTTGACCCGCCGTGTAAAAGCAGCAGGGCCAACCTGGACGGTGCAAGAAAAAAAAGGGCGTAGAGTCTTTTCTCAAGGTGTGTGGGCAGACGCTCGAATCATTGAAGAAAAGAAAAAAGAACTCGAGATCGAACGATCAACGGAAGCCTACGCCAAGCGCCAATTGGCTGACAAAACACGCCGCGACAAGAAGCAAGCCAACTATGTGAACGAGTTTGAATCTGCCGTCCTGGAGTTTTTAGATTTTGCTCCCCTCTATGAGTCAATTGCGGTTAAACTCGCCAAACAAGTAACCGAACATGCAACTCCTGTTGGCAGCGGCACCGTTGCTAGAACGGAACGAATTTCAGTCGAACGAAGAGCGGAATCAGCCGTGATTGCATGGATGCGACACCAAACGACCGCCTACGACTCGATGAAAATTGCTAGAATTCGTGGCGAACGGCGCGACGTACGTCGACAGCTTGCTCAGCGTTCTCGGGAATTACTCGACAACTATCGACGTGGCAACCCAGTTTCCCCAGAGACCTGCCCACTTCAAATCGCATTGCGAAACCTCCCCTAACTACCCTCCGCACATGTACCACCAAACCGTCATCAAAACCAATGCAGAGGATGTTGCAACGGCCGCAAAAGAATGGCTCATCGAGACCATTCAGGAAGCAATTGCCTCGCGAGGCGTTTGTAGCATTGCCCTCTCGGGAGGATCTACACCAAAACGTCTTTATCAACTCATTGCCGAATCGGCTTTGGACGATGTGGATTGGTCAAAGGTGATCTTAATCCTAGGCGACGAGCGTAATGTTCCGCATGACCACGTCGATAGCAATTACAAGATGGTAAGAGAAGCGTGGTTGGATCGAATTGATCCAACCCAAGCCAAACACGTTCCTCGTGTGTTGCCGGTTCAGATTTCGGTGAATGCGCCCGAGCGTGCGGCCGCCGAATACGAGCTTCAGATCAGGAGGAACATTGATCCTAGCAATAGTGCTCCTGATGACTTTCCATCTCTCGATGTTGTTTTG
>Ga0315899_10003208_pt1 | contig 17840 bp, 18 predicted proteins | sample LakEriMetagenome_2_FD_203518 | JGI IMG/M metagenome (GOLD analysis project Ga0315899, IMG submission 203518) | Freshwater fungal communities from buoy surface, Lake Erie, Ohio, United States - Buoy 4 MA112 | ecosystem: Environmental > Aquatic > Freshwater > Lake | place: USA: Lake Erie, Ohio... | reverse complement strand
TGGAGGTCCGAAGTACCACCGTCCAGAACGCCCCGATTCTGGAACATTTTGAAAGGGTTCGTATGAACGAAGAAACCCTGCATGCAGCGGAAGATGCCGTAGAGGCCACCGCACATGAAACGACGGCTGCAGCGCCAGAAGTCGAAACAACTACCACCGCAGTAGCACCGAAGCGGGAACCGCGCAAACTCTCTGCACGTCCAGAGCTCGCCACTCCAGGCGCGTTCGATTGGGATGCATTTGAAACAGAAGCAGACGAAGCCGCTGCGGCGAACCGCACGCAGCTCGAAGCGATTTACGAGAACTCCTTGAACCTGATCCGGGAAAAGGAAGTGGTCGACGGCACGGTCATCAGCATTTCGAAGAAAGAGGTGGTGGTGAACATCGGATACAAGTCGGAAGGCGTACTCAACGCATCTGAATTCCGGTACAATCCGAATCTCCAAATCGGGGACGTGGTACCGGTGTTCGTGGAGCGCCAAGAGGACAAAAACGGCCAGCTGGTGGTTTCGCACCGGACTGCCCGCATGTTCAGCGCGTGGGACAACATCACAAAAGCGAAAGACGAGGATTTGATCATCCAAGGCGAGGTCAAATGCCGGACCAAGGGCGGCTTGATTGTCGACGTCTTCGGCATCGAGGCCTTCTTGCCCGGTTCGCAGGTGGACGTGAAGCCCATCCGCGACTTCGATATCTATGTCGGCAAGCAGATGGAATTCAAGGTGGTGAAAATCAACCAAGAATTCAAGAACGTCGTGGTTTCGCACAAAGCCCTCATCGAAGCGGAACTGGAGGAGCAGAAGCGCCTGATCATCCAGGGCCTCGAGAAAGGACAGGTCTTGGAAGGAACCGTCAAGAACATCACCACGTACGGCGTGTTCGTCGACCTCGGTGGGGTGGACGGTTTGGTGCACATCACCGACATGTCGTGGGGCCGCGTCAACCACCCGGAGGAGTTGGTGGAGCTGGACCAAAAAATCAACGTGGTCATCCTCGATTTCGACGACGACAAGAAGCGGATTGCACTCGGCATGAAGCAGTTGACCTCACACCCATGGGATGCTCTGACCGAGGAGTTGGCCGAAGGGTCGAAGGTCAAGGGCCGCGTAGCGGTGCTGGCGGACTACGGCGCATTCATCGAAATCGCTCCGGGTGTAGAAGGCCTGTTGCACGTCTCAGAAATGAGCTGGTCGCAGCACTTGCGCAGTGCACAGGACTTCATGAAGGTCGGGGACGAACTCGAATGCATCGTCTTGAACATCGACCGCGAAGAGCGCAAGATGTCGCTGGGCCTGAAGCAGTTGAAATCAGATCCTTGGGCAGAAATCGAGGCGCGTTACCCGGTCAATTCAAAGCATTCGGGTACGGTTCGCAACTTCACGAACTTCGGATTGTTCGTGGAGCTTGAGGAGGGCATCGACGGTTTGGTCCACATCTCTGACCTCAGCTGGTCGAAGAAAATCAAGCATCCAAGTGAATTCTGTGCGGTGGGGGATGCCATCGACGTCGTGGTCCTCGAGTTGGACCAAGAGAATCGCCGGATGAGCTTGGGCCACAAGCAACTCGAAGAGAACCCGTGGGAAGTGTTCGAGACCATCTTCGCGGTGGGCTCGTCGCACAACGGCACGGTGTTGCGCATCGACGGCAACCAAGCACTCGTGGCTCTTCCGTATGGACTCGAGGGCTCCTGCCACACGAAGCACCTGCAGAAGGAAGACGGCAGTTCCATGCTGGTCGACGAATCGGGTGACTTTACGGTGCTCGAATTCAACCGCAATGCGAAGCGCATCACGGTGAGCCACCTGCGCACCCACGAAGAAGGTCCGAAGAAGAAGGAGGTGAAGGAACGCAAACCGCGTCCGGCAACGGGTGGCGGTGGCGGTTCGAGCTCGCGCGCCCTGGAAGAAATCAACGCAACCGTCGAGAAGTCAACCTTCGGTGACCTTTCGGTTCTGAGCGCGCTGAAAGAACAAATGGAAGGCGGTGAGCGGAAGGCGAAAGCCGACGCAGCTGCGGAAGCCACAGCAGAGGCCGCTGAAGCAGCTCCGAAGAAGAAGGCTCCGGCGAAAGTAAAGGCAGCAGCGGCAGAAGCACCTGCGGCAGAAGCACCTGCGGCTGAACCAGAGGCTCCGGAACCTTCAGAGGGCGGCGAAGAAGCCCCCGCAGAAGGCGCTGAGTAAGAGCTTTCTTTCTTGATATGAGCATGCAAGGAGGCCCCACGGGGCCTCCTTGTGCTTTGCTATCTTCGCGGCCACGCACATGGAACTCCATACGCTCGTAGATCCGGTCCGATTCGAGAGGATTCTCGACCGCATGGCGCATCAGTTGCTCGAACACCACGATTTCTCGGACACGGTTCTGGTGGGACTTCAGCCTCGCGGTGCGCGCCTTGCAGAACGTCTCCGGGATCAGCTTTCCCGGCTGGGCGTGGGAAGCAACGTGCGCTTGGGGAAGCTGGATGTCACCTTCCACCGGGACGATGTGCGGATGCACGAGCGTCCACTTGCGCCCAATGCGAACGACATGCCTTTCCTGGTGGAAGGGCAGCGTGTCATTTTAGTCGACGACGTGCTCTACACCGGACGGTCCATTCGCGCGGGGCTGGATGCGTTGCTCGCCTACGGGAGGCCGCGCTCAGTCGAACTGCTGGTGCTCATCGACCGGAGGTTCCACAGGGAGTTGCCCATCGAGCCGCAGTATGTAGGCACCACAGTGGACAGTGTGGATGCCCAATACGTGCGGGTAGATTGGAAGGAAGAAGGAGGACAAGATGCCGTAGTACTTCTGCAAGAACGGCCCGCATGAAAACACTTACGACCGCACATTTGACGGGCATCGCAGGGTTGACTGCCGAGGATGTTCACACCTTGCTCGATACGGCTCAGGAGTTCAAGGAGGTGCTGAACCGACCCATCCGCAAGGTGCCGACGCTGCGGGACTTGACCGTTGCGAATCTGTTTTTTGAGAATTCTACCCGGACTCGGCTGTCCTTCGAACTCGCGGAAAAGCGGTTGTCTGCGGACGTGGTCAATTTCTCTGCGTCCGGTTCTTCGGTGTCGAAGGGGGAGACCCTTGTGGACACGGTGAACAACATTTTGGCCATGAAAGTCGACATGGTCGTCATGCGCCATCCCCACCCGGGTGCCTCGAAATTTCTGGCAGAACGCATCCCGAACACACCGGTGATCAATGCGGGCGATGGGACACACGAGCACCCTACCCAAGCTCTGCTCGACGCGTTCAGCTTGCGGGAACGGCTGGGGGAACTCGCGGGCAAGAAGATCGCCATCGTCGGTGATATCCGGCATTCCCGCGTGGCCATTTCGAACATCTTGTGCCTTCAACTCTTGGGTGCGCACGTTCGGGTCTGTGGTCCCAGAACCTTGGTGCCGCGTCACATCCGAAGCCTCGGGGTAGAGGTTTCCCATGACCTCGACGAGACCTTGCGGTGGGCAGACGCGGTGAACATGTTGCGGATCCAGCTAGAACGCCAAGGCGGAGAGGGACGCGTCCCGTATTTCCCTTCGCTCAGGGAATATGCGCGTGCATTTGGCTTAGACAAAGAACGTCTAGACCGGTTGGACCGCGTACCTTGGATTTTGCATCCCGGACCCATCAACCGGGGAGTGGAAGTGACCAGTGAAGTAGCTGACGGTCCGCATGCCATCATCCTCGACCAGGTCGAAAACGGTGTAGCAGTTCGGATGGCGGCCTTGTATTTGCTCGCTCCGGTGCGTCCGTGAGGGATTGGTTTATATTTACCGCACAACCCGCGATCCATGAAATTTTCTGTACAACTCTCGGAGGGCATTGCAACCGTGACCTCCCACGTCGAGAAGCTCGATGCGTTGCACGCTCCAGAATTGAAGTCAGAGTTCGTGCGCCTCTCGAAAGAGGAGGGATGCAACCGCATGATTCTTGACCTGACGGGATCGCTGTATTGCGACAGCAGCGGGTTGAGTGCAGTGCTTATCGGCAACCGATTGTGCCGCGATGCCGGAGGAACGTTTGTGCTCTCAGGTTTGCAGCCCGCTGTGGAGCGGTTGGTGGCGATCAGCCAACTGGACAAGGTGTTGACCATTGTTCCTACGGCTGCTGAAGCGTTTGATTTGGTGGTGATGGAAATCACGGAAAGTGAACTCGGAAACGAATCGAAAGAACTCTAAACCATGCATTTTTCTAAGTCCTTCCTCGCATTGTTCGCGTGCACCGTCGGTGTGTCCGTGCAAGTTTCTGCTCAGTGCACCTCGGATTATGATTTCGGCACCGTAGAGTACGGGGCATCACCCGATGCGTCCCTCGGGGAGCAGTTTGCACAAGGGACCGTAGGGGTGGCGTACTCGGATGTGTTCCACGTCTTGGTTCCTGTGGATGCATCGGCCATTGATCCTGCATTTGCGTTGCCGCTGGATTCTGTCCAGCTGATTTCAGCCACGTTGCTCGACCCGATCACGGGTGCTCCGATGGATTTTGCGGCACTGGGCATGACCATCACCTGCAACAACGGGGGCACTGCGGCAGATCCCTGCACCTTCCTAGCGGGGGGCCAGTACTGCGCTGAGATTGCAGGTGTTCCGACACAAGCTGGGGCATACCAAATGAGCTTGGACGTGCTTGCATGGGTGACCGTGTTCGGAATTCCGATCGGCCAGCCCTATCCCTTCACCGGGTATACCTTGGACATTCTGCCGGTAGGGGGGAATGCGGTGTCCGAAGCGGATGCATCCCTCGGACTGCAGGTGTGGCCGAATCCGTCCCAAGGAGAGGGAACGGTGTCGTGGGAAAGCGCGGGAGCGGCTGCGGTCGAGGTGCGTGACGGAATCGGTCGTCTGATTTACAGCGAGGCCGTGGTGGCTACGCCAGGTACTTGGGACATGGCTTCGGCGGGATTGGAGGCCGGCACGTACTTGGTGACGGTCGCCGAAGAGGGGCGTCGCAGCACGGCCCGTGTGGTCGTCGTATCCGGCCGCTGAGGCCTGGATCGGGTGGAAGGGGGCGACTTCAAAGTGGTCGTGCTGGGATCTGGGGCGGCGGTGCCTACCCTCGATCGTGGCACGACCTCTTTGTGTGTGGTGTACCGGCAATACAGTTTTTTGCTGGATGCTGGGGAGGGGGTCCAAATCGCTTTGCGAAAAGCGAAGATCCGCTTTCACGGCTTGACGGGTGTATGCATTTCCCACATGCACGGGGACCATGTGCTGGGGCTGCCGGGGCTCTTGAGCAGCCTTTCCATGCTGGGCCGTACGCGGGCTTTGGATGTGTGGGGGCCGCCGGGCTTGGAGGCGTGGTTGCAGGCTACGTTGGCGGCCACGCGGACCCATTTGGGCTATCCCTTGCTGGTGCACGTATGGACGGAAGGGGCCGCGGCGTGTTGGTCCTCAGCGAATCTCACCTTTTCGTCGTTTCCTGTTCGGCACCGGGTACCGTGCTGGGGGGTGCGGTTTGACGAAGTTCCGCGGCAGCGGAAACTGAACAAGGCGGTCCTTTCCCAGCTCACCCTGGACATCGAGGCGTTGCGGGATCTCAAGGCGGGCCGCACGGCGACCGCGGCAGATGGCACACCGGTGGATCCAGAAGCCGTTTTGCTCCCCGCGGTGGCCACGCGTTCCTTCGTGTATACCGCTGACACCCTCCCGTGCGATGCAGTCGTGCAAGCCGCACGCGGTGCGGACCTGTTGTTTCACGATGCGACTTTCGCCGAAGGAATGCGAAAAAGAGCCAAGGAAACAGGGCACTCAACAGGCGTACAGGCTGCCGAAGTTGCCCGGGAAGCAGGGGTGGGCCGGTTGGTTTTGGGGCACATTTCCGCACGGTATGCGGGCAGGGCGAGCGAGCTGATAGCCGAAGCATCGGCCGTTTTTCCTGCGACCGAGGTCGCTGTGGATGGAGGCATCCTGGAGCTGCCCCCCCGTGGAAACGAGGTGGACAAGTTTTCAACCTAAATCGGGGAGGGCAGGGGCGAAGAGGGTACCTTCGTCCCTCGAATTCCATGGACCGCATACCACACCGCATCGTCATTGCCAGCTCTTCGACCTTGATGCGTCGGGGCGCAGCAGCCATGGTGTTCGAGCACTACCCCACGGCGCACGTTCTGGAAGCCGGAAACGATGCCGATTTGGTGCAGTGTTGCTCGGAAAAAGCCCCGGAACTGCTCGTGGTAGATCCCTGTTCGCGGGAGTTTTCGCTGGTTGCCTTGCAGGCGATTCGAAAATCTGCTCCTGAGGTGCGGACGGTCGTGATTTCCGATGGACTGTCGGGCCTCCCGCTGCTCGATGCCGTGCGATCGGGCATTGAGGTGTTCCTGCGTTCAGATTGCGATGCCCACGAAATCGGAGAAGCCCTGGTGGCGTGCCAGCGCGGTGTTGGCTTTTTTTGTGGCCAAATTTTGGCCGCGCTCGAAGATGCAGGCGTGGACGTGGATGCGCTGAAGGTGGGGGCATGGACGTGTGAGCCCGTGTGGCTCACCGAGCGGGAGCGGGAAGTGCTTACCCTCATCGCGGAGGGGCTGACGCATACTCAAATCGCTGATAAGCTGAGTGTTAGCGGCCACACGGTGATTGCCCATCGGAAGAACATTCAACAAAAGCTCGGAGCGCGGAATACCGCATCCTTGGTGCTCTCAGCGGTGAAGCTCGGATTGACCGCACCGAACCGGTTCCTTTTCAAAGCCTGAGGCCTGCGAAGGCTGTTTGGTAGGCGGAAGAGCAATCCCGACCTTTGCACAAACCTTCGGCAATGCTCGATACCTTGAACCCGTTCGTCCACACGCCAGTGGTGCAAAGCCGTCTGCCGGAGGTGGACTTCGATCGGTTGCAGTTCGGCCGGACCTTCTCCGATCACATGTTCTCGCTGGAGTTCAAGGACGGGGCGTGGCAGCAGGGGCGCATCGAGCCGTACGGACCGTTTTCCATGAGTCCGGCGTCGATGGTATTCCATTACGGACAGGCGATTTTTGAGGGAATGAAGGCGTACCGCCAAACAGATGGTACGGTCTCTCTGTTCCGTCCCGGGGCGAACATCGCACGGTTCAATCGTTCTGCCGAGCGGATGAGCATGCCGGCGGTCCCTGAGGCTCTGTTTTTCGATGCATTGACGGCGTTGCTGCGCGTGGACGAGGCATGGGTGCCCTCCCGGGAAGACAGCTCGTTGTACATCCGCCCGTTCATGATCGCCACGGACCCCTTCATCGGGGTGCGTCCGAGCGAAACGTACGTGTTCGCCATCTTTACATGTCCCGTGAACGCTTACTACACCGAGCCCGTGCGCGTGAAGGTGGAGACCCACTTCACACGGGCATGCCCTGGTGGTACAGGTGCTGCAAAAGCTGCTGGAAACTACGCAGCATCCTATTTGCCGGCGTTCCAAGCACAGCAACAGGGTTACCATCAGTTGCTTTGGACAGACGCCACAGAACACGCGTATGTAGAGGAAAGCGGAACGATGAATGCCATGTTCGTCATCGATGGTGTTCTGACCACACCCGTTCTGAGCGATTCCATCCTTGCGGGCATTACCCGGGAATCGGTGCTGTTGCTGGCCCGCGATTTGGGCATCCCGACGGAGGAGCGGCGGGTTTCCATCGCAGAACTGGAACGTGGCATCGAGCGGGGTACCGTGACCGAGGCATTCGGGGCGGGCACTGCGGCGACGATTGCACCCATGGCGACCATTTCATTCGGAGACAAAGACTTGGCGCTTCCGCCGGTGTCAGAGTGGAAAATCGCTCCCAGGCTGAGTGTCGAGTTGGATGCCCTGCGGCGTGGCCGCATCGAGGACCGGTTCGGCTGGAACATTCCTGTTTGATGCACGTGAGGCCCCAGGTCCGGTACTTCTCGGCATGCATGTGCCTGGTGGCTGCATCTGCTGTGGAGGCCCAGATGCACCGCATTCCCGTCGGTACAGGTGCGACCCCGGTCGCATTGGCCGGGGACTACCGCGCACTCGGTTGGAACCCCGCGGGACTGACGTTTCATCCGCTCTTTCCAGACCTGAAGGGAACAGCAAGTGGGCTTGAAGGGGGCTTTTCTGTTGAGTCAAACGTACTGGAGCGGCAGGACTTGTGGGACGATGTACTCAACCGCGGTTCAGGCGATGGGAGCTGGACAGGACTGTCTGCACGGGATTGGGCGGGACGGCTCGCTTCGGACCGCATCCGAGTCGACGGGGAGTTGTTGACCGCCTCCGCCTACCGCCGAACGAAACGGTGGGGATTTGCCTATTCCTCGCGCCAGCAGGTGGCAGGGGAGATGCAGCTCGGCGGCCTCGCTGCCCAAATTCTCGTCGCAGGAGGCGGTGCATCCGTCTTCGACCAGGTCATTTTGGCCAGCGGAGACACGATTGCAAACGATGGCTCTTGGACCTTGGAGGAAGCGGCAGGCATCGTCGGCGGACTTGCAACGGGGCCCGCACCGCTGCTTGCAGCGATCCTCGACGGGACCCGAGGTGGTTTCAGTTGGGTCCGCGTGCACGAGTTGGGCATCAGTAGGATGTGGGGCGAGCGCGAAGGCTGGACCTTGCATACCGGCGTCGGCGGGCGGTTGCTCCTGGGCAACGGGTACTTTTCGGTAAACGTGGAAGGAGGGGAGGCCGACGCCTTCGGGGCCTTTTCGAACGGCTTCGGCATCCCGTCGATGGCCGAGATTTCCTCCTCCAACGGCACGTGGGATGGACTTCGCAAATGGGGCCCTGTCGGCCAAGGGTGGGCAGTGGATGCCGGGGCTGTCTTAGCCCACAAAGACGGCATGTGGATTTCGGCATCCCTCACAGACATCGGCAAAATGGAATGGCGCGGCGAACGCTATGTGATCAGCGGGGTCGAGGTGCCTGACTGGGAATCCGGCGTGGCCGATCCGACGTCCATCCAAGACATTGCCGTAGCGGCCATGCAACCGGAAACGTGGTTCGGGGACGCCGTCCCGGAAACGCGCAGGGTGGACTTGCCTGCGGCTTTCCATGCGGGCGCAGGGAAGTGGTTCGGCACGTTCTTCCTGCTGGCGGCGGATGCGACCCTTGCGAACGGCCAAGCTTTGGCTACAGAAACCCTGCGCATGGGAGCTACGGGCATGCTGCGTGTGGGCGGTCGCGTGTTCATCGACCTCGGGATGCGCAAGATTTCTGAAAGTGTCTTTCGCATTCCTGCAGGCGTTGTTTTCGCCGCTCCTCAGGGAGGCTGGCAGGCAGGCCTTCGCGCAGGAGATATCCAGGCCCTGTGGAAAGGTGCGCAACCGGAAATCGGTATGCAAACTTGTTTTATCCGATGGGCCTGGTAGTCCGAATCGCATGGACCATGCTGTGCCTGTGGACATGCAGTTCTGGATGCAGCAGTGTTCCGAATGATACACAACCTATGGAAGTTATAGTACTCGGCGGGGGATGCTTTTGGTGCATCGAGGCGGTTTTTGCGGACATCGAGGGGATTGCCCAGGTAGAATCGGGGTACATGGGGGGACACATCAAGCGTCCTGCCTACCGAGAGGTCTGCACCGGTCGAACCGGTCATGCGGAGGTCGTCCGTGTGAGCTTCAATCCCGAGGTGGTCGGGCTCGGGGAGATTTTGGACGTGTTTTTCGCGGCCCACGACCCCACGACCCTCAACCGCCAAGGCGCAGATGTCGGCACGCAGTACCGCAGTGCCATCTTCTACACGGCAGATGATCAGCTGCCTGCCATCACGGCAGCGGTGGAACGCGCACAACGCCTTCAGTCTTCACCCGTTGTGACCACGGTCCAAACCGCAGAGGAGTTCTACCTCGCCGAGGACTACCACCAGGATTACTATGCGCTCAACGGAGAGGCGCCGTATTGCAAAGCGGTAATCGCCCCGAAGCTGCGCAAGGTTCAAGTGAGCTTTTCCCACTTAATGCGCCCGCAATAAGGGTCAATCCGTGCCGTCTCGCTCGGCGGCTTCAGCTTTTTCGATCTCCGCATCGAGCATGCGCTCGAGTTCTTTGCGGGCCGCTTCGCTGAGTTCGGTATCGAGCCGAGCTTGCTTCTTGAGGTGCCGGTACATCGCAGCTTTGCGCACTTCGAGTGCGACAAACACCGTATACACGCCGTCGCCGTTCAGATACTTCTCTTCTCCCACTTTGCGAACGTCCGCGATGGTGGTGTTTGTGATCTCCCGAACAAGGGTCTCAAACCGGGACATGGCTTCCGTTAGGTGCTCCGTTTCAACGTCCTTTCCATAATTGTCGGACACCACCTGGATCGTGGTGTTGACTTGTTGTGCGATGGACTGACGCGCCAGCAATTCTGCTTTGCTTCGCGCAATCCCATCTTGCTTGCTCGTCGCTTTGCCCGTGGCCCGGAAAAACCGCGCATTCGATTCATAGGCCTTTCCGCTGAAAGGTTCTTGCACCCGTTCCCCCCAGGGGCGGTCGGCACATCCCGCAAGAACTGCGGTGAGGAGCAACGTCGGAATTGCGAACGACTTGAACATGGCTCTGGATTTTTTCCGGAAAGATGCGAATTGCATGCCAAACGCAACCCCACAGAATTCGATGTACTTTCGTTCCGATGACGTTGCGCAACCGCATTCGAAGTCTCTTGCTCCACGGCAAGTCGCCGGTTCACCGAGAGGTACGGAATACTGCTTGGAATGCGGACACGTCCGTGGTGTTGCTGTACCTCGACAAAGACGAGGACCGGTACCGCGAAGTGCGTCGTATTGCCCAGCAAATCAAAACCTTGCATGGGATCAAGCGGGTCGTACGGGTGGCCTACATCGACCGGGAAGAAAAAGCGGTTCCGCCTTGGCAATTGCGTAAGCTGGACTCGGATTACTGCTGCATGGGGGATTTTACCTGGTGGGGAAGTGTGACCCGGCACGCGGCGGAGTTCGCAGGTGAGGCATTCGATGTGTTGATTGATTGCGAATCAGACGCTGCACTGGAGGCTCGTTTGCCCTTAGATGTGCTGGTACATGCATCGACGGCACGGATGAAACTGGGAACAGCAGGTTCGGTGGCGCGTCCTCAGGACTTTGACGTGGTGTTCGAGCGCGGGATGCGCACCGGATGGAGTGAACACATCGATCGCATGATTGCCTTCCTCACAAACCGCAACCTCGAAGCATGAAGAAGCCCGCCACCTCGAATGTTCGGGGCCATGGACTGCATTTGGTCACTCCGTTCAACGACCGGTCAGAAGTCGATTTCCCAGCCCTGGAGCGCATCTTGGCTCGAGGACTTGCGGCGGGGGTGGAGTTTGTGTGGCTGCTCGGACCGGCGTCCGAGTTGCCGCTGACCTCGGACGTGGAGCGCGAACAGGTGTTAGCGTTCGTCACCGACTGGGTGCGTGGTCGGGTTCCGCTTGTAGTCGGCATCGATGGGTCGGATACCCGGTCGGTCGTGCAGAGTTGCGACCGCTTTGAACACCCGGGAATCGCGGCATTGGCGGTCGAAGTTCCCTATGCCCACAGCCAAGCGGGAATCCGGGGTCACTTCCGTTCCGTAGCAGAGGCGAGCCCACTTCCGGTGTTCATGGTGAATTCAGCGCGTCCGGACCGGGGCGGGATGTCGGTGGATACGGCGCTCGAACTCGCACACGATGAGCGATTTGTGGGATTGATTGAAGCCTCTGGTGAAGTAGCGGCCATGGGCGAGCTGTTCAGACGGAGAAGGCCCGATTTCCGGTTGCTCTGTGGCACAGATGCCTTGGCTTGGCCATTGCTTGCGTTGGGCGCAGACGGCGTCGCATCGGCGATTTCGAATGTCTTTCCCGAAACGATCAGCCGGTTGCTCGCCCACGCTGCTTTCGGAGCCATGGAGGATGCACGCAAGGCCCACCATGAACTTGCTCCCTTGATGTGGAGGGAGCAAAAGGAGGGAACTGCGCCGGTGGTCAAGGCCATCCTGCACCAGCTGGGACGTGCGAAACAAAACGTCCGGTTGCCCCATACCCCCGTGTCTGAAGGTTTGAAGGCCGAGATTTATGCGGCACTGGCTGACATGGACGGCGTGCTTGCGGACACCGTGTAATCGGTTTCTCCTCTGACTTAGGTCGTGGCCACGTGCACACGTTCCGCAGCGCGGACGATGGCTTCTGCATTGAGGCCGTAGGCATCGAGCAGCTGGGACGGCGTGCCGCTCTGTCCAAACCGGTCGTTCACCGCTACGAACTCGATGCGGCTGGGAGCATGTTGAGCACAGGCCTGGGCCACCAATGCTCCGAGCCCGCCGGTGCGTTGGTGCTCTTCTGCTACCACCACAGCGCCGGTCCGAGCGGCGGATTCTACGATGGCAGCCGTATCCAGAGGCTTGATGGTGTGGATGTTCAGGAGGTCGACGCGCAAGCCACGTTCCGCGAGGATGCGTGTGGCTTTCACCGCTTCCCATACGAGGTGGCCCGTGGCTACGACCGTCACATCGTTGCCGTGGGCGAGGTGCTGGGCCTTGCCGATCTCGAACGGAGCGTCGGGACGTATGAACACAGGCACCTTCGGACGGCCAAATCGGAGATACACCGGACCGACGTGGTGGGCAGCAGCAACGGTAGCCGCGTGGGTTTGGTTGAAATCGGCAGGGGACAGGACGGTCATGCCGGGCAGCATGGCCATCATCCCCATGTCTTCGAGGATTTGGTGCGTGGCTCCATCTTCGCCGAGCGTTACGCCAGCATGTGATGCAGCAATCTTCACGTTTTTACCGGAGTATGCGATCGATTGCCGGATTTGATCGTACACCCGACCCGTGGAGAAATTTGCGAACGTTCCGGTGAAGGGAACGAAGCCTCCGATGGTCATGCCGGCCGCTAGGCCCATCATGTTTGCTTCTGCGATGCCCGTTTGGAAAAAACGGTCTGGAAATGCATCACGGAATGCGTCCATTTTCAGAGATCCGGTCAGGTCAGCGCACAAGGCGACGACCCGATGGTCGGCACGACCAGCTTCGAGCAAACCGGTGCCGAAGCCGCTGCGGGTATCTTTTGAATCCGTAGGCTCGGTCGTCAGGATGTAGCGGGAATCGAACATGGGTCAGTAGTCGCCGAGGGTTTCTGGAAGTTGAGCAAGGGCGCGGGTCAGCTGGGCGTCGTCGGGAGCGATGCCGTGCCAGTGGTGGCTGCCCTCCATGAAGTCCACGCCTTTGCCCATCGCCGTTCGCATGAGCACCACCGTGGGCTGACCGCTTCCGCGGCGCGCCCGTCCTTCCCGAACTGCCCGGCGCAAGTCGTCGAAATCGTGGCCGTCTGCCGTCAACACGTGCCAGCCGAAGGCCGCCCATTTCGCCGCAAGGTCGCCGAGTCCGAGAATCTCCTCTACAGGTCCGTCGATTTGTTGGCCGTTGCAATCCACGAAGCTGATGATGGAGTCGATGCGGTTGTGGGCGGCGAACATCGCGGCTTCCCAAATCTGCCCCTCCTGCAACTCGCCGTCCCCGTGCAGCGAAAAGACGGTGCGGGAATCCCCCGCGAGGCGTTTGGCCAGCGCGGCCCCGAGGGCCACGCTGAGACCTTGCCCCAAAGAACCCGACGCCACCCGCACGCCCGGAAGCCCTTCTTCGGTCGCCGGGTGCCCCTGGAGCCGCGAGTGGATTTTCCGAAACGTAGCCAGCTCAGCGACAGGGAAGTACCCACGCCGAGCCAGAACGCTGTACCACACGGGGGAAATGTGGCCGTTCGAAAGGAAGAACAGGTCTTCGCCGTGCCCGTCCATGGAAAATGGATCCGCTACGCACTGCATCTCCTCGAAATACAACAGCGTGAGCAATTCCGTGCACCCCAGCGATCCCCCGGGATGTCCGGAGGCGGCGCCGTGCACCATCCGCACGATGTCGCGGCGGATTTGGGAAGCAAGAGCAGGAAGGTCGTACGTGGCCATGGGGCGAAAAATGGTGCCACAAAGCTATTCCCTCGCAGCGGCACTTTCGCAGCCTGTGGACAGCGTGTTGACAATCGTACCTTCGCGGCCTCAACTCCACGCCATGGCTCTGAAATGCGGCATCGTCGGACTCCCGAACGTCGGCAAGTCTACCCTGTTCAACTGCCTCTCGAATGCGAAGGCGCAGAGTGCAAATTTCCCGTTTTGCACCATTGAGCCGAACATCGGCGTGATTTCTGTCCCAGATCCGCGCCTCAACGCCCTTTCAGCGCTTGTGAATCCGCAGCAAGTGGTCCCGACCACGGTTGAGATCGTGGACATCGCAGGCTTGGTCAAGGGGGCGAGCAAGGGTGAGGGCCTCGGAAACAAATTTCTTGCGAACATCCGTGAAACCGATGCCATCCTGCATGTGCTGCGGTGCTTCGAAGATGGCAACGTGGTGCACGTCGACGGCAGTGTGGATCCCATCCGTGACAAGGAAGTGATCGACATGGAATTGCAGCTGAAAGACCTCGAAACCGTGGAGGCCCGGGCAGCGAAGATTCGCAAAGCAGCCGCGACCGGTGACAAAGAAGCCGCGCGTACCGCGGCGGTGTACGACCGCATCCGCGAAACCTTGGAACGCGGGATCAGTGCCCGTGCCGTCGAACTCGAAGAGGCCGAGCGGGGTATTCTGCGGGACCTTCAATTGCTCACGGCGAAGCCGGTGATGTATGTGTGCAATGTGGAAGAAACGTCGGTGGCTACGGGCAATGCCCACGTAGAGCGGGTGCGTGGAATCGCAGAAGCAGAAGGCGCCTCCGTGCTCGTCATCGGTGCGGCCATCGAGGCGGAGATTGCGGAACTCGAAGACCCGGAGGAACGCGCCATGTTCTTAGGAGACCTCGGACTTTCCGAACCCGGTGTGGCCGCATTGATCCGAAAGGCGTACGAGTTGTTGCAGCTCCAAACCTATTTCACGGCTGGCGTGAAGGAGGTGCGCGCGTGGACGGTGCGCCGCGGTTCGACCGCTCCGGAAGCGGCAGGGGTCATCCATTCGGATTTCCAAAAAGGCTTCATCCGCGCCGAGGTCATTGCATTCGATGACTTCATCCAGCTAGGTTCAGAAGCGGCTGTGAAAGAAGCGGGCAAGCTTGCGGTAGAAGGAAAGGACTATGTGGTGCGCGACGGGGATATCATGCATTTCCGGTTCAATGTCTAAGGTCTTGCTCGCGCTCTTCATCGCGTTGCCTTGGGGCCTCGCAGCCCAGCCGCGGGCGGTCGTGCGCGCCATGGAAGCGCAGGAAGCTGCGTGGAACCGGGGCGATGCGGCAGCCTTCATGGCAGCAGGGTATGTGAACAGCCCAGACTTGCTGTTTGTAGGTTCAAACGGGTTGACGGAGGGATTTGAGGAGACACTCGCGCGCTACCGGACATCGTACCCGGATGCAGCGGCGATGGGGCAGTTGGAGTTTGGATTTCTGCGGTGGGTCCGATTGGGCATGCGGCACGGGCTGTACGTGGGAACCTGGAAACTCATGCGCGCAGGAAAGGCCGAAGACCTGTCAGGCCATTTCACCTTGGTGTGGCGTCGGTCGGGCAGCACGTGGCGCATCCTTGCTGACCACAGCAGCTGATGTGGACCTGGCTCATTCTCCTGTCTACCGTTGCAGTGTCGTTGGCGGCATTTCGCATGCCCACACTTTTTGAGCGGGGCATGCTGATTCCAGCCCGCATGCGGGGAGGGGAGGAGGCTTGGCGCGTAGTGACCCACGGCTGGTTGCATGCGGACCTGGGCCACCTCGCGGTGAACATGTTCATGCTGTTTCAGTTCGGGACCCAAGTGGAACGCTCGCTCCCCGGTTTTCCGCTGCTCTACCTCGGTGGCGTCGCGGTGGGCGCGTTGCCGGCCTTGATCAAACACCGAAACAACCCGCTCTACAGTTCACTCGGAGCCAGTGGCGCGGTGTCTGCAGTGGTCCTCGCGTTCGTTGTGCTCCATCCTACCGCCGAGCTCCTCTTGTTCCTCTTCGTGCCGCTACCGGCTTGGGCGGTCGGAGTGCTCTTCTTAGCCTACGAATCGTGGGCCAGCCGGCAATCCGGGACGCGCATCGCGCACGATGCACACCTGTGGGGCGCGGTGTTCGGCTTGATGTACGCCCTCGCCTTTACTCTGTTGCAACCTGGGCTGTAGGGCCGGCTTGCGGCACGATGCGGAAGAGGTCTTCGTTCGGGCGCACCATGTAGTAGGTTTCTCGCGCGACGCGCTCCAAATGCAACGGATGGTCGTGCATGTTTTGAAGCTCGCCGCGGACCCCTTCGATCTCCGTGGAGTAATGGGATACCTGCTCTTTCAATTCCGCCAGCTCGCGCTGGGTACGCAGGATGTAGAACAGGTCAATCTCACTCACAAACGCGATCCAAAAGAACCCCGCCAGTGCCGTCAAGGCATACCGGTTCAACACCCAACGGTGCGCCAGCCGAACAAGCAGCTCAGGCATGCCCGCTGGACTTCGAGGAGGAGCGTCCACGGCCAGAGGGACGATTGACCACCGTCGGTTTCACGTCGGGCTCCACGACCGCAGTCCGTGGTTTGCCGACAAATCCGCCTTCGTCCCGCGTGAAAATCAGCGCATCGGTGCCTTCCACATGGTCAGCGCGCAGCAGGTCCCCTTCCTTCACCTTGCCCGCAATGATCTCCTCGGCAATCGGATCCTCCAAGTACTTTTGGATTGCGCGCTTCAGCGGGCGTGCTCCAAACTTCTCGTCATAGCCGTTGTTCACGAGGAACTCCTTCGCAGCGGGAGTAACCTCCATGCCGTAGCCCAAATCCTCAATCCGAGCCACCAACTTGTAGAGTTCGAGGTCGATGATCTGGTGGATGTGTTCGCGCTTCAACGACTGGAAGATTACCACGTCATCGATTCGGTTCAAGAACTCCGGAGCGAAGGCCCGCTTTAAGGCGGTTTGGATGACGTTGTTCCGGTCGGATTCTTCACTTGCCGCCCGTGCGGTGGTGCCGAATCCCACACCTGTTCCAAACTCAGAGAGCTGACGGGCGCCGATGTTCGAGGTCATGATGATGACCGAGTTCCGGAAATCGATGCGCCGACCCAAACTGTCCGTCATGTGGCCATCGTCGAGGGCTTGCAACAACAAGTTGAAGACATCGGGGTGGGCCTTTTCAATTTCGTCGAGCAGGATGATGGAGTACGGACGACGACGCACCTTTTCCGTCAACTGTCCACCCTCCTCGTATCCCACGTATCCCGGAGGTGCCCCGATCAAGCGGGAAACCGCAAACTTCTCCATGTACTCGGACATGTCGATGCGGATGAGTGCATCCTCCGAATCGAACATGAACCGCGCGAGAACCTTAGCGAGCTGGGTCTTGCCCACCCCCGTCGGACCGAGGAAAATGAACGAACCGATGGGCTTGTTCGGGTCTTTGAGGCCCGCGCGGTTCCGCTTGATGGCGCGTGCAACACGGACGATGGCATCCTCCTGTCCGATGACCTTTCCTTGCAAGTCGAGTTCCATCCGGGCGAGCTTGCCCGACTCCTTCTCAGCAATGCGCTGAACCGGAATGCCCGTCATCATGGCCACCACATCGCCGACATGCTCTTCGGTCACCGTTACGCGGTGGTTCCGGCTGTCTTCCTCCCATTTGGCCTTTGCGGCATCGAGCTGTTCGTTCAACGTCCGCTCCTTGTCGCGCAGTTTCGCCGCTTCTTCGTACCGCTGGCTGCGAACCACCTTGACCTTTTCGTCTTTGATGGATTCGATGTCCGCTTCGATCTTCAGAATTTCCTCTGGGACCTGGATGTTGTTCAAGTGTACCCGGCTACCGACCTCGTCCAGCGCGTCGATGGCCTTGTCCGGCAGGTGGCGGTCCGTGATGTAACGTGCAGTCAGTTTCACGCAAGCGTCGAGTGCCTCCTGCGTGTAGGTCACGCTGTGGTGCTCTTCGTACTTGTCCTTGATGTTGTTCAAGATTTGCAAGGTCTCCTCGACCGTCGTGGGTTCGACGAGCACTTTTTGGAAG
>Ga0315899_10003207_pt1 | contig 17842 bp, 18 predicted proteins | sample LakEriMetagenome_2_FD_203518 | JGI IMG/M metagenome (GOLD analysis project Ga0315899, IMG submission 203518) | Freshwater fungal communities from buoy surface, Lake Erie, Ohio, United States - Buoy 4 MA112 | ecosystem: Environmental > Aquatic > Freshwater > Lake | place: USA: Lake Erie, Ohio... | reverse complement strand
GCAGGGTCAGGATCAGGTACAGGTCGTCGCCGAGGTTCGCCTGGCGCTTGGTCGGCACGAAGATCCCGCCGCCCTGCACGAACGGCATGTAGGCGGCATAGAGCGCGGCCTTCTCGCGGATCGTCAGAGAGATGACGCTCGGGCGCGCGCCGCCCTGCCCGGCGCCCGCCGGGCGCGTGGCCGCCGGCAGCGGGGACTTGGTTTCGGTCGTCGCGTCGCTCATCGTCGTCCTTCCGCCCGCCCTGCGGGCCTGCCGGCGATCGTTCAGCCCGCCGCCGTCCGTGGCGGCGCGCCGAACGCGCCGAGGTAGCACTCGATCGAGGCCTCGCAGAACAGCCTCGGGTTCAGCGGATGCTCGACGTGCCGGTACTGCGCCGCGAGCCCCTTGCCCGCCTGCGCGATCCGCGCCGCGTCCGATCGGCCCGCCAGCTCCGCGAGCCGCCTGCCGTGCGCCGGGAAGTACCGGGGCTCGGCACCCCCGTGGCACCGGCCGACGTCCATCAGCCACCGCTGCAGCAACGGCAGCCACAGCCGTGCGTCCGCACGCTGCAGCGCGTCCGCCGCCGCCTCGGGAGCAGTTTCGGGCAGACCGGCGATCGCCTCCAGCATCGCCCGATGGGCGGCCGCCTGACCGGGCTCGGCGAATCGGGTCGCGTGCAACGGGGCGCCGCCCGCCATCGCGAGCCAGGTGCCGGCCTCCTGCGGCGTGCCGCCGGTCTGGCCCTGGATCCAGGCGCTCGCCGCGTCCAGGCCCGGGCCCTCGAGCACCCTCACCTGGCAGCGCGAGCGGATCGTCGGCAGGATGGCGTCCGGCCGGTGGCTGACCAGCACGAACACCAGGCCGTCCCCGGGCTCCTCCAGCGTCTTCAGCAGGGTGTTGGCGGTCACGGTGTTCATCGCGTCGGCCGGGTCGATCAGCACCACGCGACGCCCGCCGCGGTGGCCGCCGACGTTCAGGAACTCGGCCAGCGCCCGCACCTGATCGACCTTGATCTCGCGACCGACCTTGCCTTCGTCGTCGACCGGCAGCGACAGCACGCGCAGGTCGGGATGGGTGCCGGCGCCGCTCCAGCCGCAGGCGTCGCACTGCCCGCAGGCGCGGCCGTCTGGCGCTGGCGACTCGCACAGCAGCGCGGCCGCGAGCGCTCGGGCGTAGCGGGACTTCCCGATCCCCGGCGTGCCCAGCAGCAGCAGCGCGTGCGGCAGGCTGTCGAGCCGCGCGAGCTCGGCGCGAAGCATCTCGGCATGCCACGGAAGTTCCTTTTCAATCATTGGGTTGCAGCCTGTTTCGAATGTGTTGGTCGAAGTCAAAGGTGTGCGAGGTCTGCTTCGAGTTCCACGCGAATCGAGTCGATCGTCCTCGCGCCGTCGATCCGCCGGAACCGCTCGGGCGACCGCGCGGCGCGATCGAGATAGGCACCGCGCACGCGCCCGAAGAACGCCTCGTCCTGCGCCTCGAAGCGGTCCGCCGCGCGGGCCGCCTGCCGGCGGCGGGCGGCCTCCCCCGGGTCGAGGTCGAACAGGTAGGTGCGGTCGGGCTGCAGGTCGGGATGGACCCAGCGCTCGAGGAGCGCGATGTCCTCGACCGGCATTCCCCGCCCGCCGCCCTGGTATGCGACGGTCGAGTCGGTGAACCGGTCGCAGACCACCCAGGTGCCCGCCGCGAGCGCGGGCCGGATCACGCGGTCGAGGTGGTCCTGGCGGGCGGCGAAGACCAGGAGCGCCTCGACCCGCATCGACATCGGCCGGTTCAGCACCCAGTCGCGCACGGCCTCGGCGAGCTCGGTGCCGCCGGGCTCGCGGGTCACGACGACGGTGCGGCCGCGCCCGCGCAGCCGTTCGGCGAACCACTCGACGTGGCTGCTCTTGCCCGCCCCGTCGATGCCCTCGAAGGTGACGAAGCGCCCCCGCCCGCTCACTGGGATCCCCGCTGCTTCTGGTATTTCGCGACCGCGCGGTTGTGGGCGGCCAGGTCGTTGGAGAACTCGCTGCTGCCGTCGCCGCGGGCAACGAAGTACAGCGCCGGGATCTGCGCCGGGTCGAGCGCGGCGGCGATCGACGCGCGCCCAGGCATCGAGATCGGCGTCGGCGTCAGGCCGTTGCGGGTGTAGGTGTTGTAGGGCGTGTCGGCCTGCAGGTCGCGCTTGCGCAGGTTGCCGTCGAACGCTTCGCCCAACCCGTAGATCGTCGTGGGATCGCTCTGCAGCATCATGCCCCGCTTCAGTCGGTTGACGAACACCGCGGCGACCTTGACGCGGTCGGCCTCGCGCCCGGTCTCCTTCTCGACGATCGAGGCCATGATCAGCGCCTCGTAGGGCGTGCGGTACGGCGGCGGGTCCGGCCGGGCCATCCGGGCGTCCCAGGCCTTCTTCAGCGCCGCCTGCTGCAGCCTGTACGCGCGCTTGAGCACCTCCAGGTCGCTGCTGCCCCGCGCGAACGCGTAGGTGTCCGGCGCGAACAGCCCTTCGGGGTGCGGCTCGGCGGCGCCGATCCGGGCGAGCAGCTCGGCGTCCGTCAGCGACGCGCTGTCGGGCTTCAGGTCGGGGTGCTTCGCGAGGGCCGCCCGGACCTGCCTGAAGGTCCAGCCCTCGATCAGCGTCACGTCGCGCAGCGTGACGTCGCCGCGCGTGAGGCGGTCGAGCAGCCCGCGCAGGGTGATCGGACCGGCGATCTCGTAGTTGCCGGCGCGGACCCGCGGGGCGTCGCCGCGCCATCTCAGCGCGAGCTGCAGCAGCCAATCGGGCACGTCGACGCCCTGGCGCCGCAGCGCGGCCCCGATCGCCGGGCCCGCGGCGCCGCGTTCGATCTCGACCTGGACCTCGGGCGTCGCGAGCGCGAGCGGCGCGCGCTCGTAGCGCCACCACGTCCAGCCGGCAGCTGCACCGAGCGCGACGAGCGCGAGCAATGCCACGGCGAGGAGTCGCTTCATCGATGGGCGCGGGTGGGTGGCCGGCTATGATACGACGCATGTCGACGCCCCCTGCTGCCCCTGCCTCCTGGAGCGCCGACGCGGTCGAGCGGTTCGCCCGCGACGTCGGCGGCTCCGTCCGCGCCGACGCGTGGGGCCCGGCGATCGCGCTCGGTGCCGACGCGTTGCCCGACGGTCCGTTCGCCGCGCCGCTGTCCGACTTCGGACTGCTCGCTGTGACCGGCGAGGAGGCCGCGAAGTTCCTGCACGCGCAGCTCACCAACGACGTCGAGCACCTCGACGCGGGCGTCGCCCGCTGGGCCGGCTGGTGCACCGCGAAGGGCCGGCTGCTGTCGACGTTCCGGTACTGGCGCGACGCGTCGACGATCCTGCTGACGGTGTCGCGTCCGCTCGCCGCCGCGCAGGCGAAGCGGCTGTCGATGTTCGTGCTGCGCACGAAGGCGAAGGTCGCCGACGCCAGCGACGCGCACGCGGTGTTCGGCCTCGCGGGCGAGCCGGCGGCGCAGGCGGCCGCCCGGGCCTTCGGGCTCGCTGTGCCCGGCGCCGACGCGAGCACGTCGGCCGGCGGGGCGCACCTCGCGGGCCTGCCGCCGCTGCCCGGTGCCGCACCGGTGCCGCGCTGGCTGCTGGTCGTGCCCGCCGACGCGGCGGCCCGTGCTTGGACGTCGCTGGCCACGGCCGCGACGCCGGTCTCGGGCGCCGCCTGGCGCCGCACCGAGGTGCTCGCCGGCATTCCGCGGATCGTCCCCGGCACCGTCGAGCTCTTCGTGCCGCAGATGCTGAACTTCGAGTCGGTCGACGGGGTGAACTTCCGCAAGGGCTGCTACCCGGGGCAGGAGGTGGTCGCACGCAGCCAGTACCTCGGCAAGCTCAAGCGCCGGATGTTCCTGGCGCACGGCGACGGCGCTCCGCCCGAGCCGGGCAGCGACGTCGTGCCCGCGGCCGGCGGCGAGCCCTGCGGGCAGGTGGTGCTCGCCGGGCCCGACGGCGCCGGCGGCTTCGACGCGCTGTTCGAGTCGCAGGTGGCCGCGCTCGAGGCCGGCACGGTGCTCGCCGGTGACCGGCCGCTCGCGCTCGGCGCGCTGCCGTACGTGCTCAAGGCCATCGATTGAGCGGCTCGGCCGAGGCGCCGCCGCCGCTGGACGTCTACGTGTGGTATGAGGCCGATCCGGCCGACGACGCCCGGGTGCGCGACGCGGTCGAGCGGCTCGCCGAAGCGATGGTCCGCGGCGGCACCGACCCGCTGCACGAGCGCCCGCGGCTGCTCAAGCGCCCTGAGACGACGCTGCGCGACGGCGCCCCCCGATCGACCTGGATGGAGGTCTGGCCGGCGGTGCCGCGCCATGCGCTCGACGGATGGCTCGCCCGACTCGAGACCGGCGCGCGCGACGCCGGCGCGACCGCTCTCGCGCGCGGCGGCCGCCACGTCGAGGTCTTCGAGGCGCAGCCCGCGCCGCGGGTGCGCTGACGGCCGTTCAGCGCAGCGCGCGCCGCATCATCCGGTGCGGGATGCCGCAGTCGTCGTAGACCTCGCCGTAGGCGACGAAGTCGTGCCGCGCGTAGAAGCCGATCGCGTGGCACTGCGAGGACAGCTCGACGGCCGCGTCGCCGCGTGCCTGCGCGATCTCGACCAGTCGCAGCAGCACCCGAGCGCCGATCCCGGTGCCGCGATGCGCGGCGCGCACCGCCATCCGGCCGATGTGCGCGTCGGGCAGCAGTCGGCCGGTCGCGACCGGCGCACCGTCGACATAGGCGACCGCGTGCACCGAGCGCTCGTCGTGCCCGTCCCATTCCTCGGACTCGGGGCAACCCTGCTCGATGACGAACACCTCGAGCCGGATCGGCGCCGCATCGGCGCACATCGCGTCCCAGTCGCCGGTGCGGACCTCGACCCCGGTCGCGCGGGCGGGCCGGGCTCCGCGCGGCGGCCCGCCGCTCACGGCCGCGCGAACGCGCGCCGCAGCGCCGCGGCCGCGTCGGCGTGCGCGCGCTTGGCCGTGGGCACGAAGCCGCCGTGCTGGAAGAACGCGTGGATCATGCCGGCGTACTCGACCGCGTCGACCTCGACCCCGGCCGCGCGCAGCTTCGCGGCGTACGCGCGGTCGTCGTCGCGCAGCGGATCGTGGTCGGCGATCCCGATCCACGCGGGCGCGACACCACGCAGGTCGGGGTGCGACAGCGGCGAGAAGCGCCAGTCGTCGCGATCGGTCTCGCCGCGCACGTAGTTCGCGAAGAACCACGCGACGACGTCGAAGTCGAGGAGGTAGCCGCGGCCGAACTCGCGGTGCGAGGCCGACGCCTGCACCCCGGCGACGCCCGGATAGATGAGCAGCTGCAGCGCGAGCGGCCAGCCCAGGTCGCGCGCGTGGATCGCGCACGCGGTCGCGAGCGTGCCGCCTGCGCTGTCGCCGCCGACCGCGATCCGCGCGGGGTCGACGCCGAGCGCATGCGCCTCGCTCCGCAGCCACGCGAGCGACTCGAACGCGTCGTCGGCGGCGGCCGGGAACGGATGCTCGGGGGCGAGCCGGTAGTCGACCGACAGCACCACGCAGTCGCCGTCGCGCGCGAGCATCCGGCAGATGCGGTCGTGGGTGTCGACGGAGCCGATCGTGAAGCCGCCGCCGTGGAAGTACAGGAGCGCCGGCATCGGGTCGGCCCAACCGTGCTCGCGCGGCACGTAATGGCGGATCCGCAGCGTGCGCCCGGGCAGCGCGACCTGCAGGTCCTCGACCGCGTGCATCGCGGCGGGCGCGATGTCGAGCGTCGCGGCGACCTGCTCGTAGTGCGCCCGGGCCGCGGCGGCGCCGATGTCCGGATAGCGGGGCCCGCCGGCCTTTTCCACCCAGGCGAGCAGCTTCGCGACCTGCGGGTCCAGCGACAGGCCGCTCATGCCTCGACGAACCCGCGGATCAGCGATGCGACCCGGTCCGGCGCCTCGTGCGCGAGCCAGTGCGAGCACTCGGGCACGCGCTCGACCACCAGGTCGGGCACGAGCGCGTCGAGCCCGTCGAGCAGTGTCGGCAGCAGCGCCTGGTCGCGCTCGCCCCAGATCACCATCGTCGGCACGCGGACGACGAACTTCGCCGGTTCGAGCTTCAGCCGCTTCGCGCCGGGGTCGTCGCCGTCCGGAGGGTACAGCGGCGAGGCGCGGTAGTAGTTGACCCCGCCGGTGATGGCGCCCGGCCGGCCCCAGGCCGCGTGGTACGCGGCCCGGGTGTCCGCGTCGAACCACGGCGCCGGCGACACGCCGACGAAGAACCGGTCGAAGAGCGCGAAGTCGTCGGCGGCGAGCGCCGTCTCCGAGCCGGGCTTGCGCAGCCAGTTCATGTACGCGCTCGCCGCCTGCTGCGCCGGTTCGTCGGCGAGCAGTCGCGCGAACGGCACCGGGTGCGGCGCGTTGAGGATCACGAGCTTCGAGACGCGGTGCGGCTTCGCCGTCGCGAGCGCCCACGCGCACGCGCCGCCCCAGTCGTGCGCGACGACCACCGCGCGCTCGTGGCCGAGCGCACGGATCAGCCCGTCCAGGTCGCCGACCAGCCGGTCGGCGCGGTAGGCGTCGACGCCCTCGGGCTTGTCCGACAGGTTGAAGCCGCGCAGGTCCGGTGCGACGGCGTGCCAGCGGTCGGCGAACGCCGGCAGCACGTCCTTCCACGCGTACCAGAACTCCGGGAAGCCGTGGACGAACAGCATCAGCGGCGCGCCTTCGAGGCCGACTTCAGCGCAGTGCAGGTGCACCCCGGGCTGCACCTCGACCAAGCGGCCGGTGCGGATCGAAGCGTGCACGCCGGTCATCTCACCGGGCCTTGGCCGCCACGTCCGGCTTGTAGGTGAACGGGTCGGTCGGATTGCGCCGCTGCACCACATCCTGCATCCGCAGCTCGATCGACGGCATCATCCGATCGTGCGTGACGACGTAGAAGCGGTCCTCGCGCACCGCGTCGAAGGTCATCTCGGCGACCTGCGCCGCGCTGATCTTCCCCGAGCTCACCGCCTTGTCGAGCTGCGCCTTGAGCGCTGCCTGCGAGGCCGTCATCGGCGCGTCGTTCGACATGTCCGCCGGCCGGTTGCGCTCCGACTGGTTGATGCCGGTCGGCACGAAGGCCGGGCACAGCACGGTGACGCCGACCTTCGAGCCGACCAGCCGCAGGTCGTGGTACAGCGTCTCGGACAGCGACACCACCGCGTGCTTCGACGCGTTGTAGGTCGCCATCATCTGCGCGTTGATCAGCCCCGCGACCGACGAGGTGTTGACGATGTGCGTCGGCTCGTCCTGCGCGAGCAGGATCGGCGTGAACACGCGCACGCCATGCACCACGCCCATCAGGTTCACGCCCAGCACCCACTCCCAGTCGCGGACGCTGTTCTCCCACGCGAGGCCGCCGACCGCGACCCCGGCGTTGTTGAACACCAGGTGCGCGGCGCCGTAGGCGTCGACCGTGCGCGCGCCCAGCCGCTCGACGTCCTCCGCCTTCGAGACGTCGGTGCGCTCGCCGAACACCGTGGCCCCCTGCCCTTGCAGCTCGGCCACCGTCGCCGCGAGCGCGTCGGCCTGCACGTCGGCCAGCGCGAGCCGCATGCCGAGCTTCGCGCCGATCCGCGCGAACTCGCGGCCGAAGCCGCTGCCCGCGCCGGTGATCACCGCGACCCGCCCTGCGAAGTCCTTCATGCCTCGGCCCCTGCCGCCGTTCCGACGTCGGACCGCGCGCTCACTGGTCGTAGCCCGGGTTGCGGCGGTCGAGCTTGCGCTTCATCGCCGCGTAGACCTCGGAGATCGGCAGCGCGTTGCGCTGCACCGACAGCGCGTGCTTGACGGTGTCCATCACCGGCTCGCCGACCTCGATCACCTCGCCGCCCGCGAGCGCGCCGACCTGGATCTGGCAGGCCGACTCGAAGGTGTACATGTGCAGGAACGCGTCGCCGACGGTGCGCCCGACGGTCAGCAGCCCGTGGTTGCGCAGCATCAGGTAGTTGGCCGTGCCCAGGTGCTGCTGCAGTCGCGTGCGCTCGTCGTCGCGCACCGCGATGCCCTCGTAGTCGTGGTAGGCGAGCGAGTTCATGATGACCGTCGCCTGCTGCGAGATCGGCAGCAGCCCCCGCTTCATCGCCGACACCGCGACGCCTGCGCGGGTGTGGGTGTGCAGCACGCAGCCGGCGTCCTCTCGGGCCGCGTGGATCGCGCTGTGGATCACGAAGCCGGCCGGGTTCACCTTGTAAGGCGTCGGCACCACCGGGTTGCACTGCATGTCGATCTTGACCAGCGACGAGGCGGTGATCTCGTCGAAGGTCAGCCCGTACGGGTTGATCAGGAAGTGGTGCTCGGGCCCGGGGATCTTCGCCGAGATGTGCGTGAACACCAGGTCGTCCCAGCCGTGCAGCGCGATGAGCCGGTAGCAGGCGGCGAGGTCGACCCTCAGCTGCCACTCCTGCTCGGACACCTGCGCCCTGATCGTCGATTGCGGTGCGTTCATGTCGTCTCTCCCTGTGGTGGGTGCGTGTCGGGGGGCTGCGGTTCAGTCGAGCGAGACCAGCTGCTTGCCGAGGTTCTCGCCCCGCAGCAGGCCGATGAAGGCGGCGGGCGCCGAATCGAGCCCCTTCGCGATCGTCTCACGGTACTTCAGCGTGCCGTCGGCGACCTTCGCGGCGAGCTCGGCGAGCGCCGGCGGCCACGCGTCCGGGACCTCGGACACGATGAAGCCCTGGATCTTCAGCCGGTTGATCAGCACCGAGTTGAAGCGCTGCACCGGGATCGGCTCGTCGTTGTAGCCGGCGATCAGCCCGCAGACCGCGATCCGGCCGAACGCGTTCATCCGGCCGAGCACCGCATCGAGCACCGCGCCGCCGACGTTCTCGAAGTAGCCGTCGATGCCGCCCGGCGTCGCGGCGGCCAGGTCGGCCTCGAGGCGGCCCGCCTTGTAGTCGACGCAGGCGTCGAAGCCGAATTCGTCGACGACGATCCGGCACTTCGCCTCGCCGCCGGCCACGCCGACGACGCGGCAGCCCTGCGCCTTCGCGAGCTGGCCGACCACCGAACCGACCGCGCCCGAGGCGGCCGAGACGACGACCGTCTCGCCGGCCTTCGGCGCGATGATCCGGTTGAGCCCCACCCACGCGGTCACGCCCGGCATGCCGGCGACGCCGAGGTAGGCCTGCATCGGCACGCGCGACGCGTCGACGCGGCGCAGGCCGCCGCCGCCGTCAGACAGGCCGTAGTGCTGCCAGCCGAAGCCGCCGACGACCACGTCGCCGGCTGCGAACTTCGGATGCCGGCTCTCGACGACCTCGCCGACGGTGCCGCCGACCATCGTGTCGCCGATCTTCTGCGGCTGGCGGTACGACTTGCGGTCGTTCATCGCGCCCCGCATGTAGGGGTCGAGCGACAGGAAGCGGTTGCGCACCAGCAGGTGCCCGTCGGGCACGGCCGGGACGGGCACCTCCTCGAGGCGGAAGTGCTCGGGCTTCACCGCGCCGTCGGGACGGGCGGCGAGGACGATGCGGCGGTTGACGGTCATCGGGTCTCCTGGGGAATCGGGGTCAGGCGTCGGACGGCTTCTCGGTCGAACCCGCTCGCGGCACCCAGAGCTTGAACGTGCCGTTGGCGCGCGCCACCAGCCGGCCCTGCTCGTCGCGCGCCTCGCCCTCGCAGAACATCAGCGAGGTCGCCTTGTGCACGCATTCGGCGCGGATCGTCAGCCGGCCGGCGCCGGGGCGGATGAAGGTGGTCTTCATCTCGACGGTGATCGTGTTGACCGGCGCGTCGTAGTCGTCGGTGTGCGCGGCCCGGCCGGCGATCGCCAGCGCCGCGTCGAGCACCGTCATCACCACGCCGCCGTGCGCGACCTGCATCGAGTTGCACAGCTCGGGCCGCACGGTGATCGCGAGCTCGCAGCGGCCCTGCCCGAACGACACCAGCTCGACGCCGAGGTGGTCGAGGAACGGGATGCGCCGCCGCTTGCCGTCGGGGAACTCCACGCGTTGCGCCTCAGGCCGCCATCACGCCGCCGTCGACCGCCAGCACCTGGCCGGTGACGTGCTTGCCGGCATCCGAGCACAGCAGCACCGCCGGGCCCTTCAGGTCCTCGGCGTCGCCGAGCCGGCCGAGCGGCGCGTGCGCGGTCAGCGCCGAGCCCTTCTGCGCGAGCAGGCCGCGGGTCATCTTGGTCTCGAAGAAGCCGGGCGCGAGCGCATTGACGTTGATGTCGTGCTCGCCCCACTCGGCGGCCAGCGTGCGGGTGAAGTTCACCAGCGCGCCCTTGGTCGTGTTGTAGCCGATCATCTCGCCCTCGTCGGGGCGGTTGCCGCGCAGGCCGGCGATCGACGCGACGTTGAGCACCTTGCCGCGGCGGCGCGGGATCATCGAGCGCTTGCCGATCGCCTGGGTCAGCAGGAACACGCCGGTCAGGTTCACGTTCAGCAGCTTGAGCCACGCGTCGAACGGGTAGTCCTCCATCGGCGCGGCCCAGTTGGCGCCGGCGTTGTTGACGAGGATGTCGACGTCCCCGAGCCGCGCGAGCGCCGCGTCGACGAAGGCGGCCACCGATTCGGGCTTGCCCATGTCACCCGGGATCGCCAAGGCCTTGATGCCCATCGCGGTCAGGTGAGCGACCGCCTGCTCGAGCTCGTCGGCCTTGCGGGCGGTCAGCAGCACCTCGGCGCCCATCTCGCCGAGCCCCTCGGCGATCTGCAGGCCGAGGCCGCGCGAGCCGCCGGTGACGATCGCGGTGCGGCCGGTGAGGTCGAGCAACTGGCGCAGGGACATCGTGTTTCCGTGGGGGTCAGAACCACGCGTCGCGCATGTCGAGCGTGGTGGTGTCGATCGAGTCGAGCAGGTCCAGCATCGGGCCGATCCGCGGCAGCTCCCAGCGCAGGAAGTACCGGGCCGCCTGCAGCTTGCCGGCGTAGAAGTCGCGGTCGGCGTCGGATGCGGGCGTCGCGGCCTGCGCGACCATCGCCTGCTCGAGCCACTGCCAGGCGACGACGAGGTGCCCGAACGCCTCGAGGAACACCGAGGCGTTGGCGAGCGTCACGTTCAGGTCGCCGACTGCATGCAGCCGGCGCACCGTCGCGAACACGCGCGAGGCCGCGGCGGCGAGCTGCCGGCCCATCGCCGCGAGCTCATCGCCCGCCGGCCCCCGCGCGGCGAGGGCGGCCGCGCGGGCGGCGCAGTCCTCGACCTCGCCGGCGAACAGCATCGCGGCCTTGCCCTGCCCGATCACCATCTTGCGCCCGAGCAGGTCGAGCGCCTGGATGCCGTGCGTGCCCTCGTGGATCGGGTTGAGCCGGTTGTCGCGGTAGAACTGCTCGACGTCGTAGTCGCGGGTGTAGCCGTAGCCGCCGTGCACCTGGATCGCGAGCGAGTTCGCCTCCAGGCACCACTGCGAGGGCCAGCTCTTGACGATCGGCGTCAGCAGCTCGAGCAGCCAGGTCGCGCGCTCGCGCAGCGCGTCGTCGCCGGTCTGCTCGTCGTCGACGAGCCGCGCGCAGTACAGGCACAGCGCCAGCCCGCCCTCGGCGTACGCCTTCTGCGCCAGCAGCATGCGCCGCACGTCGGCGTGCTCGACGATCGGCACCTGCGGCGACGACGGGTCCTTCGCCTGCGGATGCCGGCCCTGCGGCCGGTTGCGCGCGTAGTCGAGCGCATGGAGGTAGCCGGTGTAGCCGAGCGCCGCCGCGCCGAGCCCGACGCCGATTCGCGCCTCGTTCATCATGTGGAACATGCAGGCGAGACCCTTGCCCGCCTCGCCGACCAGCCAGCCGATCGCGCCCGCCTCGCCGCCCGGCCGGAAGCGCCCCTCGCCGAAGTTCAGCAGCGTGTTGGTCGTGCCGCGGAAGCCCATCTTGTGGTTCAGCCCGGCGAGGGTCACGTCGTTGCGCTCGCCGACCGAGCCGTCGTCGGCCAGCAGCTTCTTCGGCACGAGGAAGAGCGAGATGCCCTTCGTCCCCGGCACGAGCTTCCCGTCCGGCCCGGGGATCTTCGCGAGCACCAGGTGGACGATGTTCTCGGTCAGCTCGTGCTCTCCGCCCGAGATCCACATCTTGTTGCCGAAGAGGCGATAGCTGCCGTCGGTGCGTGGCTCGGCGCGGGTGCGGATGTCGGACAGCGACGAGCCGGCCTGCGGCTCGGACAGGCACATCGTCCCGTAGAAGCGGCCGGACAGCAGGTGCGGCACCCAGGTCGCCTTCTGCGCCTCGGTACCGTGCGCGAGCAGCAGGTTCGCGTTGCCCTGCGTGAGGAACGGATACCCGACCCCCGCGACGCTCGCCGCGTCGAACCACGCGAAGCAGGCCTTGGCGAGCGTCACCGGCAGCTGCATGCCGCCGTGCTCGTAGTCGTTGCCGGCGCAGATCAGGCCGGCCTCGTTGAACACCTTCAGCGCCGCCTTCAGCGGCTCGGGCGTGTGGACGCGCTCGCCGTCGAAGCTCGGCTCCTCGGCGTCGAGCAGCTTGTTGATCGGCTTGAAGTGCTCGGTGGCGATCTTCGCGCTGGTGTCGAGCGCCGCCTCGAAGGTCTCGCGCGAATGGTCGGCGTAGCGCGGCCGCTCGCACAGGCGCTCCACCTGGAGCCACTCGTAGAGCAGGAACGCGAGGTCGCGGGGGTTCAGCAGCTTCGAATCCACGGGTCGGTTCCTCTGCGTGGGCGGCGCGTGCATCCGCACGCGCCGCCCGGTCCACACTCAGGCGATCTCGAACAGCCCGGCCGCGCCCATGCCGCCGCCGATGCACATCGTGACGACGCCGAGCTTCGCGCCCCGGCGCTTGCCCTCGATCAGCAGGTGGCCGGTCAGGCGCTGGCCCGACACGCCGTAGGGGTGGCCGACCGCGATCGCGCCGCCGTTGACGTTGAGCTTGTCGTTGTCGATGCCGAGCTGGTCGCGGATGTAGAGCACCTGCACCGCGAACGCCTCGTTCAGCTCCCACAGGTCGATGTCCGAGACCTTCAGGCCGTGGCGCTTGAGCAGCTTCGGCACCGCGAAGACCGGGCCGATGCCCATCTCGTCGGGCTCGCAGCCGGCGACCGCGAAGCCGCGGAACACGCCCATGATCGGCAGCCCCCGCTTCTCGGCGAGCGCGCGGTCCATCACCACGCACGCACCCGCGCCGTCGGAGAACTGCGACGCGTTGCCCGCCGCGATCACGCCGCCCTCGATCGCCGGCTTGATCTGCGAGACCCCCTCGTAGGTGGTGTCGCCGCGGATGCCCTCGTCGCGGTCGAGCACGACCTGCTTCGTCGTCTCGACGCCGGTCTGCTTGTCGACCACCTTCATGTCCACGGTGATCGGGGCGATCTCGTCCCGGGTCTTTCCGGCCGCCGCGGCGGCCGCGGCGCGCTGCTGCGACTGCACGCCGTAGCGGTCCTGAGCCTCGCGCGCGATGCCGTAGCGCTTGGCGACCATCTCGGCCGTCTGCAGCATCGGCCAGTAGACCTCGGGCTTCGACTTCTTCAGGCCCGGGTCGACCAGGTCTTTCTTGTTCATGTCGTTCTGCACGAGCGAGATCGACTCGACGCCGCCGGCGACGTAGACGTCACCCTCGCCCGCCATGATCCGCTGCGCCGCCAGCGCGATCGTCTGCAGGCCCGACGAGCAGAAGCGGTTGACGGTCATGCCGGACACGGAGACCGGGCAGCCGGCCGCCAGCGCGATCTGGCGCGCGATGTTCGAGCCGGTCGCGCCCTCGGGGTTCGCGCAGCCCATGATCACGTCCTCGACCTCGGCGGCCTCGATGCGGGCGCGCTCGAGCGCGGCCTTGACGGCATGGCCGCCCATGGTCGCGCCGTGGGTCATGTTGAGCGAGCCGCGCCAGGATTTCGCGAGGCCGGTGCGGGCGGTGGAGACGATGACTGCTTCACGCATTGAAGTGCTCCCTGTGGATTCGGTTCGGTGGGTCGGTCAGCCGTTGAAGCGCTTGCCTTCGGCGGCGAGCTTCGCCAGCAACGGGGCGGGCTTCCAGAACGTCGGATCGGCGTTCGGGTTCGCCGCGAAGCCCTTCATGATCTCGACGACCTTGGGCAGCCCGACGGTGTCCGCGTAGAACATCGGCCCGCCGCGGTAGCGCGGGAAGCCGTAGCCGGTCAGGTAGATGATGTCGATGTCGGAGGCGCGCAGCGCGATGCCTTCCTCGAGGATGTAGGCCGCCTCGTTGACCATCGCGAGCAGCAGCCGGTGCACGATCTCCTCGTCGGAGATCTGGCGCGGCGTCACGCCGAGGCGCGCCCGCTCCTCGACCAGCATCTTCCCGACCACGTCCGACGGATACGCGGTGCGGTCGCCCGGCTTGTAGTCGTACCAGCCGGCCGAGGTCTTCTGGCCGTAGCGCCCCATCTCGCAGAGCAGGTCCGCGGTCTTGCTGTAGCGCAGGTTCGGCTTCTCGAGGTAGCGGCGCTTGCGGATGTACCAGCCCACGTCGTTGCCGGCGAGGTCGCCCATCCGGAACGGGCCCATCGCGAAGCCGAAGCGCTCGATCGCGCCGTCGACCTGCTGCGGCGTGCAGCCTTCCTCGAGCAGGAAGCCCGCCTGGCGCGAGTATTGCTCGATCATCCGGTTGCCGATGAAGCCGTCGCAGACGCCCGAGACGACGCCGACCTTCTTGATCTTCTTGGCGAGCGCCATCGTCGTGGCGAGCACGTCCTTGGAGGTCGCCTTGCCGCGCACCACTTCGAGCAGCCGCATCACGTTGGCCGGCGAGAAGAAGTGCGTGCCGATCACGTCCTGCGGGCGCTTGGTGAACGACGCGATCTTGTCGACGTCCAGCGTCGAGGTGTTCGATGCGAGGATGGCCCCCGGCTTCATCGTCGCGTCGAGCGTCTCGAACACCGTCTCCTTGACGGCCATGTCCTCGAACACCGCCTCGACGACGATGTCGGCCTGCGCGAGGTCGGCGTAGGCCAGCGTCGGCCTGATCATCGCCATCCGCTGCTCGACCTGCTCCTGCGTCATCCGGCCCTTCTTGGCCGTCGCCTCGTAGTTCTTGCGGATCGTGGCGACGCCGCGGTCGAGCGCCTCCTGCTTGGTCTCCAGCAGCACGACCGGGATGCCGGCGTTGATGAAGTTCATCGTGATGCCGCCGCCCATCGTGCCGGCGCCGATGACGGCGGCCGACTTGACCGGACGGGTCGGCGTGTCGTCGGGCACGTCCGGAATCTTGGCCGCGGTGCGCTCGGCGAAGAACGCGTGGCGCATCGACTTCGACTCGGTGCCGTCGATCAGTTCCCCGAACAGCGTGCGCTCGACCAGCATCCCCTCGTCGAACGGCTTCTTGACCGCCGCCTCGACGCATTCGAGGTTCTTCATCGGCGCCGGGTAGCCGCGGTAGGTCTTCGCGACGTGCTCGCGGGCCTGCGCGAAGAACGCGTCGGCGCCGCCGGGCAACGACGCCGGATCGACGGACTTGTCGCGGATCTTCGGGCGCGCCGCGCCCGCGGCGACCACCTCGCGCGCGAACGCGATCGCGCCGGCGACCAGGTCGCCCTCGACGATCTTCGAGCCGTAGCCCAGGCGGATCGCCTCCTCGGCCTTGATCGGGTTGCCGGTGACGATCATGTCGAGCGCCTTGGCCGCGCCGATGAGGCGGGGCAGGCGCTGCGTGCCGCCGGCGCCAGGCAGCAGGCCGAGGTTGACCTCGGGCAGGCCGATCATCGTGCCGGGGGCGCAGACGCGGTAGTGGCAGCCGAGCGCGAGCTCGTTGCCGCCGCCGAGCGCGAGCCCGCCGACCGCGGCGACGACCGGCTTGGGCGCGCCCTCGATCAGCGCGATCAGGTCCTGCAGGTTCGGGGCAGCCGACGACTTCGGCGTGTTGAACTCGCGGATGTCGGCGCCGCCCGAGAACGCGCGCGCGGTGCCGGTCAGCACGACCGCCTTGACCGAGGCGTCGGCCATCGCCTTGCGGATGCCGGCGTCGATGCCGGTACGCAGGTCGAAGCCCAGGCCGTTGACCGGGGGGTTGTCCATCACGATGACGGCGATCTCGCCGTCCTGGCGGTAGCTGGCTTGGGTCATGGCACCGGATCTCCTCGGAAAACGAACGGTCGTGCTTTTATTGGGACGGAAAAAACGGGCGGAGGCAGCGCCTGCCCGTCGGTGACCTGTCGCCCGCCACTATACCGAAGGTCGGCGGCGGACGTGATGCTCGCGCGCTCCGCGCGCTGCGCCGTTCGCGCGACGGCCGGAGCAGTGCTCCGTGGCGGAACGGATCGCCCGGAGCCGTCCGGGCAGTGCCCGGACCCTGCCGTGCAACCGGGCGTCTTCGCCGCCCTCTGCACGGGTCCCGCTCACACCTCCAGCCACTCCTTGCGCACCTGGGCGTTGGCCCGCAGGTCGGCCGGGCTCCCCTCGAACACGATGTGGCCGTGGCCCATCACGTAGACGCGCTGCGAGATGTCGAGCGCGATCGCGAGCTTCTGCTCGACCAGCAGGATCGAGATGCCGCGCCGCTCGAGCTCCTTCAGGTACTGGGCGACCTGCTCGACGATCTTCGGCGCGAGCCCCTCGGTCGGCTCGTCGATCATGATCAGGTCCGGGTCGCCCATCAGCGTGCGGCACAGTGTCAGCATCTGCTGCTCGCCGCCCGACAGCACGCCCGCCTGCGTGTGCTGGCGCTCCTTGAGCCGCGGGAACATCCCGTACATGTCGTCGATCGACCAGCGGCCCGCGGTCTTGCCCTTCAGACCGAGGATCAGGTTCTGCTCGACGGTCAGCGTCGGGAAGATGTCGCGGTTCTCGGGCACGTAGCCCAGGCCCTTGTGCGCGATCTCGTAGGCCTTCAGCCCGAGGACCTCCTCGCCCTTGAAGCGGACCGAGCCGGCGCCCGTGACCAGCCCCATCACCGTCTTGACGGTCGTCGAGCGGCCGACGCCGTTGCGCCCGAGCAGGCTCACGATCTCGCCCCGGCCGACGTTCAGGTCCACGCCGTGCAGCACGTGGCTCTTGCCGTAGTAGGCGTGCAGGTCCTTGACTTCAAGCATCGGCTCGGCCATGGGCGTCCTCCGTCAGCGTGGTGCCGAGGTAGGCCTCCTGCACCGCGGCGTTCTCGCGGATCCGCGCCGGCGCGTCCGACGCGATCACCTGGCCGTAGACCACCACCGAGATCCGGTCGGCGAGCCCGAACACCACGCTCATGTCGTGCTCGACCATCACCAGCGTCTTGCCCTCGGTCATCCGCCGGATCAGCTCGACCGCCGCGTCCGACTCCGAGCGGCTCATGCCCGCGGTCGGCTCGTCGAGCAGGATCACCTCGGCGCCGCCCGCGACGGTGATGCCGATCTCGAGCGCGCGCTGCTCGGCGTAGGTCAGCAGGCCGGCCATCGTGTCGCGCCGGCCGCGCAGGCCGATCCGCTGCACGATGTCCTCGGCGCGCGCGGCGGCGTCCTTCAGCGCATCGAGCCTGTGCCAGAACGAGTACTTGTAGCCGAGCGGGTACAGGGTGGCGCAACGCACGTTCTCGAACACCGACATCCTCGGGAAGATGTTGGTGATCTGGAAGCTGCGAGACAGCCCGAGCCGGTTGATCTCGAAGGGCTTGAGTCCCGTGATGTCGCGCCCGCCGAGCTCGATGCGCCCGGCGCTCACCGGGAAGCGGCCCGAGATGAGGTTGAACAGCGTCGACTTGCCCGCGCCGTTCGGGCCGATCACGGCGTGCCGCTCGCCCTTCGGGATGTCGAGGTCGACGCCGCGGATGATCTCGGTCTTGCCGAAGCTCTTGCGGACGCCCGACAGCTTGAGTGCGGAGGTGGTCATCGTGCGTCCCGTCAGACCCGCTGCTCGCGCTGGATCTGATCCTCGATCTTCTCCTGGACCGCGCCCCACTCGCGGGCGAAGTAGCGTCGCATCGACTCGAACGACGCCGCGCCCGCGGCCAGGATGCCGAACGCGAGCACCCAGAACGCCGGGTCGGCGCCGTCCGCGGGGAAGCCGAAGATCA